>WBZU01000045.1_pt1 | contig 145853 bp, 143 predicted proteins | sample 5204311 | NCBI WGS metagenome assembly WBZU01 (sample SAMN12344359, study PRJNA552823) | activated sludge metagenome | biome: Activated sludge suspended growth; feature: Nitrification reactor; material: Wastewater; isolation source: activated sludge from nitrification reactor of wastewater...
CAAGCCGAACACCGGCGAGGCGGTCCAGGGCTTCGACCTGTTCGCCGGGGCGCGCCCGAACCTCAGCTTCACGCGGCTCTCGACCTTCGGGCACGGCGCGACGCCGACGCTGATCCGAGGCATACAGGTCAACTGGGGCGTCTGCCACTACCTGCGCGACACCTGCGGCTGAGCGCGACGGGCGCTCCGGCCTGCGTCAGCTCATGAAGTCATACGCGCCCGTGTGGTGCTCGGTCATCCGCGCCCGGAAGCGCTCGAGCTCCTCGGGGTCGATGGAGTACGTGTGGTCGGCGGTCGGATACCGGCCGGAGCGCACGTCCTGGGCGTACTCGCGCACTCCCGCGGCCATCTCGTCGCCGATGCTCCGGTAGCGCTTCACGAAGCGGGCGCCGTGGCCGTCGCGGATGCCGAGGAGGTCGTGGAAGACGAGGACCTGGCCGTCGGTCGCCGGGCCCGCACCGATCCCGATCACGGGGATCTCGAGCCGCCCCATCATCAGCTCGGCCACCGCGGCCGGGATCGCCTCGAGGACGATCGAGAAGCAGCCGGCGTCCTGGAGCGCCATCGCATCGCGGGCGACGTCGGCGGCCCGCTGGGCCGTCCGGCCCTGGGCCCGGTAGCCGCCGAGCGCCGTGGCCGTCTGGGGCGTGAGCCCGACGTGGCCCATCACCGGGATCCCGGCCCGGGCGATGGCCCGGGCGCGGTCCACCGACGAGCCGCCGCCCTCGAGCTTGACGGCGTCGCAGCCGGCCTCCTTCACGAACCGCTGAGCCGTGGCGATCGCCGCCTCGTCGGAGGCCTCGTAGGACCCGAAGGGCAGGTCGCCGACCAGCAGCGGTGTGCGCAGGCCGCGCCGGACCGCCCGGGCGAGCATCAGCATCTCGTCCATCCCGACGGGCACGGTCGTGTCGTAGCCGAGGACGGTCATGGCCGCCGAGTCGCCGACCAGGACGACATCGACCTCCGCCGCCTCGGCCGCCCGGGCCGACGGGAAGTCGTAGGCCGTGACCATCACGATCGGCGTCCCGGCCTCCTTCATCTCCTGCAGCCGGGGGAGCGTCACCGGCGGCCGGCCGGGGTCGGGGGAGTCGGGCACGCGGGGGGCGGAGGACATGCGGGTTCCCTTCAGTCGCGGTCGGCGCCGGAGCCGGTCGCCGCCTTGGGACGGCCAGGCCCCGCCGGGGCTTCCCGGCGGGGGGTGAGGACGGTGTTGTCGATGAGGCGCGCCGGCCCGACCTGGGCGGCGACCGCCACCAGGGCGTCGCGCGCGATCGTTCCGACGGGTTCGAAGGTGTCGGGGTCGACGACGGCGGCGTACTCGGGCTCGACGCCGAAGGGCGCCATCGCCGCGGCCACGGCGGCCTCGATGGCCGCGGCGGAGCGCTCGCCGCCGGCGACGGCGGCCTCGGCGGCATCCAGGCCACGGCGCAGCGCGATGGCGCGCGCCCGGTCCTCGGGCCCGAGGTAGGCGTTGCGGCTCGACATGGCCAGCCCGTCGGGCTCGCGGACCGTCGGGAGCGCCTCGATGCGGACGGGCAGGTCCAGATCGCGCACCATCCGCCGCACGACGGCCGCCTGCTGGGCATCCTTGTGGCCGAAGAAGGCGACGTCGGGCTGCACCATCCCGAGCAGCTTGGCCACCACGGTGGTGACGCCGGTGAAGTGGGCCGCCCCGCGGCTGGCCCCTTCGAGGCGCTCGGTCAGCCCCGAGACCGCGACGGTCGTGGCGAATCCAGCCGGGTAGACCTCCGCCACGGCGGGCGCGAACAGGACGTCGGCGCCGGCACTGGCGGCCGCCTGCGCGTCGCGGGCCTCGTCGCGCGGATAGGCCGCGAGGTCCTCGGCCGGGCCGAACTGCGCGGGGTTGACGAACAGCGAAACCACGACGACGTCGCACGTGTCGCGGGCCCGGCGGATCAGGGACAGGTGGCCGTCGTGCAGCGCGCCCATGGTCGGCACGAGGCCGATGGTCGCGCCGGCCCGCCGCGGGCCGGCGAGGGCGGCGCGGAGGCTGGCCACTGTCCGGATGGTCCGGAGCGGTCCGGGCGCCGAGGCCGGAACGCCGTTCCCGGCCACGGCGCGGGTGGCGCCCACGAGCGCGTCGAAGAGATCGAGGTGCTCCGGCGTGCGGGCGGCGACCGCCTCGCGCTGGCGGCGCACCGTCGCGTCGTCGCCGCGGGCCACCGGCCCGGTCAGCGCCGCCTGGGGCCCGAGCCGGGCCCAGTTCTCGACGGTCGCACGGACGAGGGGCGCCAGCTGGGCCCGCGAGATCCCCGCGGTCGTGCCGAGCCGCTCCGCGGCGGCCTCGAGCGTGACGAGGAAGTTCGACGCGACCGACGCAGCGGCGTGGTAGGCGGCGCGGTCGCTCGCCGCGATCCGGGCGGGGGCGAGGCCGAGGCGCGTCGCGAGAGCCTCGGCCGCAGCGAGCGCCCGCGGCGAGGTGCCGTCGACGGCGGCGCCCGCGCCGGCGAAGTCGGCGCCCGCCGGGGTCACGGTCATCAGCGGGTGCAGCGAGAAGCCCTCGCGGGCGCCGAGCACGTCGAGGCCCGACGCACCCGAGCAGTGGCCGAGCAGCGGCCCGGGGGCGGCCGCGGCGGCCGCCGCGGCGATCTCGCCGTCGGGCACGCAGAGGAGGATCGCGTCGGCGCCCGCGCCGTCGGCGCCGCGCCCGAGCGGCCCGTCCACTGCGAGGCCGGCCTGAGCGCACGCCGCGGCGAGCGCATGTCCGAGGCGGCCGCGGCCGATGATGGCGAGGCGGCGCGGGCAGGGATCGGGGGAGTCGTGGCGTTCCAGTTCCCGCATCGAGATACCGGTCGCAGCAGTGGGGGTAGGGCGGGGGTCCGGCACAGGTCTGCCCTCGTTGCGGAGTGGCAGCCGGCCCCGGCAGTGTATCGCGGCGCCGCCCGGGTACGATCGGCCCGATGGCGGTGGCGGAGGATTCCCGCGGCGCCTCGGCGCCCGAGCGGCGCGAGGCCCTCAAGGCGGTCTGGCACGAGGCCCGCTCCTGCGAGCGCTGCGCGCTGGCCGCGACCCGCACGACGGTGGTCTTCGGCGCCGGCGACGCCGACGCCGACCTCATGTTCGTCGGCGAGGCGCCGGGACGCCACGAGGACGCCCAGGGCCTCCCCTTCGTGGGGCAGGCCGGCAAGCTCCTCGACTCCCTGCTCGGCGAGATCGGGCTCGAGCGAGCCGACGTCTTCATCGCCAACGTCCTGAAATGCCGCCCGCCTGGCAACCGCGATCCGCTGCCCGGCGAGATCGAGGCCTGCGCGGGCTACCTGCGTTCGCAGGTCGCGCTCATCCAGCCGCGCGTGATCTGCACGCTGGGGAACTTCGCCACGAAGCTCCTGCGCCAGTCTCCGGAGGGCATTTCGCGCGTGCACGGGCGCGTGGAGGTCCGCGTGGTGGCCGGGCGGGCCGTGCGCCTGTACCCGGTGTTCCACCCGGCAGCGGCGCTCTACAACCGCGCGACCGGCATACCCCAGCTCCAAGAGGACTTCGCCCGGCTGCCGGAGCTGCTCGCGCTGCCCCCGGTGCCGCAGCCCGAAGCGGCCCCGCCGGAGGCCGGCGGGCTGGAGCCGGATCCGGCAGGCCGGCCCGCGGCCCCGCTGGCCGGCGGGGGGCCGGAGCCGGCCGAGGCGCCGGAGCCCCGTTCGCCGCCGGCCTCCGGGGCGGGCGGCGCCTCCCCGTCAGAGGAACAGCTCGGCCTGTTCTAGCTCGAGGCTCGATGCGGCGCTGCCGCGTGCGGGCGGCCACTGCCCGGAATCCCCGGGGCATCCGACCCGGGCCGCCGGCGGCACACCCCGCGTCACGCCGTCAGGTGCTGACGCTCTCGACGAGGAACGCGACCCGGACGTGGGCGCGCCACTCATCCAGGTTCTCGCCGCGCAGGCCGGTCGAGACGACGTCGACGGCCTTGATGTTGCGCAGCGTCTTGCGCGCGTCGGCCAGCGCCTGCTGGACCGCGTCGTCGGAGCTGACGGGTGAGCTGCCGACCAGCTCGATGATCTTCACGACCGCCACGGGGCCTCCTCGTCTCGGGTGGGCACTCGGCTGGACGCTACTTCCCGGGCGGGCCGCCTGCCAATCCGCCCTGGCGGGCCGCCCGGAGCGCGGCGAGCTGGCGCCGTTCGCGGCCTGAGTTCCGGCCGAGCGCGGCCCGCCCGGCGGCACGCGTGGCGAACGTGAGCGCCTGGGCGGCGTCGTCCAGCGCGAGGGCGCCCGGCCCGAGCTGGGCGACGACCGCCCGCCGCCGGGCGGCGAGGAGCTCGACCGGCTCGCCTCCGAAGGCGGGGCCGGTGGCGTGGGCGCCGGCGTGGCGCAGGGCGATGTCCGGGTGCAGCTCGGTGGGGACCCCGGCGGCGCGGGCCCGCAGGCAGAGGTCCATGTCCTCGGCGTAGAGGAACACGCCGGGGTCGAACGGCCCGAGGCGGCGCAGCGTGGCCGTCCGTCCGGCCAGGCAGGCGCCGATCGCCCAGCCGACCGTGCGGGGCCGCTCGGCCCGCCACGGTTCGGCGCGGACCCGGATCGCCGGGGGCAGGAGCGGCGGATGCACGAGCGCCGGCAGCAGGGCGCCGACGGTGCCGGGCAGCGGGTGGGCGCTGCGTTGCCGCGAGCCGTCCGGGTTGAGCAGGCGGGGCGCGGCCAGGACGTCGCGCGCCCGCACCGCGGCGGCGAGGCGGAGCAGGCCGGCGTCGAGCAGCTCGACGTCCGGGTTCAGGAGCACGGTCACGTCGCTGGCGGCCCGGGCGAGGCCGGCGTTCGAGGCGGCCCCGAAGCCCGGGTTGTCCGGCAGCGAGATCACCTCGGCCCCCCAGGCCCGGGCCTCGCTGGCGCCGCCGTCGCGCGATCCGGAATCGGCCACGACGACCTGGGGCCGCGGGTCGAGCCAGCGGCCCACCGTGTGCAGCAGCCGGGCGAGGTCCGGGCCCGAGTCGTGGATGACGACGACGGCCGTGAAGGGCGGGACGGCGCTCACCGCGGCGCGCTCCGGGCCTCGTCGAGCACGGCGCCGAGCCGCCGGGCCCAGCCGTCGGCGCCGAAGCGCTCGGCGGCCCGGGCCCGGCCGGCGGCTCCCGCGGCCGCAGCCGTGCCGCGCGAGGCGAGCAGCGACTGCAGGGCGGCCGCCGCCGCAGCGGCGTCGCCTGCGCGATAGCGCCGTCCGCACATGTCGTCGGCGATCTCGGCGGGGCCGCCGGCGTCGGGCGCGACGACCGGCCGGCCGGCGGCCAGCGCCTCCACGAGGACCATGCCGAAGGGCTCACGCGGGGCGCAGTGCAGCAGGCAGGTGGCCTGGCGCAGCAGCGCCGCAGCGTCGTGGCGGCCGGGCTGCAGATCGACGCGGCCCCGGAGGTCGGGCGCGCCCGCCCGCGCCTGCAGGCGCGCCAGCGTCGCCTCCCCGTCGGCGCCGAGCACGGGCCCGGCCACGGTGAGGCGCAGGTCCGGCAGCGCGGGCAGGGCGGCGGCCGCCGCCTCGAGCGCGAGCTCGGGGCGCTTCCAGCCGACGATCGCTCCGAGCACGAGCACGTGCGGCGGCGCGTCCGCGGCGAGCGGCAGCGCGGCGAAGCGGACGAGGTCGGTTCCCGGCGGCACGACGCGGGCCCGCCGCGCCAGCGCCCCGCGCGGCGCGAAGTCTGCGATCACGGCGCCCGACGGCGCGGTGATCCGCTGCGCGCGGCGGGCGGCGGCGTGGGCGGCGGCGCGCAGCGGCGCGCTGGGCATGAAGTCGTTGAGCTGGATCACGAGCGCCGGGGCGGGCTCGAGGCCCGCGAGCGCCGGCACCGCCGCGAAGGCCGGGCGCAGGCTCCAGGCGGCGACGACCTCGGGCCGGACCGTCTCCAGGACCCGGCGCAGGGCCCGTGCCTGTCCGCCTGCGGCGCGGGCAGCGGCGGCCCGCACGGCGGCGCCCCCGCGGAAGGCCAGCGGCTGGGGAGGGATGGGCAGGACCGGCACGCCGGCGGCCGCGGCGGCGTCGGCGAGCGGTCCCGGGGGACAGGCGAGCGCCACGCCGTCCAGGCGCGTCGCGGCGTCGAGGAGGATCTGCTCGGCTCCGCCGAGCACCTGCGCCGAGGCAACCAGGAGGGTGGGCGTAGCGGACCGCGGCACGGGGCGACGCGACCCTAGACGATTCGGCCGGCCGCGGGCGCCTCCGTCCCCGGGGTCGCTCCGGATAGACTCGCGCGGCACATGGAGGAGGGACGGATCTCGCAGCCCCGGACCCAGGACCGGGATGATCGCGCCGCGCCGCGCGTCGCGCTGGTCCACGACTTCCTGCTGGACATCCGCGGCGCCGAGCGCGTGTTCGCCGCGATCTGCGCGATCTGGCCCGACGCCGACGTGTTCACGGCGGTGTACGACGAGCGCGGGACCGAGCGGCGCTTCGCCGGGCGCCGCATCCACACCTCCTACCTCCAGCGGCTGCACCCGACCTCGGCGACGTTCCGGTCCCTCCTGCCGCTCTATCCGAACGCCATCGAGCGCCTGGACCTGTCGAGCTACGACGTCGTCGTGTCGTCTTCGAGCGCCTGGGCGCACGGCGTGATCGCCGACGAAGCCACCCACATCTGCTACTGCCACAACCCGTTCCGCTACGCCTGGAACGCCCGCGAGGCGACGCTGTCCCAGCGCGGGCCGGTCGGGCGCGCAGCGCTCGGCGCGCTCTTCTCCCGCTGGCGCCAGTGGGACTGGATCGCCGCGCAGCGGGTCGACCGCTATGTGGCCAACTCGCGCACGACGCAGCGGCGGATCGAGCGCTACTACGGCCGCGAGTCCACGGTCCTGTATCCGCCCGTGGAGACCGCCCGGTTCGCCCCGGGGCCGGTCGGCGACTACTACGTCGTCCTCTCCGAACTGATGCCGCACAAGCGGATCGAGGTCGCGGTCGAGGCGTTCAACCGCCTGCGGCGGCCCTTGGTCGTCCTCGGGGATGGCCCGGATTCGCGCCGGCTGCGGCGCCTGGCCGGCCCGACGGTCCGCTTCGAGGGCCGGGTGTCGGACGCCCGGGTCGCCCACGTGCTCCAGGGCGCTCGCGCGCTGGTCGTGACGGCCACCGAGGAGTTCGGCATCGCCGCGGTGGAGGCCCAGGCCGCCGGGCGGCCGGTAGTCGCCCTCGCCGAGGGCGGCGTCCGCGAGACGGTGACCGAGGGCGAGACGGGCACCTTCTATCTCGCCCCCGACCCGGAGGCGCTGGCCGCTGCGGTGGCGGACTTCGATCCGCTGGCGATCGATCCGGCCGCCTGCACCGCCAGCGCGGCCCGCTTCGACGCCGAGCGGTTCGGGCGCACGCTGCAGGCGATCGTCGACGAGACCCGCGGCGAGGCGACGGCGCGCCCCCCGCACCCGCGGGTGCGGCGCCGCAGCCGCCGCGGCCCGGGCCGTTGGCGGCTGCCGGCCTGAGCCCGGCGCGGACGTCGTCGATCTAGGCCTGCGCGCGGGGCGTGACGGGATCGCAGGCGATCACGACGACGAACCCGTTGCCGTTCTTGCGGTCGGGATCCTCGGTGGCCACGACCTCCAGGCCGAGCGCGGCGCAGAGCGCGACGAAGCTCTCGCAGGTCCAGGCGGTCCAGTGCCGGTCCTCGTCGGACGTGAAGCCCGCGGCGTGGCGGGCCAGCAGGTGGTCGACGGGATCCAGCGCGCGGTCGTAGTCGAAGGTCCGGTCGCGGTGGGGGACCACGAGGAACACGTACCGGCGGGCCACCCGCTCCCACTCGAGCAGCGCCCGGACGGGGTCCGGAAAGTGCTCGATCACGTGGGAGGCGAGCACGAAGTCCACGGACTTGTCGCCGAACGGCAGGTCGTCCCCGGAGGCGACGACGTCGACCGGGAGGACCTCGCCGGCCAGCCGTCGCTCCTCCGCCTGGTACTTGGGATCCTTCTCGCGGGTGACGTCGACGTTCAGCGCGCGCACCGGGAACCGGTTGTGCGCGCTCCCGCCGATCTCGATGCCCTCGAGGCCGGCGAGATACCGGCGGGCCAGGGCGGTGCCGCGCCGCTGGCGCACGCGCCAGGCCACGCCGTTGCGCACGCGCTGCGGGAGTCGGGCCGCCGAGGGCACCGCCGGATCGTAGCCCGGGACCGGCGCCCGTAGGCTTGTCCGCGATGCGACCCCTGGTGCGCAACGTCGCGGCCAACATGGGCGCCGCCGTCGCCGGCATTCTCGTCGCCCTCGTCTCGACGCCGCTGATCCTCGGCCACGTCGGGAAGTCCGGCTACGGCGTCTGGACGCTCTCGATGGCCTTCGTCGTCTACCTGTCGATTGCCGAGGCCGGGCTGGCCCCCGCCGCCCAGCGCTTCGTCGCCGTCGCGCACGGCGCCGGGGACGCCGCGGCGGCCCGCGGGATCCTCTGGAGCACCCTCGGGGCCTACGTGGCCGTCGGGGCCGCCGTCGGCGCCGCGATCGGGCTCGGGGCACCGGCGATCGCCGGCATCTTCGACTTCCCGCCCGAGCTCGAATCCAGCGCCGAGGAGCTGCTGCGCCTGGTGGGGATCGGGATTCCGCTGGCACTGGCCGGGGCCGCGCTCGCCAACGTCCAGCAGGGGCTCGGCCGCTTCCCGGCCACCACCGCCACGACGGTGCTGGGATCGCTCGCGTACCTCGGAACGCTCGTGGCGCTCATCGCCGCCGACGCGCCGCTCGGCGAGCTCGGGTTCGCCGTCCTGGCCCAGCAGGGCGTGATCCTCGTGGCGCGGGCGGTGCTCCTGCGCGACGTCATCGCGGCCGGCCCGCCGGCCCTGGTCAGCCGCGGCCAGGCCCGGGAGATGCTGGCGTTCTCCGGGCGCCTGCAGGCGTCGGTGCTGTCGCTGCTCATCAACGGGCAGAGCGACAAGGTCGTGGTCGGCCTCGTCGCGCCGCCGGCGACCGTCGCCTCGGTCGGGATCGCCGCCCAGGTCGCCGAGGCCGGGCGCGCGGTGGCCGCCGCCCCGCTCGTCCCGGTGGTCAGCCGCCTGAGCCAGGTCGTGGGCGCGGCCGACCACGACCGGCTGCACCGGGAGTTCGCCCGGCTCGACGGCCTGTGGACGGGGGCGGTGCTCGGCGCCGTGGCGATCGGCGCCGGCTGCGCCGATCCGCTCCTCGAGGCCTGGCTGGGCGGCGGCTACGGCCAGGCCGCCGCGTTCGCGTCGATGCTCATCGTGGCCTACGGCGCAAACATCCTCGCCGGGGTCCGGATGGCCTACCTGCGGGCCGTCGGGAGGATCGCCCTGGAGGCGAGGTCGGGCCTCCTGGTGATCGGGCTGAACATCGCCTTCACCATCCCGCTGGCGATCGCCTTCGGGGCGCCGGGGGTCGTGGCGGGCACCCTGGCCGCCTACCTCCTGGGGACGGCGTGGGTCTTCGCCCGCTTTCCGGCGTCCGCGCCGGAGGCCGGGCGCCTGCCGGCGCCGCTCGCCGTGCGCACCGTCGCGGCGGCTCTGGCCTGCGCGGCGGCGGCCGCCGCCGCGTGCCTGGGCATCGTCGCGGCGCTGCCCCGCGGGTGGAGCCTTCCGGTCGTCGGCGCCGCGATGGGCCTGGCCTTCCTCGCCTACCTCGGGGCCGGCCTGGGCCTGCGGCCGCGGCGCGGGGCGGCGCGGGCGTTCCTCGCCGGTCCGGACGCCGCCGACGCCCCGGGCGCCGGCTGAGCCCTGTCAGCGCCGGACGAGGATCACCCAGTCGCCGTGGCGGGCGGCGGGCCGGTAGGCGCGGGCGAGGTAGGCGTCGAGGAGGCGCACGCCGCTCGACGTGCCCGCCCGGTTGGGCTCGGGCGCGGCGGTCAGCGGGCTGTCGAAGCGCACGACGACCGGCGTCCGGGTCCGCTCCAGGTCGCGCACGATCTCGCGCTGGACCGGCGCCGAGGTGACGACGCCCGGGGCGGCGATGTCGTAGCGCGTCGGGTTCTGGCGCCCGGCCAGGACGTAGAAGAGCGGAGCGCCCGACGTGACGAGGTCGCTGCGGCGCGTCGTCACATACACCGGCGCCCCGGCCGGGACCCGGGCGCGGACGTCGCGGACCGCCGCCTGGAGCCCGGCCGCGTCGGCGCGGCGCACGCGGACTCCGTCGGCGCCGGGGAGCCCCAGGGCCACGGTGTCCTCGCTCAGCGCGAGGGCGCGCCGGTCGATTCCCTCGACGACCGCGTAGGCCAGAGCGGCGGCGGCGAGACCCGCGGCGCCGAGCGCCACGGGCCGGCGCCAGGTGCCGGCGGGCCGCGGGCCGGCCAGCGCCCAGGCCGCGAGCACGGCGACGAGGACGGCGAGCGGCGCGGTGTGGAACTCGTCCGGGCGCACGAGGAGGTAGTGGGCCATCCCAATCGCCAGGATGGCCGCCGCGAGCCGGGGCCAGTCGCGCGCGCGTTGCCAGCGGACGGCCAGCGCGGCGAGGGCGGCGGCCAGGCCGGCCACGAGGGTGAGCGGCAGGTAGAAGAGCAGGAGCGGCTCGAGGCTGTCCGAGACGAACCCGCCCGGCGAGGCGGTGTTCAGCGGGCCGGCGTAGTCGAACGGGAACGGGAGCGACTGGTAGTCGGCGAAGTCCTGGACGGGATAGCGGATGAGCAGGTCCCAGGAGTCGGCCAGCCCGGCGGACAGCACGACGGGGGCGAACAGCACCGCAGCCGTGGCGGCGGCCGCGGCGGCGAAGCGGCCGAGGCGGCGCAGGCGCTCGCCGCGGGCCAGCGGGGCGGCGAGCATCGCGGCGGCGATCCCGAGCGCAAGGTAGCCGGCGAACTCGATGCGCCAGACGGCGCACACTCCCGCCAGGAGCCCGGCCAGCGCGGGGTGGCGCTCGAACAGCAGCAGCGCGCCGAGGCAGAGCGCCAGGGCAATCGGGAACGGGTGCGGCCCGCTCGGATAGGCCATGGCCAGCGCGCTGGCCAGCCAGGCGGCGAGCGCCAGCGGCGGCGGGGCGGCCCGCCGGGCCAGGCCGTAGGCGAGCACCGCGACCGTCGCGTCGGCCAGGACACGGACGATCCGCCAGGCCAGCAGCGAGGGTCCGAAGGCGCCCCACAGGCCCCCGAGCAGATACGGCTGCCCGGGCGGGTAGTACCACCAGAAGTCGTGGTAGGGCACCTGGCCGTCGGCGATCCGCGCGGCGGCCTGGAGCATCAGGCCCTCGTCGTTGACCTGGATGCCCTGGAGCATCGTGACCGCCGAGAGCAGCGCCCCCGCGGCGAAGAGCACGGGGAAGGCCACGCGGGGTGCGGCGAGCCGGGCCCGCCAGCCGGCGCCGCCGGAATCCGCAGCCGCGACCGGCTCGCTCATCGCCGTGCGGGCCGGCGGATCATGCGTCCGGGCTCCCGGCGGCCCGGCCCATGGCCGGCCGGTACTTCAGCTCGTAGACCGTCGCGCAGCCGTACCGTCGCGGCGGCCCGGCGAGCAGCGGTCGCAGGGTGGCCGTCAGATCGGTGAGCGGGCGGCAGTCGGCGAACAGCCAGCGGGCGTTGGTGGAGCGCACGAACGCCCGGGCCTTCGCGCCGGTGAGGCGCCCCTCGAAGAGGTCGTTGGCCTGCTGCTGGCGGCGCGGCCAGTCCGGCGTCCACGAGAACGGCCCGACGTAGACCTCCCGGCCCGTGCGGTAGGGCGTCATGTAGCTCGCGTAGGTCGGCGCGAGCACGCCGCCCGGGCGCGGGTCGCGCTCGAGGGCCTTGAGCGCCGCGACTTCGCCGGGGAAGACGTAGAACGGGTCGCCGCCCGCCTGCACGCTGGAGCGCGCGACATCGAGCTTGTGGGCGATCCCCGGCAGCGTCATGAGAGCGAGGATCGCGACGACGGCGGCGGGGCGCAGCCGGATCCCGGTGCTCGCGACCCCCTGGACGGCCAGGATCGAGAGCGGGAGGGCCAGGCCCTGGAAGGAGTGGTAGGGGAAGGTCCCGAGCGGGAGCAGGTAGACGGCGAGCACCGCGAAGGGCCAGATCCGGACGGCGACGTCCTGCCAGCCCGGCGCCGGCCGCCGGTAGGCGAAGGCGGCCGGGATCGCCAGCGGAGCGAGCGTGAGCGCCATCGCCCACCACGGCCAGGACCACAGCGCCTGGGCGCCCGGCTGGTTCGCCTGTCCCGCGAGCTCCCAGGCCGGGTCGGCGTGCGAGAGCACGAAGTAGTACGCGGACGGCAGCGCGACCCCGGCGCCGACCGCGAGCAGCGCCGGGACGGCCGGGCGCACGCCGCCGCGCCGCCAGCGCAGCCCCTCCACGGCGAAGACGATGAGGCCGAGCTCGGCGCCCTGCCACGGCTGCAGCCACGTGACCATCAGCGCTCCGAGGCCGCAGAGCGCGAGCAGCCGGGCGCGGGGCCGCGCCCGCCAGCGCTCGATGCCCAGGAGCACGAACGGAACGGTGAAGACCGCCACCGACGTGAGGAGGTAGCCCCACAGGTACTGCGAGGACCACATCTCGCCCGAGATGAAGTCGAAGGTGTACTGGGTCGGCTTGCCCCCGATCCCCGTGAACGCGACGATCGCGACGGCCGGCATGACGGCGAACAGGGCGAGGACGAGCCCCGACCGGCGCTGGCCGCCGGCTGGCAGGAGCCGCCGGCAGTAGGCCAGGCAGCCGCCGAACGTCACGCCGATCGCCACCGGCTTCCAGAGCAGGTAGGCGAGCGGGATCGAGATCCCCAGGACGCGGTGCAGCAGCCCGGAGAGGAGGAACCCGGGATGGAGGAAGGCCCGGTCGCCGGGGGCCAGGTCCCACACGTTCCCGATGAGCACGTGATTCGAGGCCTCGCGGATCCAGGCCAGGTACTGCATCTGGTCGGTCGCCAGGAGCCCGTCGGCGCCGGAGAGCGGCCGGCCCTTGGACAGCAGCGCGGCCAGGGGGATCAGCGAGAGCCCGGCCAGCGCGATGAGCGTGGCCAGCTCGAACCAGTCCAGGCCGAGCCGCCGCGCGGCGGCGTCGACGCCGGCGAGCACGCGCGACCGCGGAGGCTGGGGGGCGACGGCGACGTTCACCGGCGCGACACGGTAGAGAATCCCCGGCGGGCGGGGCGCACGGGAGCGTTCGGCCCGCTCAGCGGCGCGCCGCGGCGCGCCGCAGATTCCGGGCGACCTGGCGAGCCGCCCCGGCCGGGCCGAGGCGGGCGCCCGTCTCGGCCAGGAGCCGCGGATACTGGCCGGCGGTGGCCTGGGCGAGCGCCCGGCGCCGCGGGCGCGTGAGCGGGCGGCCCGGACGCCGGCAGAAGTCCGCGAGCGGACGGGCCGCGGCCTCCCAGGTCAGCGAAGGCGCCAGCCGGCCGATCGCCGCGACGGCCTGCGCCCGCGCCTCCGCGTCGCCGAGGAGGGCGGCGATCGCCTCCGCGAAGGCGTCGGGATCCTCGGGGGGAACGGCGAGGCCGATGCCGTGGGCCGCGACGAGATCGGCCAGCGTGTCGCCGCGGGTCGCCACGACCGGCAGCCCCGCCCACAGGTAGTCAAGGACGCGGGTGCGGAACGAGAAGCGCGACTCGAGATGGTCGTGGTGGGCCGAGACGCCGAGATCCGCCTCCAGGAGCCATGCGGCCCGCTCCGCGTAGGGCACCCAGTCGCGGTTGAAGTGCACGACCTCGCCCTCGACGCCCAGGCGCCGGGCGAGCGCGATCGCCCGGTCCGACGAGGACATCGCGTCGACCGGGGCGATCGCCGGGCGGTCGACGCCGAGGAACACCAGGTGCGTCCGGGGCCCGCCCGTGCGCCGGGCCTCCAGGCGCGCCGCGGCCTCGATCGCCGTTCCGGGGTCCAGCCAGTTCCAGATCCCGCCGCCCCAGAGGACGACCTTGTCGTCCTCGGCGATGCCCGGCCAGACGCCTTTGAGCACCGCGGCCCCTGCCCGGGGCGGCTCGGCCGGCATGCCGAACGGGACGACGTCGATGACCGAGCGGAACGTCGGGTCCTCGCCGTAGGCTTCGAGGTCGATGAGGTCCTGCCCGGCCATGAGGCCGAGCCAGAGGTCGCGCTGCTTCTCGCTGGCGCAGATGATCCGGTCCGCGGCCGCGCAGTGGGCGACGGCGCTGCGGCCGACGATCGCCTGCTGGCGCCGGCGGCTGGCGGGCGGACGGTCGCGCCCGGCCTCGAGCACTTCGAGCGGCGAGGGGTTGTAGAGGTCGGCGACCAGCCGGGTCCCGAGCTTCGGGAGCCGGGAGAGGAGGCGCGGCGGAAGGGCTTGGGCCACGACGACGTCGGCCGCGGCGACCGCGGCGGCCAGCGGCTCGTAGTCCTCGAACCCGGCCTCCACGAGCGCCAGGCGCCCGTCACCGAGCTCGGTCGGCGCCGGCGCGGCCACCGTGACGTCGAACTCGTAGGCGAGCGCCCGGGCCAGCTCGCGGGCGCGGATCGCCGGGCCCGCCATCCGCGCCCCGATGGGCTCGGCGCAGACGACGAGGACGCGGGTCACTGTCAGGCGACGGCGCGGACGGGCGGCTCGGACCGCGTGGCCGCGAGGCGGGTCGCCGGCTGGCGCAGCAGCGGCCAGCGGTGGCGGCGCTCGTCGAGGCGGTAGCGGGCGAGGACGCCGAGCGTCCGGAGGCCGTACTCGCAGCTGGCCACGAAGGAGACGCTCGAGGCCTCCAGGAAGTAGCGGGTCGGGATCGGCACCTCGATCACGCGGCCGCCGCGCGCGACGATCTGGGCAAAGATCTCCTGGTCGAAGACGAAGCCGTCGGAGTTGCGCAGGAACGGCACGGTGCGCAGGAAGTCGACCGAGAACGCCCGGTAGCCCGTGTGGTACTCCGAGAAGCGCTGGCCGAAGGCCTGGTTCTCGATCCAGGTCAGCGCGCGGTTGCCGACCCACTTCCACCGGGGCATGCCGCCGGCGATGGCCTCGTCCTCGAGCAGGCGGGACCCGATGACGACGTCGGCGCGGCCCTCGAGGATCGGCCGGGCGATGTCGGCCGCCAGGCGCGCGTCGTACTGGTGGTCGGCGTGGACCATCACCACGACGTCGGCGCCGTCGAGCGCGGCCCGGACGTAGCACGTCTTCTGATTGGCGCCGTACCCCCGGTTCTGCGGGTGGCGCAGGACCTCGAAGCCCTCGGCGAGGGCGGCGCCCGTGGTGTCGTCGGGGCTCGCGTCGTCGACGAGGAGGCCGCGGTCGGCGGCGCCGACCGGGAGGTCGCGCGCGACGAGCCCGATCGTCTGGGCCGCCCGGTACGCCGGCAGGACGACGTGCACCGACTGGTCGCCGCCGCGGTCCTCGATCAGCGGGCGCTCCGGCTGCTGGACGGCGACGTTGGCCGCCAGGACGACCCGCTCGTCGTGCAGGGCAAGCGAGAGCATCGTCTCGGCGGGAATCGCCGAGGCGGCGGCGCGGACGGCGTCGCCGAGGGGCCCGCCGCGCTCGGCGAAGCCCTGCAGCCAGTACCGCGCGGAGAAGGTCCGGACCAGCGGGACGTCGTCGGCGAGCACGAGCCCGCCGGCGCACATCAGCTCGCGCAGGGTGCGCCGCGGCAGCAGGCACGTGTGCGCCGGAAGGTAGCCCCACCAGCGCGAGCCGGCGATGCGGGCGACCGCGGAGGAGGGGTCGGGCGTGACGACGACCAGGGCGCCGCCGGGCGCGAGCAGCGCCTGGCAGTGCTCCAGCGCGGTGCGCGGGTCGTCGAGGTGCTCGAGGACGTCGATGAGCAGGACGGCGTCGTAGCGGCCGCGCTCGGCCCGGGCAGACACGAAGTCCTCGAGCGGGACGTCCCGGACGTCGAGGCCGAGGCGGTCGCGGGCGTGCGCCGCGGAGGCCGCCGAGAGCTCGATGCCGACCGTCTCGTAGCCGCGCCGCCGGGCCTCGTCGAGCAGGAGGCCGTGGCCGCAGCCCACCTCGAGCAGCCGGCCGGACGGCGCGCGCCGGGCCACGTGGTCCAGCAGCCAGTTCGCCGTGGCGCGGCGGCCGGCCTCCTCGGCGAGGTAGTCGTCGTCGGCCATCTCGCGATAGAGGTCGTGCAGATCCCCGGCGGGGGGCAGGGACGGCTGCTGCACCGTGGCGCACTCGCGGCAGGCGTAGAGATCCCCGTGCGCGCCGGTCCGATGGCAGGTCGGCGAGAAGTCCGAGGGATCGGGGCCGGCGGCGGCTCCGGCGTAGCGAAGCTCGAGCGCTCCGCCGCAGATCACGCAGGCCACGGGCGGCGCGGGCGCCGCTGCTCCGGTGGTCGTCATGCGGCCGCAGCCTACACCGCCGCGGCGCCCGGCCCGCCGCTCGCGCCCCGCGGCTCTGCGCCGCTCCCGCCGAGACGCGCCCCTAGACTCCCCGCGGTGAGGAGGCCCCGGATCTCGGTCGTCGTGCCGGCCTACAACGAGGAGCGCGACATCGCGGGGACGCTCGCCGCGCTGTGCGACTGGCTGGCGGCGCACGAGGCCGCGTGGGAGATCCTCGTCGTGGACAACGCCAGCACCGACCGCACGCGCGAGCGGCTCGCGCCGTTCGTCGACGGGGTGCAGATCAAGCTGCTCGTCAACGAGCGCAACCGCGGCAAGGGCTACTCCGTGCGACGCGGGATGCTCGCCGCCCAGGGCGACCTGCGGCTGCACTGCGACGCGGACTGCGCCCCGTCGCTCGCGTCCCTTCCGCGCATGCTGGAGCTCATCGCCGGCGCCGATCTCGTCGTCGGGTCCCGCCTGGCGCCCGGCGCTGCGGTCGGCCAGCGCCAGCCGCTGCGCCGCCGGATCGTGGGCCGGTCCTTCGTCCTCCTGTGCCGGGCGCTGCTCTCGGAGCCCACGAACGACCTGTTCTGCGGCTTCAAGCTCTGGCGCGCCGAGGCGGCGGTCGAGACCTTCGACCGGATCGCCCTCGAGGGCTGGACGTTCGACGCCGAGGCGATCGCGATGGCCCGCGCGCTGGGGTTCCGGATCCGTGAGACGGGAATCGCCTGGGCCGATCGCGACGGCTCGCGCCTCTCCATGGCCCGCGTGCTCGTCCCGGTCGTGCGCGAGCTGCTCGAGGCCCGCCGCCACGTCCGGCGGGCGGCAGCGCTCCCGCGGCCCGGCCTCGGCGACCCTGTTCCCGACGCGGCGGCGCCCGAGCCGGTGTCCGGGGCCGCCGATCCGGCCCGGTGAGCGCGGTCGCGACCCCGGCGGGGCCGCGTTCCACCGCGGCGCCGCGGCGGCGCCTGGGGCTGGACTGGTTCGACTGGACGGTCCTGGCCGCCTTCACGGCGCTCGGCTTCAGCGTGCTGGCCGGGCTGCTGATCCGGGTCTGGACCCGCGGCGGGGTCGTCACCGGGGCTGACGGCTTCCTCGTAGCCGATCCGCTGCAGTACCTGAACTGGCTGCGCCAGGCGGGCGAGCACGGCGCGATCGGGAACCTCTACGACCTCGCGCCGGGGCCGCGGACCTTCGTGCACCCGGGCCTGCTCATCTCCGGCCTGCTCTACCGGCTCGGCCTCGGCGTGGCCGCGGCCTACCTCGCCTGGAAGCCAGCCGCGATCGTCGCCCTGTTCACGGGCGCGCTGCTGTGGATCCGGCGGTTCCTGGCCCGCCGCGACGACCGGCGCCTGGCGCTCGTGCTCGCGCTGTTCGCCTGCTCGCCGGTCTCGGCGCTCGTCGGCTGGGGCGGCATCGGAACCGAGCAGACGAAGTTCGACTTCGACTTCATCGGCGGCGAGCTGTGGCCGGGCACGTACCTGTGGGGCTACCTCTTCACGGCGATCGCCGTCGGGCTCATGCCGCTCGCGCTGCTCGCCTACGAGCGCGGGCGGTCCGGCGGCCGGCCCGCGATGCTCGGGTGGGCGGCTGCCGCCGGCCTGCTGTGCGCCTGGCTGCAGCCGTGGCAGGGGGCGACCGTCGCCTTGGTGATCGTGGCCGCGGAGCTGCTCACGTGGCGCCTGGCCGGCCGGACGCTCGGCGCCGCGGCCCGAGCAGCCGCCCCGGTGCTCATCGCGATCGCGCTGCCGCTGGCCTACTACCTCGTGCTCTCGAAGACCGACGACGCCTGGCGGCTGGCCGGCGAGGCGAACGACTTCCCGCGCTGGCCGTGGTACGTGACGGTGCTCGGGCTCGCTCCGCTCGCCGTGCCGGCGGCGTTCGCGTACGCCGCGCCGGTGCGGGATTTCGGCGGCTTGGCCCTGCGGGCCTGGCCCGTGGCGGCGCTCGTCGTCTTCTTCCAGCCGTTCGGGACGTTCCCGTTCCACGCCATCCAGGGCATGACGCTCCCGCTCGTCGTGCTGGGCGTGCTCGCCGTGCGCCGCTGGCTCCGGGAGCGGCCGGTGCCGCTGCTGCCCGCCATCGCGGTCGCGGCGCTCCTCATCGTGCCGGGAACGCTCTACCGGGCCGACGAGCTGCGCAGCGCCGTCTCGCTGGGCCGCCAGCCGCACTTCCTCACCGTGGGCGAGCGCGATGCCCTGCGCGCGCTCGACGCCGATCCGCGGCCCGGCGGGGTCCTCGCCCCGGTCTACAGCGGGATCGTGATCCCGGCCTACACCGGGCGGGAGACCTGGATCGGGGCGGGTTCGTGGACGCCGGACTTCGCGGCCCGCCAGCGCCGCACCGAGGCCCTCTTCGCCGGGAAGCTCGGCCCCGCGGCGGCGGCCCGGCTCGTCCGTGAGTCCGGTGCCCGGTTCGTGTACGCCGACTGCGCCGGACGGCCGGACCTCACGGCGACGCTCGCGCTGGTGGCCGGCCCGCCGAAGCGCTTCGGCTGCGCGGCGGTCTACGAGGTGCGCCGGTGACGCCCGCCCGCAGCCCACGCTTTCCGCTCTTCGACTCGCTGCGCGCGATCGCCGCGCTGAGCATCTTCGTCTTCCACACCGCCTGGCACCTGAACCTGCTCTCGCAGAACGTGATCTCGCACTACCTGCGCCAGCTCAACATCGGCGTGGCGATCTTCTTCGTGATCTCCGGGTTCCTGCTCTACCGGCCCTTCGTGCAGGCCGCGTTCGCGGAGGGCCCGGCGCCGGAGCCGAAGCCCTACGCGATCCGGCGCGCCCTGCGGATCGTGCCGGCCTACTGGGTCGCGCTCCCGATCGTCGCCGTCATGCTCGGAATCACGGCGGAGGTCTTCACCCCGCCGTCGCACATCCTCGTGTACTTCGGGTTCCTGCAGATCTACCAGGCCGACACCGTGATCGGCGGCATCGGGCCGGCCTGGACGCTGTGCATCGAGGTCACGTTCTACGTGGCCATCCCGATCTGGGCGTGGGCGCTGCGGCGGGCGCGCGTCCGCGGGCAGGCGGCGCGGCTGCGGCTCGAGCTGTGGGCGCTGGCCGGGCTCGTCGTCTTCTCGATCGTCTGGAAGGAGGCGATGCTCCACCTCCTCTCGCCGGATCAGCCGGGGTACCTGGCGGCGCAGGTCTCGCTGCCGGCGTTCGCCGACCACTTCGCGATGGGCATGGCCGTCGCCGTGCTGAGCGTCGCCTGGGCGGCGCGCCCGCAGGAGCCGGCCGCCGCCCGGCTCATCGACCGCTCGCCCTGGATCCCCTGGGCCGCCGGCCTGGCCGGCTTCGCGATCCTCGGCATCGGGCCCGGCGTGGCCGGCCAGGGGTGGGAGGGCCAGACGATCCTGCGCCACGAGCTCAAGGGGCTGATCGGGGTGGCGGTGATCCTCCCCGCCGTGTTCGGCGTGCTCGGCCGCGGCTGGGTCCGGCGCTTCCTTGCCCACCGCGTGCTCCTGTGGCTGGGCCTCGTGAGCTACGCGCTGTACCTGTGGCAGCTGGGATTCATCCTCAAGTTCAAGGAGTGGTTCCTGGCGTCCTGGGGCTGGCTGCCGGTGGCGCTGCTCGCGTTCGCGGCCACCGTGGCCGTGTCGGCGCTCAGCTGGAAGTTCGTGGAGGCGCCGGCGCAGCGCCTGGCGCGGCGGCTCACGCGGGGATCGCCGGCGCGGCCGTCCCCGGGTGAGCTCGCCCCGGCGGACGAGGCGATCACCCCGGCCCCGGGACCGGTGTCCAGATGAGCGCCGCGCTCACGGCCCGCGGGCCCGCGGGCCCGGTGCCGCCGTCGGGTCGGCGGCGGCCCGACGCCGTGCTCGCCGCGGTTGCGGTGGCCACGGTCGTCGCGTTCGTGCTGCGCCTCGTGCAGCTGACCGACAGCCTGTTCGGCGACGAGCTCTACACCTACGTCATCGCGTCGCGCGCGGACCTCGGCGATGTCGTGGCGGGGGTGCAAAGCCAGCTCGAGGTCACCCCGCCGCTGTACGCGATCCTGGCCTGGCTGGCGCAGCAGGCGGGCGATCCGCTCGTATGGATCCGGGTCCCCGCCCTGCTCGCGAGCACGGCGACGGTGCCGCTCGTCTACGCCCTGGGCGCGCAGGCCGGGAGCCGCCGCGGCGGCGCCATTGCCGCCGCCGCCTGGGCGATCGCTCCCTTCGCCGTCTTCTTCGGCGTGGAGGCCCGCGGATACAGCCTGATGGCCTGCCTGGTGGCCGCATCCACCGTGACGCTGATGCGGGCGGTGCGGGGCGGACGGTGGCCGTGGGGTGTCTACGCGGCGCTCACGACCGCCACGATCTACACCCACTACACCTCGATCTTCGCGATCGGCGCCCAGGCCCTGTGGGTGCTCCTCTTCCACCGCCGCTCGGTGCTGCCGCTGATCGGCTGCTACGCCGTCGCGGCGATCGCCTTCGTGCCGTGGATCGGGGAGCTGCGCAAGGACCAGAACGCGCTCGGCTCGGTCATCATCGCCTTCCTGAACCCGTTGAGCGTACGGACGTTCTTCGAGGGGGTGGGCCGCTGGCTCCTCGGGACTCCCTTCCTGCCGCTGGCGCGCGTGCCGGGGACCGCCGGGGCGCTGCTCGTGACCGCCGGGATCGTCGGGGCCGGTGCCGGCGTGTCCTGGGCCTGGCTGCAGGGCGGGCGGCGCCGCCCGTCGGTCCGGCCCGAGGTCGCGCTGCTGGCGCTCGTCGCCGTGGCGGCCCCGGCGGGCGTGGTCGCGGTGAGCCTCGTCGGCAACGACATCTTCATGGCGCGCAACCTCATGTCGTCGCTGCCGTGCGTGATCGCCCTGGCGGGAGTCCTCCTCGCCGCGCCCGCCCGCCCGGTCGCGGTCGCGGCCACCGCGGCCGTGCTGATCGGGCTCGGTGCCGGTGCGGTCCGGCTGCTCGGGGCGGATCAGCGTCGCACCGACTGGAAGGGTGCGGCGGCCTACGTGGATCGCGTGGCGGCCTCCCCGGAGGATGTCGTCTACGAGTACGGCACGCTGAACCTCTCAGACCCGCCGTGGCGGCAGCTCGACGTCAACCTCCGCCGCGTTCATCGGCGGCTGAGCGGAGCCAAGCCGGTCGATGCGGCGGCCGTGCGCCGGGCCGGGCGCCGCCTCGTCGTGGTGAAGCCGGCCGTGCCGGGCCCGGAGCTCCGAACCCCGCCCGGCTTCACGCTCGTCGAGTCCCGCCGCTTCCACGGCGTCGTGAACGTCGACGTGCTCGTCTTCGCGCCGGTGCCGCGCCCGTGAGGGCCTGGTCAGGCCCGGTCAGCCGCTGCCGAACGGGTTGAGCTCCGCAGCCCGGCGGCGGGCCTGTGCTGCCACGCGGGGATCGGCCTTCGCCTCCACGATCGCCAGCGCCGACCAGACCACGCTGTTGTCGGGCTCGTCGCGCAGCACCGTCCGGAGGGTCCGCACCGCGTCCCGGCGCCGGCCGAGCAGCGCCTCCTGGGATGCGATCACCAGCAGCGCCGTGTTGTCGGCGCTGAGAGCGCGCGCTGAGCGCAGGAGGCGGATGGCCTCCTCCCGCTGGGCCGGGGTCGCGCTCGGCGAGGCGCCGAGGGCCGTCCCGCGGTCCAGGCGGCTCGTGTCGCGCAGCCAGACGGCGGCCACCGCCAGGCCGGCGGCGGCCAGCAGGACGAGTGCGATGCGAGCGGCGGCGGCGGGCACGGGGCCGATCCTAATAGCCTGCCGCCGCATGCCGGGCCGGTCACGAGTCTGCCTCGCCGTCGGCGCCGCCGGGCTGGCTGCGCCGACCGTGCTGGCGTTCTTCGCCGGGGGGTACTTCACCACGGACCGCTTGTGGGCCCTCGCCGTCTCCTGGGTGGTCCTCGCTGTGGCCGCGCTGGCCAGCCCGCGACCGCTCCCGCGGTCGCTCGGCGGCCGGCTGGCGATCGGAGGCCTCGCTGCGCTCGCCGTGTGGGTCGGACTCTCGATCACCTGGGCGCCGATCAAGCTGTTCGCGCAGAACGACCTCGAGCGGCTCCTCCTCTACGCCACCGCCCTGGTCTCGGCGGCAGCGCTGCTGCGCGACCGCCCGCTGGCGCGGGCCGTCGAGCCGGCCCTCGCCGCCGGGACGCTCGTCGTGATCGGCTACGGCCTCAGCGGGCGCCTGCTGCCCGGCCTGATCGACTTGGCCGTGAGCCGCTCGGCCAATGGCCGCCTCGAGCAGCCCCTGACCTACTGGAACGCGATGGGCGCGCTCGGCGCCGTCGGCTTCGTCCTGTCCGTGCGGATCGCCGGCGATGCGGCCCGCCACGCCCCGATGCGCATCGCGGCGGCAGCGGCAACGGTCCCCCTCGGGGTCGGGATCTACCTGACGTTCTCCCGTGGCGCGCTCCTGGCGGTGGCGACCGGGCTGCTCGCGCTCCTCCTGCTGCAGCCGACGCGGGCGCAGGCCCGGGCGGCGGCCCTGGCTGTCTTGGCCGCCGGCGCCGCCGCGGTGCCGATCGGGCTTCTGGCCAGCGTCCGCACGCTCGGCGGCGGGGCTGGCACGCGCGAGGCGCAGGGCGCCGTCGCGTTCGCGGTTCTGGCCGCCGTCGTGCTGGCGGCGGCGCTGGCCGCGCGCCGCTGGATCGTGCCCGACGGCCGCGGGGAGGAGCGGGTCGGGCTGGCCCGGCGGATCGAGCGCCGCTGGGGCGCCAGCCCGCGCCGCGGGCGGCGGGCGGCGCTGATCGCGGGCGCCGCGCTTGCGCTGCTCGTCGCGCTCGCGCTCGCGGCCGGCGTCGAGAATCGCCCGAGCCCGGCGTCGAGCGCGACCGCCAGCCCGACGCGGCTCGGGTCCCTGGACAGCAACCGCTACGAGTACTGGAAGGTCGCCGCACGGGCGTTCGCGGACCACCCGCTCATCGGCCTGGGCTCGAGCGGGTTCCGCGTGGCCTGGCAGCGTGAGCGCCCGATTCCCGAGCCGGCGGCCGATGCCCACTCGCTCTACATCGAGACGTTCGCCGAGCTCGGGCTCGTGGGCGCGGCCGCGCTCGCGGCCTTCCTCGCCGGCCTGGGCCTGAGCGGCGCGGCGGCCCGCCGCCGCCACCCGCGGCTCGTCGCGGGCTGGATCGCCGCCCTGGCGGCGTTCGCCGTCCACGCCGCCCTGGACTGGGACTGGGAGATGCCGGCTCTGTCGCTCGTGGCGCTGCTGCTGGCCGGGGCGCTGATCGCCGCCGGCGACGAGCCGCCCGGCGGCGACGAGCCGGCGGCGGCCTGAGCCGGGTCAGCGGGGCAGGCGGCGCATGACGGCCCGGCCGGCGGCGAGCGCGCCCTCGCGCACCGGCGACCGGTGGTGCGAAGCGGGGCCGGATCCGGCCAGTCCGGCGCGGTGGGCGAGGTACCAGTCGTAGCTCTCAGCGAGCATCTCGTCCGTCGAGGCGCGGGCGTGCCAGCCGAGCTCGGCCTGCGCCCGGGCCGTGTCGAACCACATCGACTTCCCGTACATGAGCCAGTGGTAGGGGGCGAACGGCGCGAGCCGCAGGGCCGAGGCGGCCTGCATCGCGGCGGCCGTCGGACCGAGGGGCAGGGAGCGCACGCGGCTGCGGCTGCCGGCGTGGCGGACGAGCCCCTCGAGCGCCTCGCGCATCGTCCCGAACCGGTCGGTCCCGACGTTGTAGGCGGCCGGGCCGGGCCGGGCCGCCGCGCGGATGCACGCGTCGGCCAGGTCGCGGGCGTGGACGAACTGGTAGCGGTTGTCTCCCCGGCCGAGCACGAAGACGTCGGCGCCGTCGGCGATCCAGTCGAAGAGCAGCGTGAAGATTCCCAGGCGCCCGTGGCCGAGGATCGTGCGAGGCCGGATCACCGTGACGTCCAGCCCCTGGGAGACGGCGGCGCGGCACAGGTGCTCGGCGTCGAGCTTGGCCCGCCCGTACGCCTCCGCGGGCGCCGGCGGCGTCTCCTCGGTGACCGGATTGCGCTCGGGCACCCCGAACACGGCGCTCGTCGAGGTGTGGACGACCTTCGTCACGCCCGCGACGAGGCACTCGTCGAGCAGGAGCCGGGTCCCGTCGACGTTCACGGTCCGGAACAGCGCGTCGTCGCGGGCCAGGGGCACCTGCGCGACGTTGTGGTACACGGCGGCAGCGCCGGCGACGGCGGTGCGCACGGCCGCCGGGTCGCGGATGTCGCCGCGCACGAACTCGACGCGCGGGTCGCGGTCGGCGGCGTCGTTGAGGTCGAGCACGCGGACCGCGGTGCCGCGCTCGAGCAGCTCGCGGGCCAGGAGCCCGCCGAAGTAGCCGCTGCCGCCGGTGACGAGGGCGAGGTCAGCCATGGCCGCCCGGGCTGATGCGGCCGCGGCGGACCCAGCGCGCGCGGGCGACGGCCTGCATGAGCGGGAGGTCGGCCGGGCTGTCCGCGTAGGCGCAGGCACGAGCGAGCCGGTCGCGGCCCACCGCGGCCGCGAGGGCGGCGACCTTGGCCTCGCCGCGGCAGTTGCCCTGCGCGTAGCGCCCGGTCACGCGGCCGCCGCGGGCCTGCAGGGCGGTCGCGACGTGCCCGTCGGCGTGCAGGCGGCGGGCCAGGGGAGCGATCACGGGCTCCACCTGGGCGCTCGCGAGCCAGACGGCATCGCCGCGGGCGCGGTGGTCCGCGAGCGCAGCGGCGACCTCGGCGTGCAGCGGCGCACCGGCCGCGACGGCGGCGCCGAGCCCGTCCGCGACGCCGGCGTCGAGGCCGCCGAGCGCGGCGCGCAGCAGCAGCTCCTTCGCCGCTCCCGGTCGGCGGGCCGCCCGGTGCCAGGCGATGGCCGGCAGCGCCGCCGCCACGAGGGCAGACCGGGCCGGCCGGCGGCGCAGCGCCGCGCGCACGAGCGGCGCGAGCAGGTCGCCGGCCACGAGCGTGCCGTCGACATCGAAGACGGCCAGGCCCCGGCCGCTCACAGCTCGATGCCCTGCCCGCGGCACCAGCGCACCGCCGCGCGCATCCCGGAGACCAGTTCGGTCCGCGGCGTCCACCCGAGCTCGGCCTCGGCCCGCGACACGTCGCAGGCGATCGTCTTGTCGAGCTCGCCCAAGACGTGGATTTCCTGGACATAGCGGCCGCGGGCCTGCAGCTGCCGGTCGGCCCACTCCGCCGCGCGGCCAGCGGCCGCGGGGAGCCGGCGGGCGCCGTCCGCGACGGCGTAGCCCTCGGCCCGCAGGGCCGCCCGCACCGCCTCGAGCACGTCGCGCATGGGGTAGGGGGTGCGGTCGGCCAGCCAGTAAGCCCGCCCCGCGGCCTGCTCGGCGAGCTGCGCCCGGCGCACGCCGTCGGCCAGGTCCGGGACGTAGGCCATCGACCGCCGGTTGCTGCCGTCGCCGACCAGGGGGAACCGTCCGGTCCGCACCGCAGTGAAGAACCGTGTCTGGCGCCGCGGCTGGTGCGGGCCGTAGAACCACGGCGGACGAACGACCGTCGTCTCGATCCCGTCGCCGTGGGCGGCCCGGACGAGGATCTCGGCCTCCATCTTGGCCTGCCCGTAGCCCAGGTACGGGCGGAACGGCTCCTCGGCCCGGAAGACGTCGTCGGGCGCCGGGTTGACGCCGAACGCCGAGTTGGACGACACGTGGACGAGGCGGCGCACGCCGGCGGCCCGCGCGGCCGCAAGCACCGCCCGCGTGCCGCCGGCGTTCACGCGCCCGAACTCCGCCGGATCGGAGGGGTGGATCACCCCGGCGGCGTGGATGACGTCCGCGCCCTCGGCGCCGCGCAGCAGGCGGCCCAGGACCTCCGGGTCGGCGATGTCGCCGACGTGGACCTGTGCGCCGGGGGCCGCCGCGAGGATCGTCTCGACTTCGGCGGGGGCGCCCGCCAGCGCGCGCAGCGCGCCCGGCTCGCCCGCCAGGCGCTCCATGAGCGCGGTGCCCAGCCAGCCCCCGGCCCCGGTGACGACGGTGACCGGCGGCGCAGGGCGCAGGGCGGGGTCGGCGGACACGGGCGGGTGAGGCTACACGTAGGCGATGAGGGCGAAGGCGACGGCCCAGATGAGCACGATCGCCTGCAGCGGGCGGTCCTCGAGCGCGATGTCGGTCGGCGAGCCGTCGCGGCCGTGGGCGATCACGAGCTGCAGGTAGCGCAGGATGCCGATCACGACCGGGAACGTGGTCAGGTACAGCTGGTCGGATCCGAACCGGGCCAGGGCGTAGTCCGACAGGGTGAAGAGGGCGTAGAAGCCGATCACCGAGGCGGCGAGCGCGGCGAGGGCGACGTCGATGAACTCCATGCTGTAGCCGCTCAGGGACCCGCGGGCCTCGGCGCCCTCGTGGCCGAGGTCGACCCGCCGCTTGCCGATCGCCAGCAGGAGCGCGAGCAGGCCGGTGGCGAGCACGATCCACTGCGACGCGGCGATGCCGAGCGCGGTCGTCCCCGCGAGCACCCGCAGGACGAAGCCCGCCGCGATCACGCAGACGTCGACGAGCTCGACGTGGCGCAGCCAGAGCGAGTAGGCCGCGTTGATCGCCAGGTAGCCGCCCATGACGGCCCAGAACGGGCCCGGCAGGCCGAGCGCGATCCCGACGGCCGCTGCGGCGCCGAGCGATGCCGCCGCGACCGCGAGCGCGTCGCGGCCGCGCAGCTCGCCGCTGGCCAGCGGGCGCGTGCGCTTGAGCGGATGCTGGCGGTCCTCGGCCCGGTCGCGGTAGTCGTTGAGGGCGTAGACCGCGCTCGAGCACAGGCAGAAGACCGCGAAAGCACCCGCCGCGTCGAGGACCGACGCGGCGACCTTGAACTCCTCGCTGAAGAAGAGCGGCGCGAGGACGAACGCGTTCTTGGCCCAGTGCCGGGGCCGCATGAGCGCCAGCAGGGCCGCGGGCCGGCTGCGGCGCTTCACCCGGCCGGGCGGGCTGGGCGCGGTGGCGCTCATGCGCCCTCGAGGTGCGCGGCGACGTTCCGGCTCGCCAGGGCCATCACCGTGCCCTGGGGATTCACCCCTGGGGCGCCCGGCAGCATCGCCGCGTCGTTGACTCGCACGTTGCGCAGGCCGCGAAGTCTCCCGAACGAGTCGGCGGGGCAGCCCGCCCGCTCCGATCCGATCGGCACGGTGGAGAACAGGTGCACCGTCATGAGGCTCGCCCCGCCGCGGGTCACGTAGCCGGGAATCTGGGCCACGCCCGCCGCGTCCGAGACCGCCGGCGCGCCGCGCAGGCTCGGGTAGACCTCGGTCGCGCCCGCGGCGAGCAGCAGGTGCGCCAGGCGGCCGAGCCCCGAGGCCAGCCGGTCGAGATCGGCGCGCGTGAGCCGGTACGTGACGATCGGGTCGGCCACGCCCGGCACCGCGCGGACCCGTCCGTGGCCCTGGCTGCGGATCGCCGCGTAGTAGACGGCGATCCGCTCCCAGTCCTGCGCGGCGGCCCGGTTGCGCTCCCAGCTGTCGGCCAGTGCGAGGGCGACGTGCTCGGGGCGGCTGGCCGAGCCGCCCAGGGACAGGTTCGGCGCGAACTCCTTGACCTGGTGCACGGGCACGTCCGCCGCGGCCTCGAGCGGCGCCGGGAACCGGGCGGCCAGCTTCGCCGTCGGATGCAGGCGCAGCGTCGCCCCGATCCCGCGGCGCAGCCCGCTGCGCTGGAGGATCGCCGGCGTGCCGATCGCGCCGGCGCACAGCCACACGTGACGGGCCGCGATGCTGGCCGCCCCCGCCGGCGTGATCGCCCGCACGCCGGATGCGACGGCGCCCGACCGGGTGAGGCGCTGCACGCGGACGCCGGTCTGCACGCGCGCCCCGGCCGCGATCGCCTGCGGCAGGAAGGTGGCCGTCATCGACTGGCGGTGCGTCCCGGTGGCGTCCTGGCGCAGCCAGCGGGGCACCTCCGCGGCGTCCCAGCCCAGCACGCGGGCCCCGTCGGCAAGGGCCTGCGAGGCGGGGGGAGCCGGGCCTGCCAGCGGCGACACGGCGAGGGCCGCCTCGACCGCCTCCGCGTGCGGGGCGAGGGCCTCGGGCGTGAGGTCCTCCACGCCGAAGCGCCGGGCCCAGTCGTGCAGAACGGCGTCCGGCGGCCGGTGGTAGAGGCCCGAGTTGACCTCCGTGCCGCCCCCGGCACACCGTCCTTCGGCATAGGCGACCGGAGGGCGGCCGAGCGCGGCGGTGAGCCCGCCGCCGCGGTACTGCCGGGCGATCTGCTCGAGGGAGAACGGGGGGAAGGTGCCCTGTTCGATCCACGGGCCCTCCTCGAGCACGAGCACGTCGTGCCCGGCCTGGGCGAGCCGGGCGGCGGTGAGCGCGCCGCCGGCGCCCGACCCCACCACGACGTGCTCGGCCTCGAGGCGGGTCACGAGCCGGCGGGCCGCGGCGCGCCGTAGGCATGCGCCACCTCGAGCGATCGCACGAGCCGCACGAACTCGCCGACGAGGGGGAGCGTCGAGCGGCCGAGCCGCGCGGCACACCGGCGCCGTTGCGGACGGTCCAGGGCCGGCCACGGGCGGCCGGCCACCACGGCGGCCGCGACCCACGTCGCGGCGGCGCCGGCGGCGATGCCGCCCCGCGTGACGAGCGCCGCGCCGCGCGCCTGCTCGGCCACGTGGCGGGCGGCCGCTGCGGCCTCGGCGTCGCTGAGAGGGCCGAGGTCGGCCTGCGCGAGCTCGGCGGCGAACGAGGCCAGGAAGCCCATCTACGCCGGCTCCTGCACTGGCGCGGGCAGGGGCTCGGCGGACTCGGGCTGGGGAGCGGCGGCGGGGGCCGGGCGGCGGGCCGACACCGCGATCAGGCCCGCCGCGACGACGAGCTGCAGGACGAGCAGTCCGGTCGCGATGCGAACGAGGTGCCCGCCGATCAGGGCGAGCAGCACCGGCTCGGCGACGGCCCCGAGCGCGAGCAGCCACAGGAAGCGCACCCGCTGCAGGGCGATCTGGAACTGCACGGCCAGGTACGAGACCGCTAGCAGCGACATCGCCACGCCCAGCCAGGCCAGCGCGTCCTTCGCGAGGACCGAGTCGGACCCGAACACGGTGCGCAGCACGGGCTCGGCGGCGACGGCGTACACGGCCACCATGGGCACGGCGACGAGCGCGAGCACGGCGAGCGTGCGCCACAGCAAGGGGCGCGGGTCGCTTCCGACCGAGGACTCGCGGGTCGCCTCCGGCAGGAGGTACAGGCCGAGGCCCACCGCCACCCACACGACGCCCTTGGCCGCCACCGCCGCCACCGCGTAGGCCCCCGACTCGTCCGAGCTCAGCGTGTGCCCCACCACGACGACGTCGATGTTCTGCATCACGGCGAGAAGGGTCAGCGCCGCGATCGGGACCCGGTTGCGCATCACGAGGTCGCGGAGCCGCTCGCCCGACGGCTCGGCGGCGGGCCGCCCGAGCCGCCGGCGCAGCACGATCCCCAGGGTGATCACGACGACGAGGACCGAGGCTGGCATTCCGATCAGGGCGCCGGTCACGCCCCAGCCGAGCGCCACGAAGGCCGCGCTGAGCAGGAGCCGCACGAACTGCTCGCCGACGAGGCTGAGCCCGACGGGCTGATACGCCCGCAGCCCTTGCAAGACGCCGCGCTGCACGGCCACGACGACCCACAGCGCACCGGTCGGCGCCACGAGCGCGGCGGCCCAGACCTGGTCGACGTGCATCGCGTCGGCGATCTGCTGGCGCAGGAGCACCGAGGCCACGGCGACGGCGGCCGTCGCGATCAGCAGCCCGCGGGTCCAGCGCTCGAGCGTGGCGGCGCACTCGGCGGGGGACCCCATCCGCCCGAGCGCGGTCTCGCGCGCCGTGGCGACCTGGAGGGCCGACCCCAGCACGATGAGGATCACGAAGATCGAGATCATGCGGGCGAGCGAGCCATACCCCTCGGTCCCCAGCCACCGGGCGAAGACGATCGTGAACGCAACCGCCACCACGTTGGCCGCGATCTGCGCGCCGGCCAGCCCCGCCGCCTTGGCGACGTCGGACTCGCGCAGACCGGCTGCGGGCGCATCGCCGTGCCGGCTGCCGCTGCCCAGCAGCCGCGCCAAGCCGCGGACCGGGTGGCTCGGGGCCCCAGACATCGGGGGCAGCCTAGTCAATCGGCCCGTCGCGGCGGCCTGCGGCGCGGCCACGGGCCGGCTTCTCTAGAGTGCTGCCGATGCGCAACCGCACGCTTGCCTCCCTCCTCGCCACCGGCGCCGTCCTCGCCGCCCCGGCTGCGGCGTTCGCCCAGAGCGCCGGCGACAACCAGTACTCGGACCCGTTCTCCAGCGGCGGGTCCAACAGCTCCGGCGGCGGCTCGTCCTCGTCGGGCGGCGGCTCGTCCTCGTCCGGCGGCGGGTCCTCGTCGTCGGGCAGCGGCTCCTCCGGGTCCTCCTCGTCGGGCAGCGGCTTCTCGTCGAGCGGCACGACGTACGCGAGCGGCACCTCGACGAGCGGCCCGAGCCTCGCGCGCACGGGAGCCGAGACGGGCATCCTGGCCCTCGGCGGCGCCAGCCTGCTCCTGGCCGGCATCGCGCTGCGCCTGCGGCTGCGCGAGACGCCCGAGCGCGCCTAGACCGCTCGCGGACGTGGGCGGCCAAGCGCCGCAGTCCGCCGTGACGGAGTCGCCGGACGCCACCGAGCGCGCGGGCGCGCAGCTCGCCGCCCGCCTGCGCCCGGGCGACGTCGTCCTCGTCCAGGGGGAGCTCGGCGCGGGCAAGTCGACGTTCGTCCGCGGCGCGCTGCGCGCCCTCGGGGTCGAGGGCCCGGTCACAAGCCCGACGTTCACGCTCGGGCGCCGCTACGCCGGCCGGGTGCCGGTGGCGCACCTGGATCTGTACCGCCTCGCCGGTCTCGGCGGGGAGGACCCCGGCCTGCTCGAGGACTACCTGGGACCCGACACCGTCGCGTTCGTCGAGTGGCCCGAGGCCGCGGGCGAGCTGCTCGGCCCGCCGGCGGCCCGCGTGGTGCTCGAGCACCTCGGCGGCGACCGGCGGCGGGTCACGATCCAGGCTGGAGGCGGGGCGTGAGCGGCCCGGGCGGCCGGGTACGCTCGGAGGGGATGGACGACACGCCGGAAGCCCTCCGGGCGCAGATGGCGGACCTCGTCCGCCGCTACGACGCGGCGGCGCACCCGCCGCGCAAGTTCGTGCCGGGCGAGACGCCCGTTCCGCCGGCCGGGCGGGTGTTCGACGCCGACGACATGGTCTCCCTCATGGAGTCCGCGCTGGACTTCTGGCTCACCTCGGGCCGCTTCGCGGCCCAGTTCCAGCGCGAGTTCGCGGACTGGTTCGGCCTGCGCCATTGCACGCTGGTGAACTCCGGGTCCTCCGCGAACCTCGTCGCGCTCTCCGCGCTGACGAGCCCGAAGCTCGAGGGCCGCCGGCTCGTGCCGGGCGACGAGGTGATCACCACGGCGACGTCGTTCCCCACCACGGTCAACCCGATCGTGCAGAACGGCCTGGTCCCGGTGTTCGTCGACGTCGACGTTCCGACGTACAACCTCGACGTGGGCCAGCTCGAGGCCGCGCGCTCGAGCCGGACCCGCGCGGTGATGGTGGCCCACACGCTCGGCAACCCGTTCGATCTCGGCGCCGTCCGGGCGTTCTGCGACGCCCACGGCCTGTGGCTGGTGGAGGACTGCTGCGACGCCGTGGGCTCCACGTACGGCGGGCAGCTCGTCGGCACGTTCGGCGACCTCGCGACGGTCTCGTTCTACCCCGCCCACCACATCACGATGGGGGAGGGCGGGGCGGTGCTCACGGACCGCGGCGAGCTGCGCACGCTCGCGGAGTCGTTCCGCGACTGGGGACGGGACTGCTGGTGCGAGCCCGGGGACGAGAACACCTGCGGGCGCCGCTTCGACTGGCACATCGGAAGCCTGCCGCCCGGCTACGACCACAAGTACGTCTACTCGCACCGCGGGTACAACCTCAAGCTCACGGACATGCAGGCCGCGGTCGGGTGTGCCCAGCTCCGCAAGCTCGACGCGTTCTGCGCGGCGCGGCGGGCCAACTTCGCCGCGCTGCGCGAGCACCTGGCCGATCTGGAGGAGCTCTTCGTGCTCCCGGAGGCGACGCCCGGGTCCGACCCGAGCTGGTTCGGCTTCCCGCTGCTGCTGCGTCCCGAGGCGCCGTTCGGCCGGCGCGAGCTGCTCCGCCGCCTCGAGGCCCGCAAGATCGGCACGCGGCTGCTCTTCGCGGGGAACATCGTCCGCCAGCCGGCCTACGAGGACGTCGAGCACCGCGTCGTCGGCAGCCTCGAGCGCGCCGACCTCGTCGCCGAGCAGGCCTTCTGGCTCGGCGTCTATCCGGCGCTCGGGCCCGACCACCTCGCCTACGTCTCCGAGGTCCTGCACGAGGCCGCGGCGCACGGCGTCGGCGCAGATGGCGGCCGCGCGCTGCGGCGCGCGGCGCGCGGCGCCCGCTCCTGACCTGGCGATCCACCGCGGCCGCGGTGGCGCCCGCGCGCCATCATGTCGGCGTGCCTGGCAACGCGACTCTCGGCTTCGACACCGCGACGGCCGCGACCGCGGCTGCCGTGCTGCGCGCCGGGCACGCCGAGGAGGCCCGCGACGACCCGCCGCCCGGCGCCCGGCCCGCCCACGCCGCGCGCCTGCTCCCGCTCGTCCGGGAGGCGATGGCCGCGGCGGACTGCGGCTGGGACGGCCTCGGCCGGATCGCGGTCGGGGTCGGGCCCGGCTCGTTCACCGGCCTGCGCATCGGCGTGGCGACGGCGCGGGCGCTCGCGCAGGCCACCGGGCTTCCGATCGCGCCGGTGTCGACCCTGGAGGCGCTGGCCGCGCCGGCGCTCTCGCAGGCCGCGGCGGTGCTCGCCGTCATCGATGCCCGCCGCGGCGAGGCGTTCGCGGCGGCCTGGGCGCCCGGCCTCGAGCCCCTCTCGGCGCCCGCCGCCCTGGGCCCGGGCCCACTGGCCGCGGCCGCCGCGGCACTGCCGCCGGGGGCGCTGGCCGTCGGGGACGGGGCGCTACGCTTTCGGCTCGAACTCGAGCAGGCCGGGGCCGAGGTCCCGCCGGATGCGTCGCCCTGGCACCGGGTGACCGCCGCCGCCGTGTGCCGCCTGGGCGCCGCAGCGGACACGGTCGCCTTCGACGCGGTGGCCCCGGACTACCTCCGCGCTCCCGATGCCGAGCCTTCGGCTGCGCGCACATGACCGATTCGCTCTCGATCCGCCGCCTCAGCTACGCCGACCTCCCGCAGGTCATCGCGATCGAGCGCCGCGCGTTCCCGACGCCGTGGTCGCTGGCGATGTTCGTGCTGGAACTCTCGAAGCCGTCCGGAATCTGCTTGGCGGCCGTGCGGGGCGGTGAGCTCGCGGGCTACACGATCTGTTCGCGCTACGACACGGTCTGGCACATCATGAACATCGCCGTGGACCCTGACGAGCGCCGCCAAGGCATCGCGCGGTCGCTGCTGCTCGAGCTCTTCGATCGCGTGGGGGAGGGGGACCACGCGCGGTTCACCCTCGAGGTCCGGCAGTCCAACGGCGCGGCCATCGCCCTCTACGAGCGGTTCGGATTCCGCTCGGCCGGCGTCCGGCGCCGCTACTACCAGGACAACGGCGAGGACGCGATCATCATGTGGCGCACACCGGGGACGCTCGCGGCGGCGAACGGCGGCGCGGGCAACCCGCTCGCGGATGTGCCGAACGCCGGCCCGCTCGTCACGTGATCCTCGCGATCGAGACGAGCTGCGACGACACCTGCGCTGCCGTCGTGACAGCGGGTGGCGAGATCCTCGCCAACGTGATCTCGTCGCAGGGAATCCACGACCGCTTCGGCGGAGTCGTGCCGGAGATCGCCGCGCGCCAGCACCTCGCGCTCGTCAACCATGCCGTCGGCGCGGCGCTCCAGGAGGCGGGCGCCGGGCCGGGCGATCTCGGCCTCGTGGCGGTCACCCAGGGCCCTGGGCTCATCGGCGCGCTGCTGGTCGGCGTCGCGACGGCCACCGCGCTCGCCGCCGCCTGGGAGCTGCCGCTTGCGCCCGTCGACCACCTCCACGGCCACGTCGCCGCGGCGTTCCTCGGCGCCAAGCCGTTTGCGCCCCCGTTCCTGTGCCTCGTGGCCAGCGGCGGGCACACGCTGCTGGCCGACGTCACCGGTCCGGGCGAGTTCGCGGTGCTCGGGCGCACGCTCGACGACGCGGCCGGCGAGGCGTTCGACAAGGGCGCCCGCCTGCTCGGGCTGGGGTTTCCCGGCGGCCCGGCGCTCGAGCGGCTCGCCGCCGACGGGGATCCGGCGGCCTTCGCGTTCCCGACGGGGGCGCGGATGCCCGGACTGGACTTCTCGTTCTCGGGCCTCAAGACCGCGCTCCTGTACGCCGTGCGCGACCTCGGCGAGGCCGAGGCTCGCCGGCGCGGCGCCGACCTGGCCGCCAGCTACCAGCACGCGATCGTGGAGTCGCTGGCGCTGCGGCTCGAGCGGGGCCTCGCCGCGACCGGCCGGACGCGGGTGGCGCTGGGCGGCGGCGTGGCGGCCAACGGGCCGCTGCGGGCCCGGGCGGCGGCGCTCGGCGCCGAGGTGTTCGTCCCGCCGCGGTCGCTCTGCACCGACAACGCCGCGATGATCGCGAGCGCCGCGCGCTCGGTCGCGCCGCTCCCGTTCCCGGAGTACCTCGGGCTCGAGCCCTATCCGACCGGTGCCGGCGGCCTGTAGGGCCGGGCCGCGGCGCGGGGCAGCGTCCGCAGCTGGGCGCTGGGATGCCGCGCAGTCGCGTCACGCGCCAGCGGCGGGGGCGCCGGAGCGGCGGCGAGGAAGCGGTTCGCCGCCTCGCACGACTGCACGTCGGTGATCGGGATCGCCTGGCGGGTCCGCACGTCGACGAGGACGGACTGCCCGTAGAGCGAGCCCTGGGTGCGCCGGTAGGACGGATCGTCGAGCTTCACGCCGCCCGGGTAGCAGACGAAGCGCCGGCCCGGCCGGACCGTGAAGGCGCCGAGGGTGCGGTCGTCGTACCGCAGCCGGACGGCCGAGCGCCCGTCCCAGGTGACCGCGAAGATCGGCACCCCCGGGGCCTGGTAGGACGATGCCCCGTAGGCGTAGAGCGTGGTTCCGGGGGCCGGATCGGGCACCGCGGCCTGGAGTCCGTCGAGAATGCGCTCGCGGGCCGCGGCCGCATCGTCCCAGGACCCGATGTCGTGGGCGACGCGCACGACGTATCCCGCGCCGATAGCGGCGACGGCGACGGTGGCGGCCGCGGCGGCGCCGCGCCGCCAGGCCGGGCGGGCCGTCGCGGCAAGCGTGAAGGCCAGGAGCACCGAGGCATAGGCGAACGTCACGTAGGCGGGCGCGGCGAGGAGATTGATCCGGTTCTCGATCCCGGGCCGCAGCGGGCCGTACCGGTCGGCTGCCGGGATCACGAGCACGTAGCTGACCGCGATCGCCGCGAGCGCGGCGGGCACGAGCCAGGCCCACCGGCGCAAGGCGGCCGCCGCCTCGGCGTCCGCGGCCCGCCGGGCTCGCAGATGCCCGGCGGCCACCAGGGCCGCGACGGCGGCGAGCACGGCCAGCCGCGGGACTCCCGCCACCGGCACGAGCGCGCGGGCGGCCACGGTGAGCGCGTGGTCGGCGATCGATCCGGCGTGGGCGACCAGGCCGCCGAGATCCTGGGTCGCGCGCTGGGTGTTGAGGCCGACGACGATCAGCCAGGCGACGGTGACCCCGGCGTCGATGGCCCAGCGGCGCAGCGCGCGCTCCGGCGGCGCCACGCGCAGGTAGAGGAGCAGCCCGGCGATGATGGCGGGCCCGGCGATCTCGTACGACCACAGGCTCAGCAGGAAGAGCGCAAGGGCGCCCGCGGCCAGCCGCCGGCTGCGGCGGCCCTCGGCCTGGAGCCCGCGGAGCGCCGCGATGGTGCCGAGGAAGTAGAACGCGGGACCGAGCCAGTTGAGCGCCGCGGTCGGCCAGAGCACCATCGAATCCGACCACGGAAAGATGAGCGTGAGGGCCGCGATCGCCCCCGCGTGGACCGGCGCCAAGGGCACGACGACGCGCAGGTAGGCATAGAGCGCGACCGCAGTCCCGACGGAGACGAGCAGCCCGAACGCCAGATGCCAGGCGGGAACGTCCCCGAACACCGCGGCCGGCAGCCCCAGGATGATCGCGCTGAGCGGGCGGAACGCGAAGACCTTGAGGTCGATCCACCCGATGAAGTCGTCGCTGACCGGGGGGAAGCGCACGCGGGCGGCGATCTGCCAGTCGTCCCACGCGAACCCGCCCTGGGCGATGTGGACGCCGAACACCGCGGCGCCGAGCAGCGCGAGGAGTCCGAACGCCACGGCCAGTTCGCCGCGCCGCGGCATGGGGCTCGCGCCCGTCCGGGGACGCGGGGGGTCGGGTGCCGTCGCGCCGGCGCTGGCCGGTGGCGGCACGGTGGGGGCGATCCCGCCTGGCACGCGCGGGCACTCTACGGGGCCTGCCTGCCGTCCCGGCCCGGACCGCCAGTAGCATCGCCGCCGTGCCGCCGCCCCGCCCCGCCGTCACGCTCTACAGCCGGCCGGGCTGCCACCTGTGCGACGACGCCCGGGCCGTGCTGCTCGCGGTCCAGGCCGAGCACCCGTTCGACCTCGTCGAGCTCGACATCGAGGCCGATGACGCCCTGCTGCGGGCCTACCTCGAGCGGATCCCGGTCGTGGCAATCGACGGAGCCGAGGCGTTCGAGTTCTTCGTCGACGCCGCCGCGCTGCGGGACCGGCTCGCGGCGGCCGGCTGACGCCCGGCCCCGCACCGCCGGCTCCGGAAGCAACGCTCTAGAGTCTGGCCGGATGCCTGCCCCGCCCCCGTCCGCGCCCGCCGCCGACCCGGCGCCCGCCGAGAAGCTCTCGCTTGGCGTCGCGGCCCGGCTCTCGCGCTACCTCCAGGTGCTGACCCAGGCGCGCAAGGAGGGCAAGGACACCATCAGCTCCCAGGAGCTGTCGCGCTTCACCCGGGTCAACTCCACGCAGATCCGTCGCGACCTGTCCGGTTTCGGGAAGTTCGGCAAGCGGGGGGTCGGCTACAACGTCGAGTCGCTCATCTCGCAGATCCGCAAGATCCTGCGCACCGCCGGGCAGCACAACATCGCCCTGTTCGGGGCCGGGCACCTCGGGCAGGCGATCGCCAGCTCGGACATCTTCGCCGACCACGGCTTCCGGATCGTGGCGATCTTCGACGCCGATCCCGCGAAGGCCGGGATGAGCGTCGGCGGCCAGCCCGTGCGGCCCCTGGCCGGCGATCTCGAGGGCGTCGTGGCCCGGGAGGAGATCGTCGTCGCCGTGCTGGCGGTCCCGAACAGCGCCGCGCAGGAGCTCGCGACTGCGCTCGTCGACGCCGGGGTGAAGATCATCTTCAACTACAGCGAGGCGCTGCTTCAAGTGCCCCCGGACGTGACGGTCCACACGTCGAGCCCGGCAGTCGATCTGCTCTACGCGCTGTACTTCTATCTGACCTGACCCGGAGCCCCGGCTCCGGAGCCGGCAGCCGGCCGCGCCGGCCCACCCCGACCGTGACCATCGATCTCGACACCGCGCGCGCGACGTTCGCCGAGTCGCGCGACCTCACGGTCGGGCTCGAGGAGGAGTTCGCGATCCTCGACGGCGGAACGCTCGACATGGTGGGGCGCTTCGAGGAGCTGCGCGACGCTGCGCAGCCGGATCCCGTCCTGGCCGCCTCGATCGCCGGGGAGCTGATCTCGTCGGAGATCGAGATCCGGTCCGGCCGCGGGGAGGATTTCGCCGACGCCGTCCGCCGCCAGCGCGACCACCGCCGCCGCCTCTTCTCGCTGGCGCTCGAGCGCGGGGTGGCCCTCGGGGCCAGCGGCACGCACCCGTGGGCCGACTACCGCGAGCAGCGGATCATCGACACCGCGCACTACCGGCGCGTCGAGGACGGCCTGAAGTACGTGGCGTGGCGAAACAACACGTTCTCGCTCCACGTCCACGTCGGCATTCGCGACGCCGACCGGGCGATCGCGGTCTGCGACCGGCTGCGCCCGGTGCTGCCGCTGCTGCTGGCCGTCTCGGCGAACTCGCCCTTCGTCGACGGACGCGACTCGGGCCTCCACACGGCCCGCACCCAGACCTTCACCAAGAGCTTCCCGCGCTGCGGCGTGCCCGATCCGTTCGGCACCTGGCGCGAGTTCGCGGACTACGTGCGCCTGCTCGAGCGCACGAACTCGATCGTCGAGTACACGCAGGTGTGGTGGTCGATCAGGCCGCACGTGAGCTTCGGCACCGTCGAGGTGCGGATCTGCGACGCCCAGGGCACCGCTGCCGAGTCCGAGGCACTGGCCGGGCTCATCGTGTCCTGTGTGGCCCAGGCCGCCCGCGACCACGACGAGGGGCGCCCGGCGCCGGAGTTCCTCGGCGGCGCCGGCGATGTCGCGGGCCGCCTGATCGAGGAGAACGTGTGGCGGGCGATCCGGTTCGGGCTCGACGGGCCGATGCTCGATCTCGGCCGCCTCGAGGAGTACCCCGGCGCGGAGGTCGCCGCGCGGCTCCTGGACTGGACCGCCCCCGTCCGGGGCGAGCACGGCCTCGAGCCGGCGCTCCCGGGCCTCAACGGCGCCCAGCGCCAGCGCCGGCGCCTCGCGGCCGGGGCGACGATGGACGACGTCTACGCTGCATCGGTGCGCGAAACGCGCGAGTCCTACGCCCAGGAGGTTCCGGCATGACCGACGAGACCCCGCAGCCGCCCCCGGGGCGCGAGCCCACCGAGGCCGAGGTGCGCGCCGCGCTCGAGGAGGAGCTGCGCCGCGTGACGGTCGACGACGTCCTGCTGCAGACCATCGTGTCGCTCGTCAACCTCGGCGGGCGCCGGGCCGGGCTCGCCCCGGGCACCGAGGACGAGCGCCATCCCGAGCAGCTGCGCCTGGCGATCGACGCCGTGCGGGCGCTGCTGCCGCTGGTCGAGCCCCGCCACGGCGAGGGGCTCGCCCCCGTCCGCGACGCGGTCGCGCAGCTTCAGCTTGCCTATGCCCAGCTCGCCCAGGGCGCCGGCCCCGCCGCGCCGGCGCCGGGCGGGGGGGCGCCCGGCGGACCGGCCCAGCCGGGTCCCCAGCCGCCGCCGGGGGCGCCCCCGGAGGACGCCGGGGCGCCCGGACCGGCCCAGTCCTCGGGCCGCCTCTGGGTGCCTGGAAGCTGACCCCGAGGCGGGCGGGCCGGCCTGCCGAGGCGGCCGCGCGCCCTTTTGAGGCTGGCGTGGGTAGACTGCCCGGCGCTCTGCCGCGGGCCGCCGACCGTTCGTTGGCGCGGCCTGCGCCGCTGATGACACCGCCTGGCGCTTGTCGCGCCGCCGGACCAACCTGACTTCGGAGGACTCCCCCCTTGAGTGAATTCCTTGCCGACCACGGGGTTGTCGTCGCGCTCGTGTGCGCCGGCCTCGCGGTGATCTACGGCGCCGTCACCTCGCGCTCGCTCCTTGCCCTGTCGCCAGGCAACGAGCGCATGCAGGAAATCTCCGGCGCGGTTCAGGAGGGGGCGCGGGCCTACCTCAACCGCCAGTACCGGACCATCGCCATCGTCGGCGTGGTCCTGTTCGTCGGGCTCATCTTCGTCCAGGACATCGAGGTGGCGATCGGGTTCCTGATCGGCGGCTCGGCATCCGCGGCGGCGGGCTACATCGGCATGAACGTGTCGGTCCGGGCCAACGCCCGCGTGGCCGAGGCGGCCCGGGGCGGCGTGTCGCCGGCCCTCTCCGTCGCGTTCCGTTCGGGCGCCGTGACCGGCATGCTCGTCGTGGGCCTCGCGCTCATCGGCGTCGCCGGCTACTACGGCGTCCTGACCGCGTTCTTCGACCTCACGCCCAAGCAGGCGGTCGACGCCCTCATCGGGCTCGGGTTCGGCGGCTCGCTGATCTCGGTCTTCGCCCGTCTGGGCGGCGGCATCTTCACGAAGGGCGCCGACGTCGGCGCCGACCTCGTGGGCAAGATCGAGGCCGGGATCCCGGAGGACGACCCGCGCAACCCGGCCGTCATCGCCGACAACGTGGGCGACAACGTCGGCGACTGCGCCGGCATGGCCGCCGACCTCTTCGAGACCTACGCGGTGACCGCGGTCGCCGTGATGCTCCTCGGCGTCCTGACGTTCCAGGAGCAGACCCAGGTCGCGCTCTATCCGCTGATCCTCGGCGGCGTCTCGATCGTCGCCTCGATCATCGGGACATTCGCCGTGCGGTCCCGCTCCGGGAACGTGGAGCGGGCGCTCTACCAGGGCATGATCGTCTCCGGCGTGATTGCGGCCGCGGCGTTCTACCCGGTCACGAACTGGCTGATGAGCGACATCAACTTCAAGCGGGTCGGCGACATCGTCAACGTGCCGTCGGTCACCGACTTCTACCTGTGCTCGCTCATCGGGATCGCGGTCACCGCGCTCCTGTTCGTGATCACCGACTACTACACCTCGACCCGCTTCTCGCCGGTCCGCAAGACCGCGAAGGCGTCGGAGACCGGGCACGCGACGAACATCATCCAGGGGCTGGCGCAGGGCTTCCAGGCCACCGCCGCCCCGGCGCTGGTCATCGCGCTCGGCATCCTCGGGGCGAACGAGCTGGCCGGCATCTATGGCATCGGCGTCGCCGTGATGGCGCAGCTGTCGCTCACCGGCCTGATCGTCGCGCTCGACGCGTTCGGCCCGGTCACCGACAACGCCGGCGGCATCGCCGAGATGGCCGACCTGCCCGAGGATGTCCGCAACGTGACCGACCCGCTCGACGCGGTCGGCAACACCACGAAGGCGGTCACCAAGGGCTACGCGATCGGCTCGGCGGCGCTCGCCGCCCTGGTGCTGTTCGCCGCCTTCAAGATCGAGCTCGAGGACGAGCTGGGGATCAAGGGGCTGAACTTCGCCCTGGACAACTCCGACGTCCTCATCGGCCTGCTCATCGGCGGCCTGATGGTCTACCTGTTCGCCGCGCTCTCGATGGAGGCGGTGGGCCGCGCGGGCGGCGCCGTGGTCGAGGAGGTGCGCCGCCAGTTCCGGGAGAAGCCCGGGATCATGGAGGGCACCGACAAGCCCGACTACGCCACCTGCGTGGACATCGTCACCCGCTCGGCCCAGCGGGAGATGATCCTCCCGGCGCTCATCCCGATCCTGGTGCCGATCGTCGTGGGGCTCCTGAGCTACAAGGCGCTCGGCGGGCTGCTCATCGGCGTGATCGTCGTCGGCCTGTTCATGGCCGTCTCGATGACGTCGGGCGGCGGCGCCTGGGACAACGCCAAGAAGCTCATCGAGGACGGCGCGTTCGGCGGCAAGGGCTCCGAGGCCCACGCCGCTGCCGTCACCGGCGACACGGTCGGCGACCCCTACAAGGACACCGCCGGCCCGGCGATCAACCCGATGATCAAGGTCGCCAACATCGTGGCGATCCTGATCATCCCGCTCATCGCCTGAGCGCGGCGCGGCCGCCGGCCGCGCCGCGCACCGCTGTGCACCCGGGCGGCCCTGCGGCCGCCCGGCGTGCGTTCACGGGCCGCTGGCGGCCTCCCCAGGTTCCCCAGGGCCGGCGCTGCGCCGGGCGCTCCTGGCGGGCGCCGGTCGCGGTCTGATACGACTGCGGCGAGGAGACCATTCCCGAGGGAGGCCCATGAGCACCGCTGCCGACGCCCTGCCCGATGCCGCCGCCCGCGACCGGGCCTTTGCCGCTGCCACGATCTGCGAGGCCTTCCAGATCACCGCGGCCGCGAACCCAGACCGGATCGCCGCGCGCACGCCGGACGACGCCGTGAGCTTCACCTGGGGCGAGCTGGCGGCCGAGGTGCAGGGCAACGCCGCCGCGCTGGCCGGGCTCGGCCTGGGGCGGGGGGACACCTTCGCGCTGATGCTGGTCAACCGGCCCGAGTTCTACGCCTGGGACCTCGCGGCCATGCACCTCGGCGCCACGAGCTTCTCGATCTACAACACGCTGGCGCCCGACCAGATCCGCCACCTGCTCACCGATGCCGGCAATTCCATCGTCGTGACCGAGGCGGCCTTCGCCGACCGGATCCTGGCCGCCCAGGCGAGCTGTCCCGGCCTCGAGCACGTGGTGGTCATCGACGCCGACCTCGAGGGCACCCTGTCGGTGCCGGAGGCGCGGGCGGCGGCGCCGGCCGGGTTCGACTTCGACTCCGCCTGGCGGGCCGTGGCGCCCGACGACCTCCTGACGCTGATCTACACCTCGGGCACGACCGGCCCGCCCAAGGGCGTCGAGCTCTCCCACGCGAACATGCTCGCCCTCGCCCGGGGCCTCTCGGAGTTCCTGCCCTACCCGCCGGACTGCACCTTCGTCTCGATGCTGCCGATGGCCCACATCGCCGAGCGCGGCGTCGGGTACTACATGGGCATCTTCGCGGCGACCTCGACGACGACCTGCGCCGACCCGAAGGCCGTGCTGGGCCTGCTGCCGCAGGTGCGGCCTACGCTCTGGGGAAGCGTGCCCCGCATCTGGGAGAAGCTCAAGGCCGGGATCGAGGCCATGGTCCACCAGCTCCCCGAGGCGCAGCGTGCCGCCACGGAGCAGGCGATCGCCGCCGCGACGCGCAAGGTGGCCCTCGAGCAGGCCGGCGAGCCGGTTCCGGACGACGTGCGGGCGGCGGCGGCGCGGGCCGACGAGCAGGTGCTGTCGAAGATCCGCGCCCAGCTCGGCCTGGACCGGGTGGAGATCTCCGTGGTCGGCGCGGCGGCGACCGCGCCCGAGGTGCTCGAGTTCTTCTACGCGCTCGGCGTGCCCCCGCTCGAGGTCTGGGGGATGTCGGAGACCACGGCGATCTCGACGTGCAACCCGCCGGACCGCCCGCGCATCGGCACGGTCGGCCAGGCGCTTCCGGGCATCGAGCTGCGGCTCGCCGACGACGGCGAGCTGCTCGTGCGCGGCCCGACGGTGATGCGCGGCTACCGCAATCTCCCCGAGACCACGGCCGAGACGATCGATCCCGACGGGTGGCTCCACACCGGCGACATCGCCGAGATCGCCGACGACGGGTTCGTGAAGATCGTCGACCGCAAGAAGGAGCTCATCATCAACGCCGCGGGCAAGAACATGTCGCCCGCGAACATCGAGGGGACCCTGAAGGCGTCGAGCCCCTTGATCGGCCAGGCCTGCGCGATCGGCGACGGGCGGCCCTACAACACGGCGCTGATCGTCCTGGACGCGGACGTCGCGCCCGCGTGGGCCGGCCAGCAGGGGATCGCGTTTGCCAGCCTGGCCGATCTCGCGGGCGACGACCGCGTGCGGGCGGCGATCCAGGCCGGCGTGGACGCCGCGAACGAGAAGCTGGCCCGGGTGGAGGGCATCAAGCGGTTCGTGATCCTGCCCGAGGAGTGGCTTCCCGGCGGCGACGAGCTGACCCCGACGATGAAGCTCAAGCGCAAGCCGATCACCGAGAAGTACCAGGCCGAGATCGAACGCCTGTACTCCGCCTGAAGCGGGCCCCGCCACAGCCTGCGCGCCCGGCGTAGACTGTCGCGCCGCCCATGGCCGAACGCCGACTCCACGGACTCCAGCGCGTGCTCGGGGTCAACGCGCTCTTCGCGACCGCCTACGGGAACGTCGGGTCGTCGATCTACTACGCCCTGGGCCTGGTGGCGTCGTTCGCGCTCGGGCTCACGCCGGTGGTCTTCGTCATCACCGGGTTCATCTTCTACCTGACCGCCGCCACCTACGCCGAGGCCACGGCGATGTACCCGGAGGCGGGGGGCTCGTCGAGCTTCGCCCGCCATGCCTTCAACGAGTTCTGGTCCTTCTTCGCCGCCTGGGCCCAGATGCTCAACTACACGATCACGATCGCCATCTCGGCGTTCTTCGTGCCGCACTACATCGGCGGGCTGTTCTGGGAGCCGCTGCGGTCCTCGCCCGCGGACATCGTCTTCGCGATCGGCTGCATCATCGCGCTGTCGGTGATCAACGTGTTCGGCGTCAAGGAGGCCGCCGGGCTCAACATCTTCCTCGCGGTCACCGACTTCCTGACGCAGCTCCTGCTCGTGCTCGTCGGGCTCATCCTCGTGTTCTCGCCGAGCACGCTCATCGACAACGTCCAGCTCGGCGTCGCGCCGACCTGGCGCGACTTCCTCGTGGCGATCCCGGTGGGCATGATCGCCTACACCGGCATCGAGACGATCTCGAACATGGCCGAGGAGGCCAAGGACGAGGCCAAGACGATCCCCGCCGCGATCAACCGCGTGGTGATCGCCGTCTTCGCGATCTACGCCCTGCTGCCGGCGGTCGCGCTGTCCGCGCTGCCCGTGAAGTGCGACGCCGCCGGGAAGTGCCAGACCCTGCTGGGCCTCAGCGAGGCCGACGGCGGGTACGCCGGGGACCCGATCCTCGGCGTCGTCAAGCAGATCGACCTCGGAGCGTTCCAGGGCGCGGCGGAGATCTACGTCGGCCTGCTGGCGGCCACGATCCTCTTCATCGCCACAAACGCGGGCATCATCGGCGTCTCGCGCCTGGTCTACTCGATGGGGCTGCACCGCCAGCTGCCCGACCGCCTCCGCCAGCTGCACCCGAAGTTCGGCACGCCGTGGATCGGCATCCTCATCTTCGGGGCCATCGCCTGCGTGGCGGTGACCTCCGGCGCGGCGGACTTCCTCGGCAACATGTACGCGTTCGGGGCGATGCTCTCGTTCACGATCGCGCACCTCGCGGTCATCCGATTGCGCCACATCGCGCCGGATGTGAAGCGCCCGTACTCCGGACCCGGGACCATCCCGTTCCGGGGCCGGCGCCTGCCGATGTTCGCGGTCGTCGGCGGCATCGGGACCGGCCTGGCCTTCCTGACCGTCACCCTCCTGCACATCGACGTGGCGATCGCCGGCGTGGGCTGGCTCGCGTTCGGAATCGTCGTCTACATCTTCTACCGGCGCAGCCAGGATCTCGACCTGACGAGCACGGTGAAGGTGGCGATCCCGGCGCCCGTGGTCGATCACGAGGCCGAGTACGAGTCCGTGCTCGTGGCCTTCGACGACCGCGGCTTCTTGCCCGACGCGATGGCCACGGCGGTGAAGGTCGCCTCCCGGCGCAAGCGCGGCATCCACGTCCTCGTGCCGATCACCGTCCCGAGCTCGAGCCCGATCGACGCCGAGCTGCCCGACCAGGAGCTGGCCGCCCAGGAGGTCATCGAGCAGGCGAAGGTCGCGGGCGGCCGCCGAGTATCGGGGCACTGGCAGAAGGTCCGGGCCGGCCAGACCGGCCGGGTGATCGTCGACGAGGCCCGCGAGATCGGCGCGCGGGCGATCGTGGTCCCCCTGCCGGAGCGCACCGGCGGCGGCTCGCTGTTCGGCAAGGCGCTCGAGACCGTCCTGGCCGACCGCCCTTGCCGGGTCATCATCGCGTCGACGCCGGCCAAGGCCGAGGCCGCGCCCGTTGCCGGGGCGCCGGCCTGAGGGAACGGGGCCCGCGCGCATGCCCAGCCCCAAGCAGGTGCACCGCGGGTCGACCGCCGTGCTCTCGACCGCGATGGTCGTGATCGGCGCCGTCCTGCTCGTGTCGACGATCGTCCGAGGCGGCGGGCCGATCTCGGTCGGCGTGATCTTCGGCGTCCTGTTCATCGCGGCGGGGCTCGGCCGCCTGTACGTGCTGAGGCGCAGCGATGGCTGAGTCCGGCGCCGCGCCGAAGCCGCCGTCCCCGCGGGGGCCGCGCGCCACCCGGGCGGAGGAGGTGGTGCGCCGGACGCTCGGCGCGCCCGCGCTGTTCGCCATCGGCTACGGGACCGCAGCCAGCGCCGTCTACTTCTCCCTCGGGGTGATCGCGGGCAAGGCGCTCGGGCTGACGCCGTTCGTGTTCCTGGCCGCGGGCCTCTTCTTCGTCCTGTGCCAGATGACCTACGTCGAGGGCGCCTCGCTGCACCAGGAGCGCGCCGGGTCCACGGTGTTCGCCCGGTACGCCTTCAACGAGCTGTGGAGCTTCGTCGCCGGCTGGGCCCTGCTGCTCGACTACATCATCCTCATCGCGATCGCGGCGTTCACCGCGACGAACTACCTCGCGGTGTTCGGCGGGGACCTCAACGACGGCTGGGCGGAGGCGGTCCTCTCGGTCGGCGTCGTCCTGGTCGTCGCGTTCATGAACATCCGGGGCATCACGATCGCGCGGCTGGGGCGGATCGGGCTGCTCTCCGTCGTCGATGTCACGGTCCAGCTGCTGATCGTCATCGCCGGCCTCGCGCTCGTGTTCAACCTCGACGCGGTCGTCGACACGATCGACCTCGGCACCACGCCAACCTGGGAGGACGCGCTGTTCGGCGTGACCGTCGCGGCTGCGCCGTTCATCGGGCTCGAGGCCGGCGCCGGCCTGGCCGGCGAGGTCAAGGTCGGGCGCACGGGGCTGCGGCGGCTCGTCATCGCCCGGACGGTGAGCGTGCTCGTCGTCTTCTTCGGAATCGCCGTCGTGGCAATGTCGGCCTTTCCGGTCAAGGACGGGGCGACGCCGCTCGGCGACGCCCCGGCCGTGAAGTCGCCGCTCGTGTCGGTGGCCGGCGCGCTGGAGCCCGGCGCGTGGTGGTCCGATCCGCTGCGCTACCTCGTCGGCATCGTCGGCTTCCTCGTGCTCGTGACCGCGGCGAACTCGGCGATGCTCGGCCTGTCGCGCCTGAGCTACTCGCTTGCCACCAACCGGCAGATCCCGAGCGCCGTGGGCCGCCTCGAGCCGCGCCGGGCGACGCCGTTCGTGGCGATCGGGATCGCCGCGCTGCTGGCGATCGGCCTCGTCCTCACCCGCGACCTGGACTTCCTCGTCGGGATCTTCGCCTTCGGCGCGATGCTCGCCATCACGATCGCGCACGTCTCCGTGGCCGTCCTGCGCTATCGGGAGCCCGGCCGGGACCGGCCGTACAAGATGCCCTTCTCGGTCAAGGTCGGGTCCGGCGAGCTGCCGCTTCCGGCGATCGTCGGCGCCATCGGCAGCATGCTCGGGCTCGCGAGCATCCTCGTCTTCCACGGCGGCGCCCGCTTCGTCGGCATCGGCTGGATGGCGGCCGGGCTGCTCATCTACGTCGTGTACCGCACGACGGAGGGGAAGTCCCTCACCAAGCGCGTGACGATCCCCGAGCAGGCCCTGCGGACCGAGCCCGCCGAGGCCGAGTACGGGTCGATCCTCGTGCCGCTGCTCGGCACGCCGCTCGACGACGACATCGTCCAGACAGCCGGCCGGCTCGCCGCCGCGGCCGACGACGAGGACCTCGACGGCCCGCCGACGATCGAGGCGATCTACGTGCTGCAGGTGCCGATGTCGCTGCCGCTCGATGCCGCGCTGCCCGACGAGCAGATCAAGCGCGCCCGCCAGGCGCTGGCACGTGCGAAGGCGGTGGGGGAGGAGTACGTGGGCGTCGAGGTCGCCACGGCGCTCGTGCGGGCCCGCAGCACCGGCCAGGCGATCGTCTCGGAGGCGAAGCGCCGGGGCGTCGAGGTGATCGTGCTGGCGGCCGAGGAGCCGTCGCGCATCCGGGGCGGGGCGGTGCTCGGCTCGATCGGCGGGCCGCTGGAGAACTTCATCTCCGACGCCACCCGCTACGTCGTGACGAAGGCCGCCTGCCGCGTGATCCTCACCGCGCCGCCGGCGTCCGGCGACGCTCCGCCCGCGCCTGAGCCCGAGGCCGCGGACGGCGCGAACGGGGCAGACGAATTGGTCTAGAGTCCGCACCATGTTCGTGCTCATCCTCGGTTCCGGGCGCGTCGGGTCGACGATCGCCCGCACCATGCTCCAGGCCGGCCACGAGGTGTCCGTCCTCGATGAAGACCCCCTGTCCCACGAACGGCTCGACGCCGGGATGGACTCCTCGTGGGAGGAGGCCGGCGGGGCGTTCACGCTCGGCACCGCCCTCGAGGTCGACGCGCTGCTCGAGGCCGGCATCGACCGGGCCGACGTGTTCGTCGCGGCCACCGACGGGGACAACACCAACCTCGTCGTGGCCCAGATCGCCCAGAAGCGCTTCGAGGTCCCGAAGGTGATCGTCCGCGTCCTGGACCCGGCCCGGGCGGAGTGGTACGAGCGCCAGGGCCTTCACACGATCTGCCCGACCCAGGCGGCGATCGAGATGTTCCAGGCGGCCCTGGCAGCATGACCGTGGAGCCGACATGTACGTGATCATCGCCGGAGCCGGGAAGGTCGGCTGGAACCTGGCCCGTGAGCTGCAGAGCAAGGGCCATGAGACGACGGTGATCGAGAGCGACCGCCGCCGGTTCCTGACCGTCGAGCAGGAGCTCGAGCACGCGATCCAGTACGGCGACGCCACCGAGCTGTGGGTGCTCGAGCGAGCGGGAATCCAGCGCGCCGACATCGTCATCGCGGTCACCGGCGACGACGAGGACAACATCCTCATCTGCCAGATGGCCCGCGACAAGTACCTGTGCGAGCGCATCGTCGCCCGGGTGAACAACCCGCGCAACCTCGAGTGGTTCAAGCTGCTCGGGATCCAGCCGGCGGTCTCCGCCACCGACCTGATCCTGCGGCTGATCGAGCACGAGGTGCCCGAGTACGGCCTCGTCCACCTCCTCGACCTGTCCGAGGACCACCTGGAGATCATCGAGGTGGAGGTCGCCGCCCACGCGCCCGCTGCGGGCACGCGGGTCGCCGACGTGCCGCTGCCGGACGGCAGCCTCATCATCTCGATCCTGCGGGAGGCCGGCGGCTTCGTGCCGAAGGCCGACACCGTGATCGAGGCCGGCGATGAAGTGCTCGTGGTGCTGGATCCGGGCCTCGAGGAGGCCATCAAGGACCAGTTCGCGGGCAACGGATCGCCCGGTGGCTGACCGCCACGTCGACCACCTCCTGGTCGGCGGCGGGCTCGCGTCGGCCAGCTGCGCCCGCACGCTGCGCGAGGAGGGGGCCGTGGGTTCGATCCTGCTCGTGGGCCGCGAGCCCGAGCCGCCGTACAACCGGCCGCCGGTGTCGAAGGGCTACCTCCAGGGCGCCGAGGCCCGCGCGGAGACGTACTTCCGCCCCGACGAGTGGTGGGCCGAGCAGTCGATCGAGCTGCTCACCCGCACGTCGGTGCTCAAGCTCGACGCCGAGGAGCGGGTGGCGGTCCTCTCCACGCAGGAGCAGGTGTCGTTCACCACGGCGCTCATCGCCACAGGGGCCAATGTGCGGCTGCTGCGGGCCGAAGGCGCCCAGCTCGACGGGATCCACTACCTGCGGGCGCTCGGCAACGCCGACGCCGTCCGCGCCGACGTCGCCGGCCGCGAGCGGGTCGTGCTCATCGGCGGCTCCTACATCGGCACCGAGGTGGCCGCTTCGCTCACGACGCTCGGCAAGCGCTGCACGATCCTCATGCAGGAGGACGTCACGTTCGAGCGGTCGTTCGGCGCGGCCGCCGGCGGCTACCTGCAGCGGGTGCTCGAGGACCACGGCATCGAGGTGATCGGCGGCGACGCGCTCGGCCGCTTCGAGGGCGACGGCGAGCGGGTCACCGCCGTCGTCACCGAGTCCGGGCGCGAGCTGCCCGCCGACGCGGTGGTGGTCGGCGCCGGCGCCGTCCCCGACGTCATGCTCGCCCGGGCCGCCAAGCTGGAGCTCGGCGCCCGGGGCGGGATCGCCTGCTCGTCCCGGCTCGAGACTTCGGCGTCCGGGATCTACGCTGCCGGGGACGTCTGCGAGTACGACAGCGTCGTGCACGGCGGCCCGCTGCGGGTCGAGCACTGGGACGTCGCCTTCAACCAGGGCCGCGCGGCGGCGCTGAACATGCTGGGAGCCGACCGGGCCTACGACGTGGTGCCGTACTTCTTCAGCGACCTCGCCGACTGGGCGTCGCTCGAATACGTGGGCCCGGCGTCCGACTGGGACCAGGAGGTCGTCCGGGGCACGCTCGACGGCGGCGAGTTCAGCGTCTGGTACCTGCAGGAGGGCCGCGTGGCCGCCTGCCTGTCCGTCGGCCGGTCCGACGACCTCGAGCACGCGAGGCGGCTCATCGTCAGCGGCGCCGACATCGGCGACGGGGCCGCGCTCGGCGACCTCGGCACGGACCTGGCGTCGGTGGGCGTCTGACGCGGTCCGTCACAGGAACCTTCCAAGGCCTGTCTCGGTTCCCAGATCCGCACGATCTGGCCGGTTCGCGGCGCGGATCGCAGCCGGCGATGCTCGCTGTGCCACCGGGACGACGGCGCTCGCGACCGGCGACCGGCATCCCCGCCCCGGGCGAATCCGCGCGCCTCTGGGATTCAAGACAGGGCCAAGGGAAGCGAGGTCCGTCGCCGGTGGCCGTTGCGCCCGGCGAACGAGCCCGTTTGGCTGTGGCAGTTCGGGCAGAGCAGCTCGAGGTTCTCGAGGCGGTTGTCGTGCCGGTCGCCGTTGACGTGGTGGAGCGCCATCGCCAGGGGCATGCCGCGCCACTGGTCGAGTCCGCAGCGTTCGCACGACCCGTCTTTGAGTCCGGCGCGAATCAGCCGCTGCTTGATGTTCCAGCGTCCGCGGGGTGTGCCTGCTACGAGCAGGACCTCCAGTGGCATCGCGTGCGGGCGGGGGCGGATGTCGCCGCGACGAACCGCCGCGTGCCACGACTCTGATGAGAATCCGAACGTGGCCCGGCAGTCGCGGAGGCTGCGGCCAGTGTCGTAGTACGCCTGGATCACCGCCGCGAATCCATCGGGCGTCCGGCCCGCCGGGCGTGATAGGAGACGGTCGACTTCGAGATCCCAAGCTGGCGCGCGACCGCGATGCGGCTGAGGCCGGTCGCCAGCAATCGCTGGACCGCTTCGGACGTGGGCTCCCGGCGAGCGTCGCGTGACGGTCGCAGGCCCGCAGGCTGGTCTTCGGGCTGGATGGCCGCGAGCCGCTCGAGGTGGTAGCTCACGGTCGGCGGTGCGAGCCCGAGCGCACGGGCGATCTGTGCCGCGGTCCTCCCCTCGGCGGCAAGTCTGGAGATGTCGTTCCGCGTCGACACGAACGTATGTTCCCATGGCCGGCGGACGTGTTCCTGCTGCTCCGGGACCGCAACGCCCGGTATGCTCAGGATGCCGTTGGGGAATGGTGTAACGGCAGCACGCGACGCTCTGGACGTCGAAGTTGGGGTTCGAATCCCTGTTCCCCAGTCCCGGCCACCCGCACGTTCGGTGGCAAGTTGTGGTTCCTGGTATTGCTGGCGTTTTTGGCCGGTCGCAAGTTCGGGCCGGTCGGTCGCAAGTTCGCGGGTGGTTTGTCGGCCTTTCGGTCGCAAGTTGGGTCGCAAGTTCGGTCGCACGTTGGGGCCCCTGGCGCCTTGGGGCCGGGCGTGCGGGCCCCGGGAACGCGGAAAGGGCCGGAGCGTGTGCTCCGGCCCTTTCTGGCCGTTCGGATGGTGTGCGGGGTGGTTAGGCCGCGAGCATGAGTTCGGAGATGCTGTCGCGGATCCGGTCGAGGTTGGCGCGGGTCCACGTTTGCGGAGGGCGCGCGGGCTCACGGTTGCTCAGGCGCTCGAGGCGTGCCTGTGCCTGGGCTTCTGGCGTGGTGTCGGCATCGCTTTCGATGTGGCCCAGGCTCTGGGCTTCGGCCAGGGCGCGGTCGTAGGTGCCGGTGAGCTGCGCCAGGATCCTGGCGTTGTGGCCGGCGGCGGCGAGCAGGATGAGCCAGCGCATCTCGATGTCGCCGGCCCAGCGGGCGCGGTGGGATCCGGTCGCGCCCAGCCCGCTGTTCTTGATCGAGGAGAAGAAGGCTTCGATCCGGTTGCGGCGGGCGAGCAGCGCATGGCGTCGCTTCGCGCGGCGGTGGTCGCCCGCGCGGTGCAGGTGCGTGTAGATGCGCGGATCGCGCTTGAACCAGGTTGTCGCGGTCTCCCTGCACCCGGGGACGGAGCACTGCCAGCGGTTGCGTGCCTCGAGGTCGCCGACCATCTCGCCTCTCGGTATCCCGCGCTTGGCGCGCTGCTTGATGCCGATGACGTTGCTGTTGTCCTTGAACTTCATGAGGCGCGGCCTGCCGTCGTCGTGAGTCCGGTGCAGCGGGCAGCAGGGGACTCCCAGCACGCCGGGCTCCTTGTCGTTGCCCTCCACGTGCGCAGAGGTCTTGTCGTAGGTGCCGTGGCTGGGGAAGACGGGGTGGATGGACCAGCCGAACCACAGGACGGCGGCGAAGTCCTTGCTGTGGTCATAGAGCGAATCGCCCACGAGGTACTCGAAGCGGTCGCAGTCCGGCCACAGCTCGAAGAACGCTTCGATCAGTTCCAGGGCGGCCTGGCGCTCAGGGAAATCGGCGGGGAACAGGTCGGCGATCATCACGGTGCCCGTGTCCTGGCAGGTCAGGCCGATCGCTTTCCACCCGTGGCAGGCCTTGAGGACCCCGCCGGCCACGCGCTTCAGCGTCACCCCGGGGTCCTGCTTGGCCGAGGTGTTCGAGGTGTAGGTGATGAATCCGGTGCCCTGGAACTTTGTCCCGCGCATGCGCTCCGCATCGGCCTTGTCGCGCGGGCGGCGCTGTTCGATGTTGGCCTCCATGAGGGTCCCGTCGACCAGCACGGCTCGTCCGGCCTTGGGGAAGCGCAGCTCGCCGTGCTCGTCGCGGGCTTCGCAGATCCGCCGGAACTGGCTGACGAGCGTGTGCTGGAGGTAGTCGGAGTCCTTGCGCTCGAGGACGTTGTGGACGTGCTTGAGCGCGACCGAGTTCGACGGCCCGGCGGGATCACCGAAGATGTGGCGCAGCAGCGGGAGCTTCGAGAAGAGCAGATAGACGTCCTCGAAGTTGGGCCTGGCCATCGTGAGGGCGATGAGGAACACAGCGGCGATCGGTCGCGCCCGCTGCGCCGCTGGCCCGCTCGTGGGCGCCTCGCCGTCGGCGCTTGAAAGGTCCTCCAGGGCGTATCGAAGGTTCGGGCAGGCGTCGAGCATTGCGGAGGCCATGACCTCGTCGTGCTCGCCGTCGCGCCGGGCGGCGAGCCGGGTCGGCTCGGTTTCCGCATAGGCCTCTTCGGTTCGGCAGACATGGGCCGTGAGCCCGGCCTCCAGGCGCTTGCGGGCAATCCGCACGGCGTCCCGGGGATCGAGGCCTGGGGCCTGGCGGATCTCGTCTCGGGCGAGTTCGAGAAGCGCGCGCTGCAGGCGAGACGCCTTTGGCCTGGCGCCGACATTGAGCACCTTGGGATCCGGCCCGCCGCGCTCACGCACTTCGGAGAGTTCCAGGCCATTGGCGGCCACGATCCCGAGCGCGTTTACCGTGGCCTTGGCGATGTCCCGGCTGAGCTTGCTCTGGGGACCGACGGGCGCCGCGCCCCCGGTGAGGGCAGGGGACGCAGGGTCGGAGTTGGGAGTGATGTTCGTGTGATTAGTCATGGTTCAGACGTATCCCGGCGCCGGCGCCTTGCACGGAAATCCAGCAGGCCCCTGCCAGGCCGTGCTTACGAGTTGTCAGGCCCCGGCGTGCCGGAATCCGATCGGGCTGCCAGGCTCACGTCGGAGGGCGAGTCCAGCCCGAACGAGCCATAGGCCGCAGCCAGGAACGCCGCGACCTTGCCCGCGGCCAGCCAGGCGTTGGACGCAGGCAGGCGCACCCACCGGAGCCGGACCGACGTCAGCTCCGAGCCGGCCTCGCGGACCGCGCTGAACGACGGCATGCCCGCCAGCAGCTCGCCACGCCCGCCCTCGATCGCCGCATCCGCCACGGCCGCGAGGCCCTCTTGAAGCCTCGCGGCCTGGGCGGGCAATCCGTGCGCCGCAGCAATGACCGCATAGGTGCGTGCATCAATCGGGCCGGGCGGGCGGGCGGGCCCGTCCTGGATCCAGGTCATGGTGCAACTCCTCGTGACGTCTGACAGGTGCGCTGCGGCACCCCGCCGTTGCCGTGCTTGCGGCGACAGCAGGGCGATCGAGGGCTGGCAGGCGAATGCCCTGCCAGCCCTCGGGTGCCCTCAGGCGGCCTGCGCTCCGGGGTCGATCAGGGCGTCGCGCAGCCGCGCGACGCCCCGCTTGATGAGCCTGTGCGCGCTTCCGGCCGAAGTCCCCATGGCATCTGCGGTCTCCCTGACGGAGTGCGGAACGCAGCCCAGCCCGAAGTGCAGCGCCACAGCGCGCCGCTCCGCCGCCGGAAGCTTCCGCAGCTCCCGGTACAGCGCGATCGACATCGTGCGTGCGATCGCCTCCTCCTCCACCCAGGCATCCGGGTGCGGCACGTCCTCCACCAGCCCAGACGACGGCATTCGAACGATCTCCACGTCAGCCCCTCCTGACTCGCGCAGGCCCAGCGGGCCCGCTGTTGCTAGCCGAAGGCCGGGCTTGTCTGCGGGCGGGGCGGTGGTGTTGGATCGGGATGTCATGTGTCCACTGTTATGTGCGAAACGCACCTATCTGTCCCAACGTATCCGGTGACGGACGCCGCGCCAGGGCCCGCGGCACGCTCAGGTCATCAGGTCGATCTCGCCCGCCAACCTGGGGTGCGTGCCGTGGGCTACGCTCGCCCAGGGAGCCCGGGTCTCTGCGGTCGCACGAGCGGTGCATTGGTGGGCACCGCGCGGAATGCCCGGGCCACCAAACGCGGCTCGCTCACTGGAGCGGCTGCGCACCTAGTCGCCGGCGTCACAAGACCACACGCATCGGCAGCCCGCTGGCTTCCTCGCTGGGGCTCGTGCCGGGTTTGCATTCTCCGAGGACCTCGACGGGCGGGTTGGTCTCGCTTCTGCGCGCTGGCGCCGCTCCATCAGTCGCCGCGTACCGGGTTGCGGTCCAGCACGCGGCGTAGGCGTCGAATATGTCGGACAGATGTCGGCGGTCCGATTCGGCCCAATTGAGAATCTGCTCCTTGACGTCGGGGAAGTGCTGGCAGACTGCGTCGAGCCGAAGGAGCTGGCCGCGCGCTGAGCCCTTCGGCGGGAGCGGGGCGCCGCCGGCCATCGCGATGAAGCACAGCTCCGGGTGGACCTCGAACATCCAGGAGTTCCGGTCCGGCTCGCCCGGCGGCCGCACCCGGAGGTAGGCGTCGACCTCGGCGATCTTCGGCAGGATGCCTGCGGTCTGCCGGTTGAGACGATGGAGGACCTCGGCGTCGCTTCCGTCTTCGGCGGATTTCCTGTCAAGGCGGTCTTGCTCCTCGGCAACGACCTTCCGGGCTCGCTCGAAGACGACTCCCGCCTTGGGAGGCTTGCCGTCGTCAGGCTCGGTGGCGCAGGCCAGGAGGCTGCGCGGCGGGACAGGGAAGACCGAGCTCTTGCGCTGGCCGCTCAGCCGGTCTCGCGCCTCGCGGTCGCAGCTCCTGAAGCCGACGGTTTCGGGGAGGCCGATTGGGATGTCGATGGCGACTGGCGCCTCCCCGGGCGCCGCGCGGTCGCCCAGCCAGCTGCCGAGCCCGGCGATGTCGCTGAAGAACAGCAGCTCCGTCCGGCGCCCGGCTGGCTTGGCCTCGGGTTCACGTCCCCAGCAGGCGACTGCGAGCCAGCCCCCGGGCGCCCCGTCGACGCCGACGGCGGCCAGCCGTTCAGCGCCGGGCACTCGGACCGCTGCCGTTCATGCCTTCGGGGGTGCGAGCAGTTCGTCCCTGGTGCCGGCTTCGAGCGTGATGTGTGCGAGGTTGGGCACGTCGCGACCGGTGAGTCCAAGCGCGGCGCGCTCGTCGTCAAATGCCTCCAGCCATGTCGCCTTCGGGGTGGCCTTGCGCTTGCCGCTGGTGAGGTCGTTGACGAAGTACAGCTGCGCGAGCCAGGCGGGCACGCCTTGGTGCTCGAAGAACCGCAGATGGGCAAGGCGGTTTGCGGCCTGGTAGTAGGGGCCGCGCAGCCATGCGCCGCCGTAGCTGTCCGGCACCCCGAGCGCCCTCCTGGTGTCGCGAAGCGCGCCTTGGATGCGCCGAAGGTTGCGCTTGCTCTGCGCGCTGGGAGGCTTCCCGCCGCGTGGCTTGCCCGAGGCCGTCCCGAGCCCACGCATCTCCGCCGGGTAGCTCTTGCCCTCCGCGAGCAGCACGCCTCGGGGCTCGCCCGCGGAGTTGCGCACCACAGCAAGCGCGTCCCAGTGCGCGCCGCCGCGCGGCCACCAATGCTTGAGGGCATCGGAAAGGTCGCCATAGCCCAGGCGGTCCAGGAACGGCCGGTCGTGGTACTCGCGGAAGCCGCGTTTTTCCATTGGCGAGACCCAGTCGAGCGCGGGCCGGAGCTCCTTGAGCGAGGGCAGGTGCGAGAGCACCTTCTGGTTGAGCTCCGCCTGCCGGCGATTGACCCAGAGCTGTGTCTGAAGCTGGCTGCCCTTATAGGCGCGACCCTTGCTGTCGACCCTCGATGCCATCTAGTCAGCTCCCCTATTCGTTGGTACGGCGGATCGGCCGAGGACCCTCGCGTCCCGGAATCGTGGCGCCGCAACGGTAGCGGCAGTGTGGAGCGGCTGGCTTTGAGAGCGACCGTCGCAGGCCTTGATTGCCTTGGGAGGGTGCGGCAGGGTATGGGCTCAGATGGAGAGGGAGCCGGGAGTTCAGGGACGAGCCGATGCGCTGCAGAGTGCCACCGCGGTGTGGACGGGGCAGCTTGTCGACCTGACTGCGCGCAACAACCTGCTGTATTACCGCGACCTCAAGGCGGGAACTCTGGACTTGGGTCCGGTGCCGGAGGACCGCTTGTTCGACCTGCTTGGCGGGAGGTCGCTTCCCGTGTCACGGCTGTTCCTCGAAGAGGCAGCGCGCAGCGATGCGGTGCGCCGCGCACGCACGATTCGCAATCGCGGCCAGGAGCATTTCGAAGAGCGCGGCCTTGAGACTGTGTATCTGGCGTGCGGGATGGCGACGTGGACGCGCTCGGACTCCAGCGCGACTCCGTGCGCGCCGGTGCTGCTTGTTCCGGCGCGAATCTCTGCCCGGGGGGCCGCACAGGAGGACTTGGACCTTGCGGTCACCGGCGAGCTCGAAGTGAATCCGACGCTGCTGCAGATGCTCGCCTCTGAGTTCGACGTGAAGTGCGAGCCCGAGGAGCTCATGAAGGCGTCGGGAATGGATGGCGCCATCGACACGCCGGGGGAGCTCGATTTGGCGTTCCTATGGCTTGCCCGCAAGGCCGCGTCCGTGCCGGGGTTCCTGGTCTCCCGGCGATTCGTGGTGGGCACGTTTTCCTACGCCAAGCTCCCGATGGTCAAGGACCTTGAGTCTGCCTTTGACGTGATGGAGAAGCATGACTTGGTCGCGGCGATAGCCGGCGATGAGGAGGCGCGCCAGGCCGTTGGCCGGCGTTGCGCGACGGAGCTCACCGAGCGCCAGCCTGACTTTGAGCCTCCGGCGGATGAGTTTCTGGTGCTGGATGCGGATGCGAGCCAGAACTACGCCATCAACGCCGTCCTCAGGGGTCAGGACCTCATCATCAAGGGGCCGCCAGGCACGGGCAAGTCCCAGACGATTGCCAATCTGATTTCGACCCTGGTTGCGCGGGGCCGGCGCGTGCTGTTCGTGGCCGAGAAGCGCGCGGCCATCGACGCGGTCCTGAGCAGGCTCGAAGGCGTCGGGCTCGCGGACCTTGTGCTGGACATGCATGGCGGCGGCGGTTCGAGGCGCCAAGTCGCCCAAGAGCTGGCATCCGCCCTCGCCGGCCTTGGCAGGGTGCCGCAGGGCAACTACACCAAGGCCCACGAGCACCTGGTCGCGCGCCGGGACGAACTCAACGCGCGCGAGGAGGCGCTTCACGCTCCGCGCCCGCCTTGGGGCGTCAGCCTGTTTGAGGTGCAAAACGGAATCCTGGCTCTTGACCCCTCAGCGCAGACGCAGGTCAGATTCCGCCGGCGGGTGCTCAAGGGGCTGGCTGGGCCGGCCCGCGAAGCAGCCCGCGAGAACCTCCGAACCTATGTAAGCCTCGGCGGGCCGGAACTCACCGAGTCCGGCTCGCCCTGGGCGAGATCGTCAATCACAAGCAGCGAGGGATGCGAGGCGGCGCAGGCCCTGGCCGAGCGAATCCGGCATCACAGCCTGCCCAATACGCGAGCCGCCTTGGAGTCGGCTGCAACGGAAACCGGGCTCCGGCTCCCGCAGGAGCTCGACGGCTGGCCGGAGCGCTTCGCGGCGTGGGACCAGGCAAGCCAGACGCTGGAGGTCTTCGAGGCATCGCTGTTTGACGAGCCGCTGGCCGAGCACGAGGCCGCGCTCGCGCCCCTCGGCGAGGGCGCGGCCAAGCGGGCCGCGGCAGCCCTCACCTCAGGGGAGTTCCGAGCGGCACGGGCCGCGGTGAAGGGCCATGTGCGGCCCGGCGTGTCAGCCAAAGGCCCGGCGCTCCTCGCCAAGCTCACAGCCGCACGGACGCAGGCAGACAGCTGGCGCTCGCTGAGCGACCGGGACTCCGCACCCGCGGTTCCGCCCCAGCTCGAGCAGCTCAGGGCCAGCTTCGGCCAGCTCCAGGCGGAGCTCGACGTCCTGCGCGAAGTGTCCGGAGCACCACTCGACGGCACAGCCGACGATATTGAGGACACTCTCGATGCGCTGCTCGATGACGCGGTGACGCTCGGGCGCCTGCCCGAGCTCTTCCGGCTGCGTACCGCGCTTGAAGGGGCGGGGCTGGCCGAGCTGTTGGAGGACTGCGCGAACCGGAACCTGACGCCCGAGTCCGCGCAGCTTGCCTTCGACCACGCATGGCACTGCTCGCTGCTGGACCACATCCGTTTCTCCGACTCCCGGGTGGGTGCCTTTGACGGCGACCAGCACTCACGGGTCGTCACCGAGTTCCAGGCTGCCGACCGCCAGCACATCGAAACGACCGCACAGCGCGTTCGCCGAATCTCCGCTGAGGCAGCCGTCCGGGCGCAAGACAGCTACGACCAGCAAGCGGCGCTACTGGTCAGCCAGGCCGCACGGAAGCGGGGCCATCTTTCGATGCGCCAGCTCTTCTCGGGAGCCCCGGACGTGCTGCTGGCACTCAAGCCATGCTGGGCGATGAGCCCCCTCGTCGTCAGCCAGCTGCTTCCGAATGACCAGCAGTACTTCGATGTCGTGGTCTTTGACGAGGCAAGCCAGGTCCGTCCTGCGGACGCAGTCCCGGCCATTCTTCGCGGCAAGCGCGTGGTTGTCGCCGGCGACGAGCGGCAACTTCCGCCGACCAGCTTCTTCACGGGGGCGGTTCCCGACGGTGACGGCGGCGCAACGCCGGACGGCGCGCTCGCCGTCGACGCGGGCTACGAGTCCATCCTGGAAGCGCTGCTTCCATTCCTGGACTGCCGGATGCTCGGATGGCACTACCGCAGCCAGGACGAGCGGCTCATCGCCTTCTCCAACGTATACCTCTACGACCGGGGCATGACCACGTTCCCGGGAGTGTCGGGCCCGGACTGCATTCAGCACCTCCACGTGCCGCATGTGGCCGGCGAGCCTGGCTCTGAGCGCAGCGCCGCCGCCGAGGTCAACGCGGTCGTTGACCTCGTGCTCGAGCACGCCGAGCAGCGCCCCAACGAGACCCTCGGGGTTATCGCCATGGGGATCACGCATGCTGATCGCATCGATGAGGCCCTTCGCCAGCGGCTGCGAGAGCGCAGCGACCTCGACGCGTTCTTCGACGATCGCAATGCGGAGCGCTTCTTCATCAAGAATCTCGAACGGGTGCAGGGCGACGAGCGTGACGCCATCATCCTGTCCATCGGCTACGGGAAGAACGCCGAAGGTCGGCTGCTCTACCGTTTCGGCCCGCTCAACCAGGAAGGGGGGGAGCGGCGGCTCAACGTCGCGGTCACCCGCGCCAAACGGCGAATGACGCTCGTCTCCTCCTTCGCATTCGCCGACATGGACCCCGATCGCTCCAGCGCCCGCGGCGTCGAACTGCTTCGGCTCTACCTCCAATACGCCGAAAGCCAGGGCCGCAATCTCGGGTCGGCGGCCGAAGCCATTCCGGAGCTCAACCCCTTTGAGGTCGACGTCCGAGACCGGCTCAATGCCGCTGGCGTCCCGCTCACCGCCCAGTACGGAGTCTCGGGGTTCCGAATCGACTTCGCCGCCAAGCACCCAACCGAGCCCGGTCGAATGGTGCTAGCGATCGAGTGCGACGGTGCGTCCTACCACTCATCTGCAACGGCCCGCGACCGCGATCGCCTGCGCCAGCAGCACCTCGAACGCCTGGGCTGGACCTTCCACCGAATCTGGAGTCAGGATTGGTTTGAGAACAAGGAGCGCGAGACAGAGAAAGCCGTCGCGGCATACCAGCGAGCCGTCGAACGAGCCCAGAACGGGGGGGAGGACGAACCGCCGGCGCCCGGCCAGGCGCCGGTCGTGCCTATCGAGATGCCAGAGCGCGGCTCCCGGCCGGGCATCCCGCGCGGACGAAAGATCGACGAGTACAGCCACAAGCAACTGCGGGCCCTCGTTCGCTGGCTGCAGTCCGACACCCATCTGCGAACGGAAGACCAGATGGTGGCCGAGGTCATGGCCGACCTCGGCTTCGCACGGCGGGGCAAGCGCATCGTCGAGGCAATCACAGCCGCGATAAGGGCCGAAGATGCCCGGCTCACCCGAACTAACAGCACTGGGACCAAGCGCCGCACGGGCTCGCCGGCCGCGAGTTCGGGCAAGACTCGCTAGTGAGTGCGACCCTCGGCCGAGACGCAAAGAGGTCGCCTCTCGCCTCCTCATGTGACTCTCGTCTCCGCGAGCTGGCGCGCTACGCAGTCGCTGAGCGCCCTGACCCTCGGCTCCGCGTTCTCGTAGGCGGGTCGAGGCGTGATCTAGTTGAAGACTGCTGGTCGACCGACCGCCGTCAGCAGGCTGAGCTGCATCGGGTCGGGGTCGGCGGGCCAGTACCTGGCACCGAGGCGCATGGCCCGTGGGGTCCGGCTCGACTGTCCGAGCGCACCCCTTTCTGGCCAATCCGTTGGGACACCCGGCGGGTGGGCGCACATAACAGGGGACGGGCCCCGGCGCGCACTCATGCGCAAGACGCGAAAGGACGCCACGTGTCCGGTTCATCCATTCCCAGCATTCCGTCCACCAAGTCTGTTCCTGCGCGTTTCTCGCCCTCGGCGCTCGAGCGCTTCGGGGCGTGCCCGAAGGCGTTCGCCTACCAGTACGTGGACAAGGAGCGTGGCGTCCAGCGGCCAAGCGGGGCGCTGGTCGTCGGCAACGCTGTCCACGCGGCGCTGGAGCGCTTCTTTGGCCTGGAGCCGGGCCATCGCACGGTGGAGATGCTCGAGCGTGCGTACCGGTCGGTCTGGCGCGACCATGTCCCGGACGGGCTGTTCTCCAGCCGCGACGAAGAGGCCCAAAGCGGCCTGGCCGGCTTGGAGATGCTGCGCTCCTACGCCGAGTGGGGCGACCTGAGCGTCCGGCCTCGCGAGCGAGAGGTCTGGGTGCAGGCGCGCCTGGCCAACGGCCTTGAGGTCTTCGGGAAGGTGGACAGGCTGGACGAGTCTGCCGGCGGCCTGGTGGTCGTGGACTACAAGACCGGCCGGAACGCGGCCACGGCCGAAGGCCTGCCCGGCCTGCTCGCCGCGCAGGTGTACGCCGTGGCGGCGGCGGCGCAGTACGGCCAGCCAGTCGCTGCAGTCCGGCTGGTCTATCTGGCCCTGTCGCGCGAGGTCGAGTGGGAGCTCGGCCCCGGCGAACTCGACGCCGCAGCGGCTGCCCTCGAATCGCTGACCTCTGACATCCACGGCCGCAGCGAGTTCGAAGCGCGGCCGGGTGCCGCCTGCCGGTTCTGCGCCTACGCCGATCGGTGCGAGGATCGCACCGCGGTCAAGCCCGAGCAGCTCGTGGTCCCGGCCGGCCTGGCCTTCTAGCTAGTCGCGCCAATCTGGATCGCGCCATGCGCCGGGCGACGGTGCCCGCCCATCCGTTCTCACGGCGGCCAGCACTGCCCAGCGGATCCGATGCGTCGCGTGGGTGCTGAACCGGGCGCGGCCCGGGTCGTAGGACTCGATGGCCGCCATCAGCCCGATGACGCCCTCCTGGACCGCCTCGCTGAGCGTCAGCTGCGCCCGGTGGGCCCGCGCGATGCTGACCACGAGCCGCAGCGAGCAGGCCGCCAGCTCGCCGCGAGCCGCCGGGTCCCCGCACGCAGCACGGCGTGCGAGCGCCTCGCGGCCCAGCGCAGATACGGGCCGCAAGGAGTCCAGGTCGCGGCTGAACTGGCGGAACGCGGCATCATCGTGGGTGCGGGAGCTGTTCATGGCCGCAACGTATCCGGGTCTTCCGAAATGCGAGCGTTTTGCTCGCAATGCCGGTCTGGGAGTACGCAGTGGGCGCCCTCGCGGCGTGTCATTGTTGCGGTCATGGCACGAACGCCGACCGGTGATCGCGCGTCGCTTCGGCGTCTCGCCAAGGCAGGTGTGGACCTGCGCATCGCCGCTGGCGCCGTGTTGGCCGATGGCACGCGGACGCTGGATCTAGAGGTGCTGCTCGCCATGCGGGCGAATGGCAAGCGGACTGTGACCGAGGTGGCCAACGAACTGGGGGCGAGCCGGTTTCGAGTCGCGAGGGCCGTCGCCCGCCTTGAGGCCGACGGGTTCGCCGTCCGTCAGCACGATCCGGACGGGCGGCGCAGCCCGGTCGCGCTCACGTCCAAGGGGCGTGCCCGGCTGTCCCGGCTCAGGTAGGTGCTCGCGCGCAGTGGACCTCTGGGTTCGGAAGGGTGCCCACGAAGATCCAGCGCCGGCTGCGATCGCCGGCTAGGGCGCGACCCCGCCGGCGTGACATCCGAGCGGGAACGGCATCGCGCCCTACCGAGCAACCAGGTGCGTTTGGGCGAAGTCTCCGGAACGCATCGTGCTGGCCAGAGCGCGCAGCCGTCGACTCGACGACCTAGACCTTCGGGGCAGTGAGGCGACGACTGGGTCTATGGGTGGCGGACGAGCTTGAACCCGTCGACCACCGTGTGTCCGTCCGGCCAGGCGACCGCGTATTCCGCGGCCAGCACGTGTCTCGCTTGCGCGTCGGTAATGGCAACCGGCAGCTCCTGAGTGACGACGATCGTTTGGGTGCCTGGTTCGACGAGGCTGCATGGAGCGTGCGCTTGGGGTCCGGGTTGGATCGGTTGCGCTGCAACGCTCCTGCCGCACGGGGGCGGGACCGAGGTGTTGTCTTGCGGGCTCGCGCCCGCACCGTTTTGGGTGCTGTAGATGGTCATGGGATATGACTATCCGCTCGGCCTCACGCTGCCTGCCGGACGTCACCCGGGCTGCCAGGGATGACTATCAGGGCGGTCGTGCGGGGGTCCGCCCGAACGCCCTCCTCCCCTCCTTCGAGCAGACATGGTGGCCGCGGCAGTTCGGAGCCACCCGGAGCGACAGGCGTCTCGCGCAGTGCCGGGCACCGCGGCGGGCACGTCACCGCCTCCTCCGTCTCACCTCCGCGTGCTCACCGACCAGGCGGTGGCCGGTCGGATGGGTCCGAAGGTGGATGGCGGCTGACGACCCCGTCGCCGGCGGAGCGAAACCGCGCGGCCAGTTGCGGCGATGGGGCGCGCGCCGCCGCCTCGTAGGCGCAGCGTCGGGCCTTTAGCGCATCCTGCGAAGTGATCCGCGCCGCTGCTGCGCGTGCCCGCAGCGCGCAGGCCTCAAGGGCGTCCATCGCGTCAAGCAGCTGCTGCTCGGCTCCGTCAGGCGGAATCTGCACTTCGAGCATGTTGGCGGGCACTCCAGACGCAGGGACGCTGCGCAGGAAGTGGTTGCAGCGGGGAGGTGGCGCAGCGAACTGACCAGTCGCGCGAGGTCGGGCCACGTGAAGCCGCCGTAGTACTTGCTGGAGGCGAAGTAGGCCTTTCCGTCCTGGACCCAGGCGTACCCGAAGCTGATGTCGCCGCGATAGGCGTACCGCAGCCGGCCGGCATGGCGCACGAGCTTGAAGGGGTTGCGCTTTGCGCGCCACCCGCGAAGGGCCTCGCGTAGCGAGGCGCGGGGAAACCGCCGGAACCCGACGATGCGCGGATCTCCCCGATACGCGTGGGCCAGGAAGAAGTCAACTGCGTAGTCGTTGTCTCCCATGCCCTGCTCGGAATCCGCGATGGTCAGGGTCACGTCTGCGCGGGCGAGCTTGGCTGGCACGCGGTCCGGGAACAGCGGCTGCGGCGACAGGCCGCTTCTGGTCAGTTCCTCTCGGGCGCTCCCGAAGGTCATCGCGCCGGCTTCGGGCGGCGCGGCGACAAGAAGGACGGTGGCGGCCAGGACAGCGACGCCGATCGATCGCAGTTGCACTACAGGCTCCTTCCGTGCGTTAGAGCGACAGCGGCGTGATGTTCGCGGTCAGCCTGGTCCCTAGTCTTGCACCGGTGATGCACGAGGGCCGACCAAGCCGCGGCACGACCGTGGCCGGGAATCTCCGGGGCGGGCGCGCGCTGAAGGTCCGGGCCCATGTGTCGGGAGCTGCCGTGATCGTGGCGATGTTCGCGAGCGGCTGCGGGGCTGGGGGAGAAGTCACCACGGTCACGACTGTCAAATCGGCTCCCTCGCCTCCAGCGACTACCCGGGCGCTGCCCGCGACTCCAACCCAGACCCGTTCGGCCCCGGATCCTGCGCCGGCGTCGGTTGCCAGGCTGGGCACATCGGTCGAGGGCACCCCGATCCGCGCGACAGTGATCGGCGACAAGACCAGCCCAGTCACGGTGCTAGTCGTGGGCTGCGTGCACGGCGACGAGCCTGCAGGAGAGGCCGTGGTCAAAGCTCTTCGCGGTCGACGCCCACCTGCCGGAGTAGCGCTTTGGCTGGTGGAACAGTTCAACCCGGACGGCTGCCAAGCAGGGACGCGGCAGAACGCCAATGGCGTCGACTTGAACCGCAACTCGCCATGGCGGTGGCGGCAGATCGACAAGCCGGGCCAGACCTACTACTCCGGCACCGGGCCGCTCTCCGAGCCGGAGTCCAAGGCCATCAATCGGCTGGTCGGCCGCATCCAGCCCGCCGTGTCGGTCTGGTATCACCAGCACGCGGCGCTGGTTGATGATTCGGGCGGCGACGCCGCGGTAGAGCGGCGCTACGCGCAGCTTGTCGGCCTGCCCTTCAAGTCCTACGGCAACTTCCCAGGAAGCATCACCAGCTGGCAGAACGCCGCCTTCCCCGGCACCACCGCGTTCGTGGTGGAGCTGCCAGCCGGGCCGCTCTCCGCCGAGGCGGCCAGCCGCCATGCCGACGCTGTGCTCGCGCTTGCTGCCGAGGCCGCGAAGGGGGCTGGCGGCGGTCCTGCCGCGCCCGCTCCTGGGTCCGGCCAGCCGGATACCTCGACCCTTCCGGGCACGTCCGCCGATTGAACGCCCGCGGGGGCTACCCGTCGCCGCCGGGGATTGACCAGCTGACGGCCTGGGAGCCGCGGGTGCAGCTGGTGTAGAAGTCGTTGCCGGTGACCGGGCAGTTCCAGCCGGCTGAGGCGCGTCCGCCCGGGCCGCTGTCGATCATCGACCTCGCCTCGTCGCAGCCGGTTGCAGTGGCCTGGATGTCGGTCACGTAGCCGTTCTGGGAGTCGAACGAGCCACAGCTTGCCGAGGCCTGAGTCGACGGCTCGTCGCCGCCTGGGATCGACCAGCTGACCTTGGCCGAGCCGCGGGTGCAGCTGGTGAAGAAGTGGTTGCCAGTGATCGGGCAGTTCCAGCTGGCTGAAGCGCGCCCGTCCGGCCCGCTGTCAATCATCGAGCGGGCGTCGGCGCAGCCGACCCCGGAGGCCTCGATGTGCTCGACGTACTCGGCCTCGCCGGCGCGATTGGTGGTTGTCATCGAGCCGCAGTCAGCGACTTCAGATCCGCCGCCAGATGACGGCGACCGGCCGCCGGGGATGTTCCACGCCACCCGCTGGCGGCGGCGCGTGCAAGCCGTGAAGTACTTGTACCCGGTGACCGGGCAGCGCCATCCGGCGACCGCCCGCCCGCGTGGCCCGGAGTCGATCATCTGCCGCGCCTCGGCGCAGGTGGCGTTGCGGGCGGTCACGTCCGTGGCGCGGAAGCGCACTCCGCCCGGATTCTCCGCCACGAAGGAGCCGCAGCTGACCGTCCCGGCCGGCGCGCTCGCGACCGTGTGGGGCTGGGTGGTTGGCGAGCCGGCGGTCTGGGTGGCGGTCACCGTCCTTCCCGCCTCGCTTGAGCCGATCACCCCGGTCGCTGCGAGCGCAGCGGCGCTGATGCCCGCCGCAGCGGCAAGGCCGGCGGCGGCCAGCCAGGCGGCCCGGCGTCGCCGGCGCTGCGACGGTGCGCTGTTTGCCGGGGCGGGTTTGGTAGGCGCCGGGGCTATGCGCCGCGGCTGGCGCTGTCCGCCACCGGCCCCCTCCAACACGGTCGGCGCTGCGCCCTTGGCCGGCGTGGTCGGCGCCTGCGAGGCTGGGTCCCCGGCTGCCGCCCGCGTGGCGACGGCAAGCGCCCGGCAGCTCTGGAAGCGATCGGCGGGATCCTTGGCCAGCGCGGTCGCCAGCACCTCGTCCAGGCCGCCGGGCAGTGCCGGCCGCAGGGTGCTGGGCGCCGGTGGCGGCTGGTGGGCCTGCGCCCAGGCCACGCGCTCCTCCGGGATCCCGGAGAACGGGGGAGCGCCCGTGAGGCACTCGAAGAGCAGGCACCCGAGCGAGTAGACGTCCGACCGGGCGTCGGCCTCCCTGCCTGCTGCCTGCTCGGGCGAGGCGTAGTCCGGCGTCCCGACGAAGTTCCCGGAGCGCGTCAGCCCGCGCGTACCCTCCAGCTTGGTCAGCCCGAAGTCAGCGAGGTAGGCGTGGTCGCCGCCGTCGGGGCCGCCAGCGCGGTCAAGCAGCACGTTGGCCGGCTTGACGTCGCGGTGCACCAGCCCGCGCGCGTGCGCGGCGTCAAGCGCCGAGGCCAGCTGCGTGACAATCGCAGCGGCCCGCCCCGGGTCCATGGGCCCCTCGTCGCGGAGGAGCGCCCGCAGATCCGGGCCGTGCACGAACCGCGCGGAGATGTAGAGCTGCCCGTCGATCTCCCCGGCGTCGTAGACAGGCAGGATGTTCGGGTGGTCGATCGCGGCAGCGGCCTTGGACTCCGCCAGGAACCGCTGCCGGAAGTCCTCGGCGCCGGGCGCCTGGCGGGCCAGCAGCTTGAGCGCCACCTCGCGGTCAAGCCGCTGGTCGCGGGCCCGGTACACGACGCCCATGCCGCCCCGGCCCACCACCTCGAGGATCCGGTAAGGCCCAAGCTCGGCGCCAACGCGCGGATCCTGAGGGCCGCCCCCTGCATCGGTGTCGGCGCCGCACTGCCGGCAGAACCGCACGCCGGCCGGGATCTCAGCTCCGCACGTCGCGCAGGTCCGGTCTCCCACGCGTCAGCCCAACCTGCTCCGAGATCCCATTCTGGCTCCCTCCTTGGCCGCTTTCTTGGCGCGCAAGGCGTCCTCGGTGATCAGGCTATCCGAGCGATCGTTTATTCGCCTTCGCGATCCTGGACCATTCCGTAACGACCAGATCTGCCGTCGCGTTGCCGTAACGGCTGCGCGCCTGCCGTCGCGATCCTGGCGGCCTGACTTTCAACGCCGACGGGGTCCACGCCACATCCACGCGCGTCAGTTAGATTCCCGCTGACTTGGGAACTAAAGGGGGCAACGATGCTCGGACGGATGCGTCAGGACCGGGCCGTGGTGCTGGCGGCGTTCCTCGCCGGCTGTGTAGTCGCCACCGCTGGCTCTGCCGGGGCCGCGGTCCTGATCACGGGCAGCCAGATCAAGGATGGGTCGATTGGCGGCAAGGACCTGTCGGTGGCGCTGCGGGCTCAGCTGAGGAAGGTAGGAACTCGCGGACCGAAGGGTGCGACAGGGTCCAAGGGAGCACAGGGGGAGGTCGGACTTCAAGGTCCATCTGGACCCAAGGGCGAGACGGGTGCTCCCGGCGCGAAGGGCGACAGTGGAACACAGGGGCCCGTTGGCCCTGAAGGTGACCGCACCCATGTCGTCTCCGCCACCACGCTGAGCTTTGAGCAACGCGCGGGGAACGACGGCGGGACCTATTCAACCGCGACGACAATCCCGGGCTTCGGGACACTCGAGGCGAGCTGCTACCAGTTCCCGGATCCGCCGAACACCGTCTCGAGGACAATCGTCCGATACCACAACACGACCGCACATACGATCTTCGTCGACGGGCACGCGTATGCCCCCGGGGCAGTGACTCCCGACGTCAACGGCTTCGTTTCGGTAGGCGACTTCAACGCGCCCGATGAACAGACGGTGTCAGGAGAGAATCTGATGCTTGATCCCTCGACGGACAAGGCGGCGAGCGTCGTCACCTACCTCAAGCTTCAGCCTGCGGGCTGCGAGGTGCGCACGTATCAGCGAGTGCGAACGCCTGCCACCCCGTGACTCAGAGGCAGGGGTGGTTTCGCTGCCGCGGCGACGGCTACCGCCTACCGCTACGAGCCGCATTTCGGGCCGCGAGATCATGAGCGGACGGATCTCGAAGCTTGCTGGCGTGTGCTTGCTCGCTGCGGTCTTCCTGTTCCCCGCGCGAGCTATCGCTGCCCAGGTCAGGGCTGCCGACGCGATTGTCGACAGTTACTGCTCGCCCACGGGCGACTTCTGCCAAAGCATCTCTAGGAAGGGGTCCGGTGATCTCGACTTCAAGATCACGACCTTCAGCTTTCGCGGGGGCGTCGATGTCTGCGTGCGCAAGCGCGGGCGGGGGCGGATCTGTCAGCGGCGGGGGCTGAAGCCGATCGGACATGGGCTCTTCGAGGCCAGCGCCCGCTGGGGACGCAACTGGCCCAACCTCGGCAGGGGCTCCTACTTCGTGAGCTGGTACTCGGGCGGCTCGCGCATCGGACACGTCCTGGCCTTTCGGCGCTGAGCCCGCGCAATGTCAGTCGCCTTCGCGGGGGTGCCGGTGCTGCTCTCGCACCGGGTGGTGCGGAGCTACCGGTGAAGCCGGGTGATCCGGGTCAAGCGCCTCGAATCCGCATGACCGCCTCCAGCCTCGCCCGAGATGTTCAGTCCGCACAGGCTCCGCCGTCGCAATCTCGGCGCTGGCGGCCCAAACACCGTGATCTAGTGCGCGATGAAGAACCGGCGGTGGCTGGAGTACAGGAAGACGTTGCCGTTGAGAATCGCGGTCAGATGCCCGTAGTATGAGCCTTCGTTGTAGCGCCACTCGTCACGCTCCACCACACGGTGAGAGTGACATCCGGACGGCTGCCTTTCGACGACGCTCGGATAGCGGCGCAGGAACAGGTCACGGTCGTCATTGACATAAGCAATGAGTCTGACCGTCGCCGCGTGGCGCGTGCAGATCGTCGTTGCAAAACGGAGGCGAGAACCGATGTCGGCCACGTGGAACGCTCGTTGAGTTGCTGCGTGCGACGGCCCTGCCGAGGCCCCGAGCACAACGGCGAGCGCAGCTACGACCACCGTCAGGCTTCGCATGTGGGCACCCTCAGAATCGCCATGACCTGCCTCGCGGCTGTGCCTTGCCAGCCGCGTCGAAGCACGCGAACCGTGCGATCAGTTGGAGCTCGAGGGGTGCCTACGGGGACGCGGCTCGACCGTCCGCCATCGCTCTGGCTGTCAACCCTGCGGGAGCGCGACACAGGGGTCCCCAAAGCGACCTCATCCAACGCGAAGGCCTCGATACCCAGCACCGGCTCAGTCACCCGCTCCGCCCACGAAGAGTTCGAACGTCCGCACTCGGCCGCCGCTAACGTGGGCGACGACCGTGGGGGTCCGTCCGCCGACGAACGCCATGGCCGCAAGGACGTAGCCATGACTGAGGCGGCTATAGGGCGCCGATCCCAGCGTCGACCGCGCTGCCCTGGTGCGATACGTGCGACCGCTGACATGAATGCGCCATCCTCTCCCGGTGAGGGTTCCGAACTGCAGCGGCCGTTTCGAGCAGGGCTCGGCTGGGCCGAAGGTGGTGAATCCGAGGGTCAGGCCGCCAGGCCAGCGGGCCAGGCAGGACTCGTAGCGGCGGGTCAGCGAACGTTCGTGACCGAGACGGTCCCTGACCGCAGCGAGCGTGGGAGCATTGAACAGGCCGCCGATGGACACCCCGGCGATGCGCGCTATCCCGTGACTGCGGGTCGCGACCACGGTCCGAGGGAACGCAGCCGCCCCCGCTGGGGCGGCGATGCCCGTTGCGAACGCGACAAGCAGGCATCCCAAGGTCTTCTTTGCCGGCGCCCTGGGCACCGCGGCGGCCCGTCGCCGATGTCCACGCGGCAAGACCATCAGGAGGCGCTTACGAATCTCGCGTAGGCGTCGGAGAACCCGGCCGCCCGAGCCGCCCCTTGGCGGCGGGCGGCGTCGTCCTTGCTGAGGACGCCCGTGTAGGCGACCCAGTAGCCAGCCCGCAGGCTTGAGTGATCTGAGCTGTTCAGGACTCCGACACCTTCCAGTCCGGCCGCACGGGCCCGTGCGGCCACGCTCTCGGCAGAGGAGTCATCACCGGCGGAGGCAAGAATCACCGTCCAGGCCGAAGTTCCGGCTGGCCAAGACCCGCTGGCAGAGGATCCGGGCGACGGCTCGGACGACGGCGCTTCGGCAACGGTCACAGTGACGGTCTTGGTGCTCTGCTCCCCGCCCTTCTTGCGCTCCAACGTGTTGACCTTTTCCTGGAGCGCGCGCTGTTGGTCAAGGAGCCGCTGCTGGGCCGCTCCCTCCTCTTTCGCCCGCTGAAGCTCAGCGGGGTCGCTTTGGCCGCACGCGGCGAATCCCGTTGCGGCCACGCACACGGCCACGGTCAAACCACGCCGCATTGAGGCTCACTCCCACCTGTCGGAGGACGGCTGCGTGATGCGCAGCGGCTCAGCTTCCGTGATCTTGCTTCGGCCTCCATGCGGCTCCCAGGTCCGGTCGTACGACGGACGATATCGCCGTGAGCTTCACCGCGCGATTTACATCGCGCCCTTGTGGGCGGGGGGCCAGCTATGCGGTTGGAGGGTGTCAACTGGACGTACGGGCAGGCGATGGGGCACGGTCGGGGCCGGAGCCGTTCGCACCTCCTCCCGAGTAGCCGTCGTCGTCGGCGCCCGCTTCGAGGGGCGCGGAGCGACCGATCAAGGCGAAGCTGTTTCGAGGGCTACGGCCCCCAACTAGCTTGACTGCGTGTGGGGTCCGGCCGTAGCCTGGCTTCGGCGCTCAAGCGCCCCATGGAAGGGAGCCCCCAACATGTCAGGACCAGCCGGTCGCGTCTCGGCTCTGCAGGGCACAGTCACGCTGAACCGGTCCGCGGTCGCAGCACGCAAGCTCATCCGGCTTCTGCCGGCGGTCGCGGTCGTCTTGTTGCTTGTGTTGCCCGGTCCCGCACTCGCCTCCAAGCGCTGCGGCACTCGCGTCACGGGCGGCCTCTACGCGAAGGTTCTCGTTGCTCGCGGGAGCGTCTCATGCGCGACCGCGCGTAGGGTCGCGCGTGCCTACTACCGCAAGATCCGCGCCGGAGCCCCCTTCGACGGACGACTGCCGGACGGCAGCATCTACTTCCTTGCCGTCGGCTTTCGATGCTCGACCGGTCTGGGTGGAAGCCAGGGGTTCTGCACCTCGGGCAGGCGGCGCATCTTGATGTCGGTGCGCACCGGGGACGGGTGGCCGTACTGATGCTCTTGGATCGGTTGCAAACGGCGGAGGTCGCCCGGCGATCCGTGCTGATCGGCGCGGCCGTCGTCGCCGCGCTCCTCGCGCCCTCGCCGGCGGTTGCCTTCGTGCGGCAGTGCCAGCCTCCACAGCCCTATTCGAGCTACTACATCAACACCCTGACTACGACGAACGTGTCGTGCCATTACGGACGCGGCCTGGCGGCGCGCACGACCCGCGACGGCGCGTGCACCAAGCACTCGTGCACCGTGGGCGCGTACCGGTGCCGGTACTTCCTGGTGCGCGACACCACCGGATTCCCGATCACTGACGGTTTCACCTGCACCCGCGGCGGCGGCCACTTCCGCATCCGCTGGGTTTACGACCCGTAAGGTCCGTGTCACGCAGGGGGCTTGAGTGAGCGAAGCTGAGCGCCTGTCTGGTGGGGTGGTGTGCGCTCGCACTGAGCGGGTGCCGCAGAGGGGGCTTGAGCGATTCTGGCCTTTGCTCCGGAGTTCGCCTGCGCGTGCGGTGCTTGGCTTGGTCCTGACAGCGCTGCTTCCCGCATCCGCCAGTGCCGCTCGCGAGCCTACGCCCGCTGAGGCGCAGGCGATTGACGCGGCGGTGCACGCGTCGTCTCAGACGAGCGCCGTTCCTGATAAGGACTTCACCGCCCAGCGCATCCGGATCTCAACTGCGGGATCGTGGGCAGCCGCACGACTTGTCCCGCGACCAGGCACCCTCTTCACTCCCGCCGTCGTGGTGCTAAGTGGCGACGCTTCGGCTTGGCGAGTTCGCCAGGTGGGCACGATCGATGTCGGTTGTGGTCTGGCTCCGCGAGCCGTCGCCAGCGACTTGGGGCTGGGGTGCCCGCCGCCGGGGCAATGTCGCCCTCGGGGCGGTCGTTTGGCCGGTCGTTATGGAGTGAGAGCTGTTGGCCTGTCGTGCCGCCAAGTCCGGGCATTGTTCCGGCGCGTCTATCGGCCGGGCGGCATCGCCGCTCTGCGGCGGTCCGGATGGCGGGTTCTCGGCGCCGGCGGAAGCTGGTCCGTCTCGCGGCGGCTTCGCAGCTTGGTGTGGGATCGAATCGTTGCTGCCGGGCTCACGCACCTCTACCGTCCGCGCCGCGTGTTCTTCGGCGCGCATCAGGTCATCGACCGCATCCGCTGGACCAGCTGGGACGGGCCAGTGGCGGTCGGATTCGGGAGCTATCCAATCAACGATTGCATTCCAGACTGCGCAGACGGGCGCAGCCGCCGAGTCCGGGTCCGAGTGAGCCTCTCACGGGCCAGCTTGTGCTCCGGGGACAGGGTGTACCTGAGGCTCTCGTGGCGTGGGCTTGGTTCCCTCGCGGTCGGCAGAAGACCCGGCAGCTGGATCTATAACTGCCGCGGCGGTGACTGAGCTTCGGCGGGCGGCCCGCACCATGGTTGCGAGGTTCTCGCAGGCGTGACGAGGATGGCCGGCGCTGCAGCCCGGAGTCGTGAGCACTTGCGCCGCTACGGCGTGGGGCCGCCTTCAGCGGCCCGACGACCCAGGATTCCAGATTCAGGTCGATGGCATGCCGTGCTCTGCGGCGAAGTGCCTCACTCGCCGGATCATCCGCGCGGGAACATGGGGAGTCGCCTACCCGAGGCCGAGTCCGTGCGTCTTTCGCGGCTACACCTGCTATTGGATCCCCAACGGGGATCTCAAGCGCCAGCGCTGCCGGCGCGGCAGGTTCAGCTTCGGCTACCGCTCCTGACTCCGCGATCCACCTTCACCAGAGCGACTTCAGTGCCCTGGCTCGAAGACGACGACAAGGTCCTTGATTCGTGAGCGGCTCGGAGCATTCTGCGGGGTGTAGCAGTAAGAGACCCAGTGGCGCACGGTGAGGTTCGAACCATGCGCGTCGAAGCAGCTCCAGCCACGCGCCGCGCCGCCGGGCGCGGGATTGAGCCAGACGGATGAGACAAATCGCGCGTGTCGGCAGCCAACCCGGCCCTTCAGGACCCGCACCGGCAGCCGGTCGCCCATGATCCGCAGGCTGCCGCACGACTTGGCCTGACGGGCTGTGACGCTTCGCCCGTCGGGGCCTTCGTACTCGGGTTGCATTTGAAACCCCCAAGTGCGCACCAGCCGCCCGCCCACGTACCACTTGACATGGTAGGGGCCCAGTGCGTCTACACGCAGCGGTCGCTGGCTGGGGCTGCCGGCCAGCCCGGTGCGGTGCGTCGCGCAGTAGGTGCGACCGCTGGGCACCGTGACGCACTTTCGGTAGCGGGTGCCTGAGCGACGTCGGTCCCTGAAGACAGCGTAAGGCTGATCGCCGCCCGAGCATACGTGCCGGCCGGGCGGACTGTAGGTGCCGTCATCGAAGCCGCAGGCTACATAGCCGCTGAAGCGGGCCGCCTGGGCCACCGCCGGCACCGCCAAGGCCGCGGTCACAGCGGCGGCGAGGCAAACGGCTGCAGCCGTGCGTCGGCTTCGACGGGTCATGCGCCATCGTCCTTCGTTCATTTCTGGCTCCCGCTCTCCCGCGCAGACGAAGCGAGAGCGGCACGTGAGAAGGCTAGCCCGCACCGTTCAGATTGCGACAGCCAAGAAGCGCCTGCGTTGGTTGTCTGATCACCAATGTTGGCATCTCTGACTCCTCTCCCGGGTGACGTGCCACATTGCTGCCTCGCGCAGGCGTTGTGCTGTACCCGCCCATCAGCAAGTCGTGAGCCATTCGTCATTTCGCTGGTAATAGCGACCACGACCGTACGAAATCGTGATCGTGCTGTACTCGCGGCGGTTCCCGCAAGTGCGGCGATTGCGGAACTGCACCTTCGCTTCTGTCGGCCCGATCCCGGCGCCCGGATCGTAGAAGAAGCCAGCCACAAACAAAGTGCCGTGGCCAGTTGCGACAGGACCGCCCCAGGTGACCCAAGTGATGCTGCTCACGCCGCCCTTGGCGCCGACCCCGATGCTCCTTGGCCTGATCTTGCAAGCGCCTCCATGGCTCGTGCGCAGGGCACAAACAACCGGATGTGATGCTCTCGCTCTCGGATATGCGACCGCCGAGTCCGGGGCGGAAAGCAGTGCGGCGAAAATCAGGAGCCAGGCTGCACTCGTCATTCATAACACCCCATCGAGAGGCGGCGAGAAAGCGAGTAGTGCGTGACATGCTCGGTCACATTGCCCGTTCCACACCACGTGTCCCCATCCAAGTCGCGGAAGCTGAGGGCGCAGGTGACGTGCTGGCGGGACCGGCGATAGCAGTAGAAGGAGTCGCTGCCATCAATGGTTCCGTATTCGAACTCCCGCTGCAGCCATCGCCAGAGCTGGACCCTGGCTTCGAAGATCCCGAGCCGCACCCAGTACGGAGCTGCCGCCCGTGCCGATGGGCTGAAGCCGGCGACGGGCGCGCCAAACGCAGACGGGCAGAGGCAGATGCTCACGGCGGTGATCGCCGCGAGCGCCCAACCGTAATGCCGACTCATGCTGGCTCCCTCCTCCGCCGTTCTTGGCGATGCTGGCACGCTACCACTCAAGTCAACGGGTAGGCGCGTGCCGCCTTCGAGCGGCGCCGGCGCAGTGTCGCAGGTGAATCTCGACCCCGGTGACGGCTGAGGAGGAGCACGTGCTGTAGGTTGGGACCTATGCAGGCCCGTGACGGCTCGATCAGTCTCGCTGCCATCGCCGTTGTGACCGCGTGCTCGCTTCTCGCTCCGTCGGTCGCACAGGCAAGGCGGTGCAAGCCGATCGCGGCTCGCCCAGAAGCTTCAACCGTCAGAGCAGTCAACACCAACTGCAACAACGCTCGGAATCTCGTCTGGTGGCAGACCTTTCGAGGTCGAACGCCGCCCGGGTGGGTCTGGATCAATCCGGGAGGATGCGAAGGTCTCATCGTTCGTCGTCGCGATAGGGGCTACGTGATCAGCCATGGATATCAGCCGCCGCCAGGAGCGCCCGCGGCGATAGCAACGATCTTCCGCGGCTGCCGGTCGTGACACAGTGAGGTGAACGCTCGTTGGCAGCGGGGGCTGGCGGGGGCGCGGCTGTTGGCGCCGGCGGTCGTCGTGAGGCCGCCTGGGAATGCGGCAGCGCGACACCGCGCTCGAATCAGGCACCTCGTGCGCTGCGGGCCTCCGAGTAGCGACCCGTGGTGGGCACAACAGGATCGGAAACGTGGTCAACATTTCGGCCCGCAAACGCCGATTGTGCTCAGGCGCGCCGGGAGATTCGGGCCGGACGCGTGCTGCGGTCCGAACAAGTGCCCATCGTCGTCTGGAAATGCCGGAGAATCGGAGGTGGCGGCTACCCGCGGTACGGCGGGTTCATTCGTTGCATCCGAGGCTTGCAAGCCATGAGCTTCACTTGGTTCGAGTAGCGTTCCGATAAGGATCCGGCTGACCCGCGCCGCGAGCAGTCAATGCAGTGGCGGGCAGGGCCGGGGGTGAGCCGCGCCGCCTCCCGCCGGCCAGCTCGGACCGTAAGGACCAGTAACGGGGAACGCCATGGTCATCAGGCGCCGGCAGGTCGTGCGGAGGAGCTTCACGCAGCGACCGCGGATGGGGCGCAGCCCGCTCGCTAGGCTGCCGCCATGCGCCTCGCAGCCATCCTTCTCTTCGCCGGGCTGCTGGCGCTGGCGGCCGCGTCCGTTGTCGAGGCGCGCGTCGTGCACCGCTGCGACGTGCCCGCGGGTATCAGCAACCGCGGTCACCAAGCGGGCTTCTACCGGCTCAAGGCCGCTGCGCCCAGCCGGGTCAAGCTAAGCTGCGGCCAGGCCCGCGCCACCTTGCGGCTCGTCCATCCGGCCTGGGCGGACGCCGGCTTTGAGGCCATGCTCCGCCGATCCGTGATCCTGCCCAACGGGTTCGCGTGCCGGATGCGGTCGGCGCCGGGGATGGAAATCTGGATCGTGAGCTGCTGGCGGCGCTCTGCGCATGTCTGGGCCTATTACTCCGCAATGGGTTGAGGCGTGTGGGCGCCCCGCGCTCCGCAGGGTGAGTCAAGGCCGTACCTGGGTTCGCTTGCTGCTCTAGCGCTGTGAGGCCAGTACTGCGCGGCTTTGACTCGAGATGCACGACGCTGGCGGTCGCGAGGGGCACCAACGGGGGCCCGCCTCAGACTGAGCTCGCTTGCTGGCCCCGGCTGTGTGCCCGCGCTGCCGTCAGGGCGCCGGGGCGCAGCTGCCTGCAGGGCCGGCGCGACAGCCGCCCGGGCCACCCGCTTCGCGGCGGCCTTGGCCGCCGGCTCAGACGGCCCGCGGGCCATCACCGCGACCGCGACCGCGCCCGGCTCGGTCCCGACGATCCCGAACCCGCCCGACCGTCACGGTCTCGTCCTTGCTGGAGCCCACCCCGACCTTGTGGGCCAACGGCGTCCCGGCAGGCGCGGCCGGCCGTTGCGATCGGAATGGAGGCCTCAGTGGAAGGGGCTTGAGTCGTAGCGCCCGAATCGCACGACCCTGCCTGCGCGGCGGCACGCTACATCGCCCGAGTCGTCCCCTAGTCGGTGGTAGGCGCAACTGAACCCGAGAACCGGGCCAGCGAGGAAAGCGGTCAGGCGAAAGTACCCGTCGGGAAGGTCGTAGACGCGGCGGAAATGCGTTCCTTTGTGGGCGTACGCGTACGCGACGTGGCGGGCGCGCGGGCAGGTCGTGCCGGTCGCACGGATTGCGATCGCCTCGACGTACTGGCGCGTCCCGTGCTCCCGGTAGTGGGCTCGCACTGTCCCGCATCTCCGCGCGCCGAGCGATCTTGGCGGGGAAGCTGCGAAAGCCATGATGGCCAAGAGTGTCGCAGCGCAAAGGGGGACAGCCGCCGATGCCCGTGCAGTCAGCATCCGTCAGCAAGCCTAGCCCGTCGCGTGCCGCGAAGACGCTTGCCGCCCCGATGGGCACCTGGAGCGCTCATCGCCCCCTGGCGTGGCGCTGCCAGCTGGTGAGGTCGAACTTGCGTCCGAGGAGCTTCAGAACGGCGGCGGCCACGACGTTGCCGCCGTCGAGCGTGATGTGCTCGCCGTCTGGCTCCCGGACGAGGCGCTGCTCGCCGTCGACCGTCAGCGTGTCCGAATATGGGCTGCCATTGGGGGACATCATGGCGTAGGTGTCGAAGAACGTGACTCTGCCCGGACGCTTGGCCGCTTCGCTTCGATACACCTCGTTGAGCACCTTGACCTTCTGGTTGAGATCCGCGTCTGCCATTTGCGGCTCGCCAAGCCAGACCACCAGTCTTCCGGGACGGCTTGCCGCCATGTCCATCATCCCTCCGACTCGCCGGCGATACTCGCGGTTCCAGGCGGCGTCGCCGAAGGTCTGTATCGAGGTCCCGGGCGGCACGCCGGTCATGAACGCATCGGCATCGTTGTCGCCGAACATCAGCACGACAACGTCGGGGTTCTTTCGCTTGAGCTCATCGCGGAGGTGCTTGAACCAGTTGAAGTAGTCGGGCCGGTTCAGACCGCTTGAGATGTGGAAATCAACCGGCTCAGGAGCGATCACCCTGGTCGTCAGCGCCAGCTTCTCCATTGCGAGCCCAGGCGTCTCAGACAGCGAATCGCCGCCGAAGTACAAGCGCATCTTGCGCTTGGGCGAGAACGCGATCCGCTTGACGGTCGCGGCGGGGCCGCGGGCAGCCGGCCGGGGGGTGAGTCCAATGTCGGTCACGATGGAATCCTTGGATCCCAGTCCGAGCACGTTTGCGGCGGCGGCTCGGAACTGCGTGAGGCCGGCAGCGTCGGAGAAATCCCTGAGCGGACCGGTGATTGCGAGCGCGACGTCGCGGCCGGGACCCTCGGGCTGTGTAAAGGCTGCCTTGTACAAAGCTCTCGCATTGAGGAGTGCGGAAAGCGTCAGCGCGAGGAGTGCCGCGAGCATCGCATGGCCGACAGGTCTCAGCTGCCGGCGATGCGCCCGCGCCCGCGCCGGGCGGCGCCCAGGGGCGCGCTCGTCCGACTCGAGGGCGTCGGAGGTTTCAGGAGCGTGCTGGGTGGCGTTCGCGGTCAAAACTGGAAGTAGATGAACGGCGCGACGCCGGCCGGTCCGAGGAGGTTGATGAACACGAGCGCCGCGGCGAGCACGCAGCCCTGCAGCGCCCACGGGCTGCGGGAGAAGCTGGCGAGCGCGATCCGGCCCGGCCGCGCCGGTATCCACTGGCTTGCCAGCATTGCTGCGATCGCAACGAGGACCCCGACCGTGATTTGGGGGGACGGCTGGCCGAGGCCGCGGATGAGCTGGGCGAACATGTCGAATGCGTCCGTGAAGGTCGGGGCGCGGAAGAACACCCACGCGGCGCAGACGACGTTGAAGGCAACCGCCACGCGGACGGCCTTGCGCGCGCCGGAGGGCGCAGGGCTGTCCAGTCCGCGTGCTCGCCGGCGGTCTTCGCGCCAATGCTCAAAGGCGAGCCCGGTTCCGTGGATTGCCGCCCAGGCGATGAAGGTCCACGCGGCGCCGTGCCACAGGCCGCCGATCAGCATCGTCGCCATGAGGTTCACGTAGGTGCGGCGCTCACCGCGACGGTTGCCTCCAAGCGGGATGTACACGTAGTCGCGCAGCCAGCGCGAGAGGGTCATGTGCCACCGCCGCCAGAAATCACGGATCGACACGGCGTCGTAGGGCCGGTTGAAGTTGTCTGGCAGTCTGAATCCCAGCAGCATCGCGATGCCGATGGCCATGTCGGTGTACCCACTGAAGTCTGCGTAGATCTGGACGGCATAGGCATAGATCGCGACGAGCACGACGAGGCTCGAATAGGCCTTCGGCGCGGCGAAGATCGGATCGGCATACCTCGCCATGGCCGTGGCGATCACGACCTTCTTGAACAGCCCGCGCGTGATGAGCCAGAAGGCCATCCCCGTGTCGATGCGCCGGGGGTCGCGCGGAGGACTGAATTGCGGCACCAGCTCGGACGGCCGCACAATTGGGCCGGCGACCAGGTGCGGGAAGAAGGACAGGAAGACCGCGAACTTCCCGAGGGTGGTGGGGGCGAAGTCGCCCCGGTAGGCGTCGATGACGTAGCTCAGCGCCATGAAGGTGAAGAAGGAGATCCCGACGGGCAGGATGGTCTGGACGAACGGCGCGGCGACCGACACCCCGAGCGTCCCGAGCAGGTCCTGGCCCGACTCGGCAAAGAAGTTCCAGTACTTGAAGTAGGCGAGCACGGCGAGGTTGGCCGCGATCGCGGCCGCGAGCAGAAACTTCCGCCGATGCGCCGACTCGGACCTGTGCACCGCTACGGCGAAGAACTGATTCGCCACGGTGCTGCCGGCGAGCAGAAACGCAAACCGCCAGTCCCACCATGCGTAGAACACGTAGCTGGCACACAACATGAAGACGCGCCAGCGATGCGGCCGCGGCATGGTAATCCAGTTCAGAGGCCAGACAACCAGGAAGAAGACGACGAACGTGAAGGTGGGGAAGAGCACTCGGCGCTAACCCGGTGAGATCCCGCCTGTTGACGTGCCGCCGCCTCCGGCACCCGGGCCTGTCGGAGACGGGCCGCCAGTGGGGGGAGCGAGGCCGCCCCCGGGACTGCCCTTGCCGCTGAGCGAGCAGGAATGCACCGCAACAGCCACGGCCCGGGCAAGCGCCGCGTAGCCGGCATCGGGGGGATGCACCGCGTCCTGGGCGAACCATGCGGGATGGCGAGCCGCGATCGCTGCCCAGGGCACGATGGCGAGCCTCGGCTGCGTCTGAGCCATGGCGGCCAGGACGTGATTGAGCCGCCAGAACGGGTTGCGCTTCCCGGTCTCGGGGCGCTGGTAGAAGTTGATCCAGATCGTGCAGCGCGTTCCTCCAACCGCCGAAAGCGCGGCCCTCACGCCGCTGGTGAAGGACGCCGTTCGGTCGGTGTCGTCGTTTGTGCCGAGGCCGATGACGACGACGGGCGGAAGCACGGACACCCGCTGCTTAAGAATGCGCAGTCCCTCATCCAGGTGCCGGCCGATGCGCGCGGAGACGTTGAGTCGGTCGCCGACGAGAAGACGGCGCAGCGGAGCGGCCATCCCGACCGACAGCGAGTCGCCCTGCACGTACACCGTCGAATTCTTGAGGGTCGGCTGTGCGGCAGCGGCAGGCCCAGCCCAGACGCCACAGGCGGCAGCGATGGCAGCGACGACACGCACCGGACGGCGGATGCTGCGCCGGCTGCGAACAGTGGTAGGACTCCCGTGCCTGACTCCCATGTCCGATAACCCCCAAACAGAAGGGGAAGCGGTCCGAGAGACTAGCGTCCCACAGCGACAGACCGCGCCATCACCGGGCGCTGAGTCCAGCCCCCATGCGTTGGAGCAGTGCAGCCCATGCGACGGTTGAGAGCGCTATTCCTCATCGTCGGAGCAGCCGGGATAGCTCTCGTGGCTGGTGCCGTCCTCCTTTCATCTGCTCAATCCGGGACGACGCGGCAAGCCGACGCGGCTCCCCGAACTGCCCTGCCGGTCCCTGCTACTGCCACTACAACCACGCGCCAGCGCGCGAGGCCGCGACCGTCAGTCGTTGAGCCGCCGGCAGGCGGAAGTGCGGCGCCGGAACAGACGAACGACGTTCCGCGCCAGCCGAAGGCGGCCGCGCCGGAGAGCGAGCCGCCCGGCAGCCCCGCCACCCTGCCTCAGCCGGATCGCACCGTCTACGTGCAGGGGGACTCGCTGGCGGTGGACACAGAGCCATACCTCCGGCGCCGGCTCCCCGGGTGGACGGTCGAGACATCCGCCGAGATTGGACGGGGCACGGCCGCCGGCGTGCGCCTCATCAGATCGCGCGCGGGGTCGCTCCCGCAGGTGATTGTCGTCGGACTCGGGACCAATGACGACGCCAACCTCCCCGGAAGCTTCGCGACCGAAGTGGACGAGGTGCTGCGCCTCGCCGGCCCGGGCCGGTGCGTTGTCTGGGTGGATGTCTGGCGCCCGTATCGGGGCGATCACTTCATGCGCTTCAACAGCATTCTCGCGAGCCGTGAAGCTGACAACGCGAACCTCGTCATCGTCCCCTGGGCCCGTGAGGCGGCGGCGCACCCGTCGTGGTTTCGCTTCGATGCCGTCCATCCCACCGACGCCGGCTATCAGGCCCGCGCTGACCTGATCGCCGAGGCCGTACACGGATGCCTCGGAATCTAGGGCGCGCCTCGTGACCCGACGCATGCCCGACGTCGGCAGCCCGACTTGACCTCGAGCCTGCGCCAGCCTTAGCGTCGCCGCACAGATGACCGCCGGCCACGCGACGCAAAGCAGTAGCGCGACGTCGGGCCTCCGGTGGTCAGCCGAGGCATCGCTGAACCGACGCTTTCACTTCCAGGCCCGCCGGGGCCGTGGCCGCAGCCTGAAGGCGCCGGGCTGGGCTCGGACAGCAGCAAAGTCGCGCTACCACCTCGGGTGGGGATGACGCGCGATGCTCTTTCCCACGATCGAGTTCGCGATCTTCTTTCCGATTGTTCTCGCGCTGTCGTGGTGGCTCATGCCGCGACCGTCCGCGTGGAAGCCGTTCATCGTCGTCGCCAGCTACCTGTTCTATGCCTCGGCGAACTGGCGTTTCTGCTTTCTTCTCGCCGGCATCACGCTCTGGAACCAGGCCGGGGCCAGGCTCCTCGCCAGCAGTGACAGCGAGAAGCGGCGCAGGTGGATTCTCCGGATCGCGGTCACGGGCGACCTCGCGGTTCTCGGGGTCTTCAAGTACTACGGGTTCTTCGTTCAAGACCTCGGTGACGCGCTCGATGCGGTGGGCCTTGGGCTGCCCCTGCCGCTGCTCACGATCGTGCTCCCGGTCGGGGTGAGTTTCTTCACGTTCCAGGCAATCTCGTATGTCGTCGACGTGAAGCGCCGGCTCATCGAGCCGGCGGCCACAATCGACGTGGCCATCTACCTGAGCTTCTTTCCTCACCTGATCGCGGGTCCGATCGTTCGCGCCAGCGAATTCCTTCCGCAGCTCGCGACGCCCCGCGACCCGAGCCGCGTCGCCGCCGGGGCTGGACTGACCCTCATCGGCGTCGGTCTGTTCAAGAAGGTCGCGATCGCCGACTTCCTTGCCCGCTCGATCGTCGATCCGGTGTTCGGGGTGCCTCAGGCATACGCCGCGCCCGATGCCTTCATGGCCGCCTACGCGTATGCGGCACAGATCTACTGCGACTTCTCCGGCTACACGGACATCGCCATCGGGCTCGCGCTCCTTATGGGCTACGTGTTCCCGCAGAACTTCGACAACCCGTATCGCGCAACCGGGTTTCGCGACTTCTGGCGCCGGTGGCATATGACCCTCTCACGCTTCCTGCGGGACTTTCTCTACATCCCGCTCGGAGGCAGCCGACATGGCACGGCAATGACGGTGAGGAACCTCATGATCACCATGGTGCTCGGCGGCCTCTGGCACGGCGCCGCGTGGACCTTCGTTCTGTGGGGGGCCTTTCACGGCGCGGGCCTGTCGGCGGAGCACCTTCTGAAAGGGCGAATCCGGGCCCCGGCATGGCTCAAGTGGTTCGTGACTCTGAATCTCATCGTTTTCGGGTGGACGCTGTTCCGGTCGCAGGATCTCAGCCTCTTCGTCGAGTTCCTCTCCCGCTTGGTCGTCCCGGGACCACCGACCCTGTGGACCATCCCGGTGGTCGTCGCCACCTTCGGCGTCATCGGCCTCCAGTTGCTTCCTCCCGGGAGGCTGGAGGGCGTTCAGCTTCGCGTGGAGCGCGCAAGCCCGGTCCTGCTTGGCGTAGCCCTGGCGGTGGTCATCGTGCTGGTCGGCGCGACCGTGCCAAGCCAGGGCGTGCCACCGTTCATCTACTTCCGCTTCTGACGCCGAGCCTCTAGGCTTCCCGCCTGGTCATGGAAGACGGGAGCCGCATGAGCCGCTTTGAAGGGCACGGCCTGCGGCGCTTCACGGCTCGACAGGCCGTGCTCGCGATCGTGACGACAGCGCTCCTGCTCGTCATCCTGACGGGCTCCTCGATCAGGCAGGCCGGCGAGGAAATGCAGCCGGGATTCCAGCGCGACGTTGTCCTGGCGGTCGGCCGACCCGCCGGGTGGCTTGCCGATCGGCTGCCGCTGGCCAAGGCGGTTGACCGCGCCACGTCGTGGCTGTCCCCCGATGACGCATTGGGCGGCGGAGGGTTTGCGACCGGTCGCGAGGTCGCGGCGACGGGAGTGCCAGCCGTGACTGCTGATGCGTTTGACCCGGTGGCGCTGGGCTTGCCGGCTCCTCCCCGGCGCCGGCTTCGCACGCTGCTCGTCACCGGGGACTCAATGTCGATGCCGCTCGACCTCGAGCTGGCGCGGCGGCTCTCGGCCGATGGCATCCAGGTGATTCGCGACCCGCATGTCGGCACCGGAATCTCCAAGTCCAACTTGCTCGACTGGGGCCGCCTGGCCACAGCCCAGGCGCGCAAGGATCATCCCGACGCTGTTGTCGTGTTCATCGGCGCCAACGAAGGGTTTCCGATCCCGGCCCCGGGGGGAAGCCAGGTCCAGTGCTGCGGCGCCGGATGGGCGGCAGCCTACGCCGGCCGCGCCCGCCAGATGATGAACGACTACCGCCGCCAAGGCCGCGCCCGCGTGTACTGGCTGACTCTGCCCGCGCCCCGGGATGGTGCGCGGCGGACGATCGCACGGGTCGTTAACGCCGCACTGTTTGTGGCGGCGGAGCCTTGGCGCAGCCAGGTTCGCGTCCTCGACGCCTCTTCCGTCTTCACGCCGGGATTTCGGTATCGCGACGCAATGGCCGTCGGTGGCCGGAAACAGATCGTCCGGGAATCGGACGGCATTCACCTCAACGACACAGGGGCCCGTCTGGCTGCCGACATGGTCATCGGGGCCGTCGACCGTGACTTCGCACGCTGACTGACCGGTCGCCCCTCCGCCGGCGTCAAGTGTTCTGCGTGTACGCGTGGTACACCCGCGCCCGGCCCCTCCGGCACGTAACGGTCGCGTCGAACTGAATCGGAATGCCCGCCCGGCGCTCCGAGCAGCGGAACCCGAGCACACGCCGGTGGCATCGCCCGCGGACTCCGCCAGACCGCACCCGGCAGCGGTAGTAGGCGCGCACGACACGCTTGCCAGTGGCGCAGCTGGTCCCGCGGACGCTCAACGACGTCACATACGACGGGCCGAGGGAACGCTGAACGCCGCGAATGCTGCACGCCTTCGCGGCGGAAGCCACCGGACGCGCCTCGGTCGCAGGCGCGATCGCCAAGACCGCAATGGCGCCTGACAGGAGAATCATTCGGCGAGGCATCATGCCCCCTCCAGTTCGTGGACGGTTCCGATCGCGGGCGCGCATGCTACTTGCTGGTCCCTGATGACGGTGCCGGCCCAATGACGCCGTCGTCGCGCAGCATCGTGACGACCATGCGCGTTGCGACGCGCATCGCGCGGATGGAGAGGTGGTAGCCGTCAGGCTCGCGTCCGGAGAGGCCGCGGACATCAACGAGGCGCATCCGGCCTGGGAACGACCTAGCTGCGCGAATGAATCCGCGGTTGGCCGCCCGGAAATACCCGGCGAGGCCTCGCCGGCTTGGCGGCGGCAGCAGGAACCAATAGACGCGCCCAGCATCGCCGCGCAAGTACGACCGAATCATGAGCCGGGTTCGGCGCGCGAACTCGTCTACCCATGCCGCCTTGCAGCAATAGGCGATTCGACCCGACGGTCCTCGCATCGGGAATCCGTCGTTGCCACCGATGAACATCACCGTGACGTCAGGGCGAATGCGCCTCGCCTGATACCGAGCGTATGCGACCCAGTTGAGGAGGAAGGGCTTCGAGATGCCGGTGCTGATGTGGGCGTCGCTGCGTACCCTCACTCCGTCGTGCCGGAGCGCTTCGGCGAGGAAGAGGTCGATGAGCTGAATTTCCGAATCGCCGGTGGCGAGCAGTCGCAGGCGCCCGTTCGGACGGCGCACGAGCAGGGTGCGTTTGTGCGCGCCAGCCCCTGGCAGCGCAACGCCAACGGTCCATGTCCCGGGGCGGCCGCCGACCACGGGTATCCGAAGCGGCTTGGCACCTGCGGGCAGTGACCTCCACTCGCAGTCGTAGAGGCCTCCGGGGGGGAGGACGCAGACTCGCGCCCGCGATCCGAGGCGCCACCGGTCCCGCACTCGGAGAGTCGTTCGGGATCCGGGCACCAGGCGCCGTGCGAGCGAGATGGCTAGCCGGTTCCTGCACGAGGGCGTTCGGACTGCGACCTCGCGGGTCTCCGATCCTCCGGCTTGCCGTATGACGGCGACAAATCGTCGCTGCTGCCGGTCGCAACGCCATTGCGCGGCTTTGGAGAGTCGCAACGTCCTGTCGGCGAGCGTCGCGGTGGCGATCCGGCGGATGCGACCATCCACGCGCTCCGACACTTCGACGGTCGACCCCGCCGGCCCGCTCACCCGGAGGTCGATCCAGGCTGGCGAATGCAAGCGGGCAGTGAGTGAGGCCGGTGCGTCGCGCGCCTGAGCCTCGGTTCGCGAGGCGCCGAGAACTAGCCCGGGGCCGACCAGCGCTATGCCGACGACCGCTGCTGCGCACGGAGCTGCCCAGCCCCTCAGAGAACGCGTTTCGATGTCGGAGCGGTGACGCGCGAGCCGCGCCAGCAGCCGGAGACGTGACGCGGCGCGTTGGCATGGCTCCCACACGGCCCGAACGATACCCCGGCTCCACGATGGTCGCGCGGGCTGAAGGGCGAGCACGTAGTAGGCTCGGTTCGACGACTCGACGAGGGAGCCCACACGGTGAAGATGTCGCGAAGCCAGGAACCCGCTCACCTGCGTGCATGGTCGTGTTCGCCGCCGGTAAAGCGCCGCAAGCGAAGCCTCGGCGCGCTCGCCGGCATTGCCGCTCTTGTCGCGCTTGGGGTTGTCCCCGCGCCCGCGGCGGCTCGCAGCTGCGGCAGCCTCCGGGTCTACTACCAGGACGTGTCCGGATACTCATTTGTGCAGGCCTCCTCAATCGACGGGGAGGGCCTGCACTGTCCGCGAGCGCGGCACGTCGCATGGGACTGGGCCCGAAAGTCGCGATTGAGCGGAAACCCCGCTCGGACTGGCGCAGGCTTCCGCTGCCGCTACGACCGACTCGGCAGCGACGTAGGGTCAGTTACCTGCACCTACCGCCGGAAGAGCGTCACGTTCGACGCCTATGACAGCAGCGGATCTCACTGAGTTGCTCTCGCGAATCCGCGGTGACGCCGCGCGACGCGCAGGAGCTCGGTGTCTCGGCATTGCGTGCTTGACCGCGGTAGCTCTGGCTCTCAGTCCGACCGCGGCGTCCGCCCGCAATTGCGGAAGCCTCCGCACGTACTACCGCGAGAACGGAACCCGGCAGTGGGTCGAGGCCATGAGGATCATCGGGGAGGGCCTGCGTTGCCCTCGAGCTCGCCACGTCGCCTGGGACTGGGCGCGCAGGTCCCGATTGAGCTACCGACCTGCAACTCGCGGTGCCGGCTTTCGCTGCCACTACAACCGGGCTGGCAGCGATGTCGGGACTGTTGTCTGCATCCACCGGTCGATGGTGGTGACGTTTGATGCCGAAGACGGAAGCCCCTATCACTGACGCTCGCGGCGGCTCGCGCCGGTTGCTCGTACCGGGCTGTTGGGGTTCGTGGTTGCGGCAGCCGCAGCGTCGGCGGTGCCTGCGGCGGCAAGCACTATCGTCAGCGCAGGCTGCACCCGGGGGACAGCGCGCGCCCCGCACGGATGACACAGGCTTGCGGCGATCGAAGCGCGCACCTCCGCGCCAGCGGTTCAGACCCGGCCCACCCGGATTCCTGGGCGAGTCTCCGGTCTTCATCGACCCGCCGCAACATGGATTCGATCGAGGCGAGGGCTGCGACCCGTGCATAGCTGAGAACCACGGTGGAGTTTTGCCTGAGGCCTGCGTGTGAAGCGCCTAGACCGAGGTGGGGCGCCATGCGAGCCTTCCTGTGAGCATCCCCCGACGCGCTCCCTGAGCGCGTCGAGATCAGGCAGGCACGGCGGATCGCTCAGGCGATTTGGCGCATCCGAAGGCCACCAAGCGAGGCATCCACCAAGGACTGGCCGCATCCCCGTGCGCGCAGCAGCTCGAATCGTGTGCCCTACTTGCGACCGGCTGGTCGGTCTGCTTGGAATTGACGTGACACCAACCAGGGAGGGGTATTGTGGGTGGACTCGCAGGTGGTTTCCGGCTCAGGGTCGGTGCGGTGACTGCTGCCGTGCTTTCCCTTCTAGCCATCTTGATCGTGGCAGCCGGCCCAGCGGGCGCGAGCCCGGTCCCCCAAGTGCGTGCTGCGTGGGGCGGGCCGCCCAAGATCAACTACTGGACGCTCTTCGACCGCGGGGCGCGCATCGACTTTCATTTCATCCTGTGCACGCGCCGAAGGGCCAGCATCAGGCCGCTCCTCCACTGGGCCACTGCCTACCATCCTGATCCTTTCGTGATTCTGCGGCCCGAGAATGCGGCAGTGAATCCAGGGGGCTGCCACCGGCACTACTGGTCGTTTGAGGACAGCTACATCAACGGTTGGTATCTCGGCTGGCTGGAAGTCGTGCTCAACGGTCGTGCGTCCGTGAGTTCCAACATCAAGCGCATCTACGTCAGCTGAGTCCTCACGATTCTGATCGGCCCAGGCCAAAGCCGAACCGGCGCTCGCCTTTGGGGTCGGGGACTCTGCGGGTGGGCTACTCGGCGTCCTCGGTAGTTTGAGCGGTTCCCGGGAGCACGGGCGACCGTTATGGTGTCTGCGTTGGATGGCTCCGAGGAGGGTGAGCTCATGAAGATGGTTGGTGGCAAGGTCGCTTTGCTTTTCGCGCTGTTTGCGCTCGCGGCACCGCAGGCAGCCCTTAGCAAGGACATTGCGGAGAAGGTTCTTCCGTCCGACCCAGAAGTGGAGCGCGGAATCCGGGATTCGGTCCCCGGCCTCATCGTGGAGAAGGTCCTTCCGTCGCAGGAGGAGATCGAGCAAGGTATCCGTGGCTCTATTCCTGACTTGCCGGCAGCGGTCGCAGCGAAGGGCTGCGGGCGGGTTGACATCGGCTACGGCATCGTCGCGTCATCGACGAACTGCCAGCGGGCGCGGGCCGTGGTACGCGACTGGTTCCGCAAGGTCTACGCAGGTCGCTGCTCGCGATTCAGATGCACTGCTGGGAGGTTCAACTGCCGTGCCCGACCCCCCGCCCAGGTGCAGTACGAGGTTCGCTGTGCCCTCTCGGGTCGAAAAGTGACCTTCACGGTCGTGGCTGACTAGCGTAGGCGCGGCCCGGAGAGCCGAACTTGCCATACCGGCGCCCGAGGGTTCGCTAAGAAGTCGTTGGCCGGTCAGTCGGCCACGTCGAGGCGCCCGAGGGCGAACCGCATGTGGAGGTGCGCCCGGCCTCCGGGGCCGGCGCCGAACGCGGAGGGGGAGACTTGGAAGAGGTCGCAGAGGGCCGCTTCGTCTCCCCCAAGGCGTTCGAAAGCGCTAGTGAGGAGTCGCGGTGGCATCAGGAGTGCTCCGCCGAAGAGGTTGGCTTCGTCTTCGATCGAGTTGAGGGTCAGGTGCAGCGATGGCCGGGCCGGAGAGAACGAGCGGACTTCATTGGCTCGGCAGAGGCTCTTGTCGACGGCGGTGCGGTGCAGCGCCCAGTGCCCGCACTCGTGCGCGATCGTGAAGCGCTTGCGCCGCGGCCACTGCTCGGTCTCGGCAGCATCAATCCAAATCTCGCGTTGCTTGATGAGAATCACGCCCGAGATCTGGCCGGTTGGGGGATCCAAGCCGAGCGCGGCGCCGATGTCCGCGACATCGGTGACGAGGAGACCGTAGTGCGATTCGGCAATGCGCCTAATCGGGACGGGCAGGGACTCGCCATCCCAAACAGCGGGCGCGATTGACTCCAGCGCCCGCTCAGCGGCCTCGAGGATTCGCTGGGCACGTTCCGGATTGAGCACGGGGTGACGCTAGCCGAATCGATCCGGCGAGGACCAACGAGAGCGTCGACCGTCAAGACCCGGCCTCGCCAGTCGCCTTGCCATCGGTCAGCTCCTGACTAAGCTCACGTACTGGCAATGCGGAAGCCGCGCCCCCGCGGCCGGAAGAAAGGGAGTCGCCTTATGGATGAGGCCCGCACAGCCGGTGACGACGTCCAGCCCGTCCGAGCAGAGCAGGCGTTCCCGGTCGGTTTCGAAGGTCGACCGGACGCCGAAGGCGACCGTGAGCCCGCGGGTAACGAGACTCGCGCCGACGAAGGCGGGGACGAGAACGCTGAAGACCGCGCGCCCGCCGATACGAGGCTGGCCGAGCCGACCGAGCCGCGGGCGGGCTCGGCTGGACGCGCGTGGCTGTGGGGCGCGCTTGCGGTGGCGTTGGTGCTGGCCGCGGTCTGGGGCGGATATGCCCTCGGCCGAGCAAGCGGCGCGGATCTCTCCCGTGCCCGGGCGGAGGGCGTGGCCGCCGGCCACGCCGCTGGCATCGAGCGGGGGACGATCGAAGGCCGAGCAGTCGGGCTCAAGACCGGTCGTGCCGCGGGCTTTCGCCAGACCTATCGCGCGTCGTATCGCCGGGCGTATCGGTCCGCGCTTAAGAAGGCCGAGGCTGGCGGATGACCGGCGGCCCCCGCTCGGCCAAGGTGCCGGTCTGGGCGCTGGGCGGCGCGTTGTTCGTCCTGGCCTGCGCGGCTGGCGGGGCGGCGTATGCCGCTGGGCACGGCGAAGCCCCAACACAACGTGACGCTCAGCAGGCTAAAGAGACAGCGTTTCATTCCGCCGCAGCGCCGGCACGGCGCGGGGCGTACCGTTCAGCCCGTCGTCAGGCGTACGCCGCCGGCCTGTTGATGGGGCGCCGTGCTGGGCGCCGCACCGGGCGGAGGCGGGGGAGGGCCTCAGGGCGCAAAGAAGGCGAGCGCCGGGCCGAACAGGCACGCGAGCGGGCGGCGGCGGCAGCGGCTGCCGCCGCCGAGGCCGAGCGCCAGCGCCAGGCCCAGCAGCAGGCCGATCCGGGTTGCGTCGATGTCGGCGACGGCGTCTGCGAGCGGCTCGGGCCCGGTGCTGGCGGCGGATCCTGCCCGTCCGGAACCGTGCCGAACGCCGACGGCGGCGTCGTATGCGTCCCTGTCCAGTACAACGGCCCCCTGACCATGCGAACCGGCGAGCGCGCCTGATGAGCCTGCCCGCCGAGCACGCTGCCCGTGGGGCGGGGTGTGGAGCCTTCGCCGGCGTCGACCGGATGCGCGGACAATGACCCTCCCGCGATGGGCCATCTGCGTCGGCGCCGTCTTCCTCGCCCTGGCCGCGGGCGCGGGCGCGTACGCCGTTGGTCACGCTCACGCACCGACCGCAAGCCAGGCAGCGGCCGTGCGGGCAACGGCGAGATCGGCAGCACGGGCTTCTGCTGTGCCCAATGCGCGGGCACGCGCGCGCGTCGTGGCGTATAGGTCCGGCAAACGAGCAGGGCGCATCGCGGGGCTCAAACGCGGACGCGAAGCAGGATCGCGCGCCGGCGACCAGGTGGGCGAGCGTCGCCGAGCTGCCCGAGCCGCGCAACGCGCCGAGGCGCAGGCTGCCGCGTCGCGGCGTCAGGCGATCATCGCTCAGGCCTACCGCGACGCTTCCCATCCGACGCCTGAATCGGTGTACACCGGATGCAACGGACCACGGCCGTACCCCGAATGCGTCCTGCCGCACGATTGACGCGTTTTCAGCCCGGGCTGCGTCCGACGCTGGGCGCCGGCGCGGGCAGACAGGTTCGGTCGTTCAACGTATCCGGCAGGGAACTGCCGAGGACGACGACAAGGACGATGCGGCTCACGCCAGACCCCATTTGCCGATTGCGACTCCGCTCAAGCAGCGATCGCCGCCATTCCGCCTTGGAGTCTGGCAGTTCGTCCGGGCGGTGTCCTGGGCGGTCGGTGACGGTCATCTGCCGGCCACGGCTACCTGTCCCTGGCCCACCCATCGTGCCTAGTTGATCGCGTGCACTCCCACGTTCCAAGATCCGAAGGTGACTCCGGAGTCCATCTCTACGAGCGCACCGGACCAGCGCGATGAGGACCGACGTTGCATGTAATCGCGCGATTGCGTGCTTCATTGGGCGACGCCGCCTGATGTTGGATAACGTGGAGGCTCATGGCGCGTCGGGTGGTCTTCGCGGGGTTCCTCCTCGCTGTGCTTGGACTAGTTCCCCCGGTGTCTGCTCGGGCGGTTGTCTGGACGCACGCTGCGCACGCTTCAGATGCCAGCCTTCGGAGGTGCCCAGGCCAAGTGCCAGGCGATGGCCCCAACGCCTACAACGTGCGAGCGGCTGGGCTCTCTTGTGGAACCGCCTTTCGGGCAGTCCGCCGTTGGGAACACTCGCTCGGGGCTGGGAGTTGCGGCTGGCGACGCTGCCCTGTCTTCGCGATGACGTGCCGCGGGTTCAATCATCGCGAAACGGAAATCACGGCTACGTACTCCGAGTCCTGCGTTGGAGGCCGGCGCCGGCTCGCCTTCCAGGTCATCATCGACTAGCCAAGCATTGCTGGCTGGGCTTCTACAATCCCCAGACGATCACACAGCGCCAAAGGTCACCCGTCCCCGATCGCCGCATTCGCGAGCGGATCGCGCTCCTCGAGGGTTTCATCGAGGGCGACCTGGACCGCACCGTCCGCCACGCAGGAGCCACGATGACCGCTCGCCGAGTCGTTGCCGCCAGCGTCCTCACAGCCTTGGCCGCCGCTTGGGGGGCTGCTCCCGCGGCGATCGCGGCCCCCGCCCGGGCCACGTCACGCTGCACCGTGGTGGCCTCAACACCCGCGCTGCGCGCGGCGCTGCTGGCCACGGAACGGCGCGGCTCGTCGCAGGCGATCCGTGGGCCGCTGGGCACCGTCTTTCACGGTCGCTGCGGCTCTACGTCCTACGCCGCCGCCATGTTCTTCAGTCGGCTCACCGGCCCAACCGACCAGCCATCACTGTTCGCGCGCACGCCCCGGCGCTCGTGGCGGCGCACGGGCGAGGCCGCTGGCGACTTCGCCAACCTGCCGCACATCCCGCGCGCCCTCCAGGACCTCTGGGACCTCGCGGACTACCGCGGCTGGGACCGCCTATTCCGCTGCCGCTGGAACAATTTGACCGCCTGCGCATCACACCTCTCCGGCTGGGTTCTGGCGCATCGCCCGCCCCAGGTCGCAGTCGCCCGGACGCTTGCCTGCAGGGACGTCAGCATCGACGTCCCCGGCCCCGAAGGTGGCTTCGGCGGCTCCCAAATCCGCGCGACCGGCCTATCGTGCCTGACTGCCCGGCGGGCCGTGGCCGGCTGGGGCTGTCGGGGCCGGGCGCCGCGCGGGTGGACGGCGAGTTCTCCGCTTTCGGGCCGGGTCAGAATGCGCAACGGTCGGTGGCGTGTGTCGTTTCAGCCAGCGGGAGCCCCGTGGTGCCGCGGCGGCTGATCGCTTCGGCTGGCGCCTCAGGCAACCAGACTTGGGCGGCTATCGCCGGCACCGTCCGAGCCTACTTGCAAGTGTGAACGTGGCTGTGCCCGGGCCGCCTCGCGGGCTCACGCCGGCGGGAGCCGCGCGCACGGCCGTTCTGTGCCGCGTCACCTGGCAGACCGGAGGTCGGAACGGGCCGCGCCGGTCACTGAAGCGCGGTTTCGGCCGCGGCCGATGCGCCGCCGCAGAGTGCGACGCGGTAGGCCACCGCGGCTCGGTTCCGGGCCGCGACGACATCTAGTGTGGGCGCTCGCCGACCCCAGTTTCCGGAGAGTCACCTCAAGGCGTTGCAGTCGGCCGGCCGGCCGTTGCAGTCTCCAGGCCCCGCTACGGCGTCAGCGGAGGCGGCGCGCGGTGAGCCGGTCCACCCAGGTGGAGCCTTCGCACTCCGCCGCGCCGATCGGGCGACCCTCAGCGTAGAGCTTGCCAATGCTCTGAGTGGCCAGCGGATTGCCATCCTTGGTCCGAGCGGTCGTGACGAGTAGGCGGAGTCGGAAGTAGAAGCGCAGAGCACGCCGGATTCGGCTGACCTCCCTGCCGTTGATGGCGGTGACGCAGTCGTACCCCGGGAGGCGAATCCCGCTGTCGTCGCGCATTTCGTAGGCGCCTTCGGTGAGTCTCAACGTGAACCGCCGGCGGCGTCCGCCTGAAGACCGGACGCGGACCGAGCAGGCTCCCACGTCGCACAGGGGCGTGATGCGCCATATCAACGTTTCGGCGTGACCACCGGTGTAGTTGTCGGGAGTGAACCGTACGCGCCAGCGGCCCTCGAGTCGTGGGAGTGAGGCGTCACCGACCCTCGTTCCGCTGCGCACTCCGGTCGCCGTCGCACGTGCCACGCCATCGCACTGCACGGTGTCGATGCCAAAGTCTTCGACTTGGTGCCAAGAGACCGAGACGACGATCTGGCCGCTCTTGTTCCCGGTTGGGAGGATCACCGTGGTCGGCTCCTCCGGCGCCACGTCGACCAATCTGGGCCTCGCGCCCTGGGTGCCGATGATGACGTTGGAGACCTCGATGGAAGAGCGGGCGACGCGGAGGGTTGCGCGGGCCCGTCCGCCGGGGGCGTACTTATCGACGGCGAGCGAAAGGCCCCGGTCCCCAGGCAGGCATGGGGCAGCGTTGGCCGATGCCGGAAGAGCGCAGGACGAAACGACGCTTGCTGCGAGCGCGGCCAGGACGGCCCGCGACGGTCGCGGAGACCTCATGGCTGTCCTCACACGCGCCATGACACCGAGCCCGTGCCGTCAACCGGGGTGAAGCGGACAGACGTGATCCTTGTGGCCTTGGGGACGGGCACTCCGATGTAGCCGGTCACTGACTCGCCTGGCGCAACCGATTCGCCCTCGAGGCCCGGCGCGAAAACCGGCGGACTGCTGCCGCCGGTGGTATACCGCTGCCCGCTGGCGTCAACCGCGCGGAAGTGTTCGTAGTTGATCGAAGCCTCCTTCGAGCCGAGATTCTTCACGCGGAACTGCGCCCGAGCCCACCGGTACTTGCTGGGCGAGCCGCCAGCGTTCTCAATCACAGTGTCTGCGACCGGCCCGTTTGTCGGCTTCGCGGGGTCCTCGAAGCCGAGCAGGGTGATGGCCAGTTTCGTTCCGAGGCCGTCGTCGGTGACCTTGGCCGGTCTCTTCCCAACCAGCTTCTTCGGCGGCGCAGCAGCGACCGTGGCGGTCACGGTGAGGGTCCTTGTCTGAGTGACCGTCCTGGTCTCGCTCGATCCGCAGGCAGCAAGGCCAAGCGGAATCAAGCAGAGCAGCGTTGCGCGGCGCATGATGGCTCCCTCCGTGGACTCGACGCGCAGAGCCTAGCCGCCCGGCGCCTTGGAACGTAAGCAAGCCCACCGAACCGCTGAGTCCGCGAACTCTCCAGCGTTTGAAATGGGCGTCCGTCACGAATGCGAGACCGCTCCCAGGACTCGTCACCGACGCCGCGTCGGCTGCTGGCACATCGAAGCCCACGGACCTTGTCTCAGCGTCCCCGGCTGGATCGGCTGCCCCACTTGCGCGCTGGCTCATCAGGGTCTCCCTCGTTTTGGACCCAACACGCCGCCTCGCCGCCAATGCGGGCGAAGCGCCGATATCCGATCTTCAGGAACCGAACACCGAAGGCCTTTGCGCGGACCTAGCCTGCTCGGCTAGATTCCGTGTCGGGTGTTGGGAGCCAAGGATGGGAACCGGCTGGGCTGGGCTCGCGCGATCGGATCATGCGGGTTGGTCGTCGTGGCCGGAGGCGCCCTGTGGTCATGCGGCGGGGCTGCTCGGGAGCGCACGATCGTCCAGACCGAAACGGTGCAGCAAGCCGCCGAGACTTCGCCGATCGTGCCGTCCTCGTCGCCTCGCCCAGCCACTCATCGCGGCTACGTGAAGTGCGACGACAATATCTCTGCGAAGGTGGGGACGACCAGCTGCAGGTTCGCCGAGAACGTGTTCTGGGAGTTCTGGACCAGCGGTCAGGCTTCGACAGTCGATGCCTATAGCCCGGTGACGAAGCGGGTCTATTCGACATCGTGCTCGGCAGCGGGAGAGGAGATCACCTGCTCGACCGATGACGGGGCGTCGGTGGTGTTCTCCAAGAGCGCCGTAGATGGGTACTCGCAGGAGCTGGCAGACGCCTATGCGGCCAAGGCCGACCTTGGGCCGCCGCGCGACCGCTTGGACGAAGGCTCGCCGGCACCGCCCCCGATTACCACTGCGGCGCCGCCCCCGGCCGCGTCTGGCTGCGACCCGAACTACTCAGGCTGCCTGGACCCGTCGCTGGGCGACTACGACTGTCAGGACGGCGAGGGCGACGGTCCGGGCCGAACCGGCGAAGTCGAAGTGCTCGGCGACGACATCTACCGACTTGACCGCGACGGGGACGGGATCGGATGCAACGGTCAGTAAGGCGCCCTGCGTCACGCGCCTCCGAGCCGGAAGCCTTGAGCGTCAGATCGCGGTAGCAACGGCGACGAGGAGAGCAAGGTGCCGATTGGCAGCTGGAACATGCAGCGCGGGATGAGGCGGAGCCTGCCGACGAGTGTGTCTCACGGCTCGCTGGCCTGGCGCCGGATGTGGCGCTGCCGCTAGAGGTCCGTGAACCTGCGAACGCCAGCGGGACGCTCGTTTTCACGCCCTCGAAGACCGGGACTGGGGCATAGCGATCTGGTCGCCGGCGGGACGGATCGAACGGTTCGCTCACCGCGCGACGGATCCTGGGGTCGCGACGACAGTTGAGCGAGAAACCAGGTCGGGGCATGTAACTCTGATCAGCCTCTGACGCCCGCCCTGAGCCGCTGCTCCGGACCCAATACTCGGCAACAACCCTGCATCGAGCGCTGTCTGACCTGACCGCGATCTTCGAACGGAAGCCCCGCAGACAACAGCGCATAGGTGCTGGCCGGCGACTTCAACGCAAACCTCAGGCGGGACGAACGGGAAGGAAACGTGCCCGGCTGGACGATCGCCGCCGGAGCGGATGGCTCACGGCCGCTCGGGTTACTCGGCGCAGGCGATCGTGTTGCCAAAGCAGTTTCGCGGCTCGTAGCTCATCGCGGGGACGCTGCCAGCTCCGCCGCCCCCTCGCGGGCCAGGTTCGGGGTCGCCGTAGTCGACGGAGGCGTCCTCGACAATCGGGGTGTCAAAGCCCCCGGCCACTTGCCGGCCCGCCGACCGGTTCAAGTCGATCTCGAGGCACAGGAAGTCAGGCCCTCGGCGAGACGCGCAGATCGTCACGTACTTGTCTCTGCGCTCGGCGATGAACGGCTTGTCCAGTTCCCCCTCGGGAAACCGCGCTGTGTAGGCAGCCCAGACCACCGCGGCGTCGGACCGGACCTCCTGGTCGGGCCGGATGAATGCAGCCCAGATGGCCACCGCGACAATCGGCAAGCAAATAGCGGCGGCCAGGCGTCGCCCGACCGCTCTCCATTTTCCCGGGTCGCCCATCTCATACATGGCGACGTAGGCCCATCCTGCCGAGAGCGCAACGAGCAGCGGCGCAAGGATGAATAGCCCAGCAGCCCATCGCGAATCGCCGAAGGTGCTATCAGTCAGCGGCTGCCACAGGAATACGTAGATGACAAAGAGGGCGACCGCTGAGAACATGACTGCGGGGATGGCTCCGATCACCACGCGGCTCAGTTCGTTCTCGGCTCTCTGAGTACGGCCAGCCAACGCCTTGGCGTTCGCGAAGGCGACTTCGCACTCGGCAATATCCTTCTGCAGCCTGTAGCGCAAGGCGGCAGCCGGGCTCGAGTCCCGGCCAAGAGCCGCGGCAAGCGCCTGCGCATCCGCCTCGAGCGCCTCAGCCGCTTCCCGAACCCGGAGCTCCGCGTCGGCGAGCTCCCGGCGGTCGGCCCGCGACTCGCTTGGATAGAGCAAGGATTCATTCTTCGTTGCTTCCTCCAAGCGACGCTACTAGGGACCGTGCCACTCCGGCTCCCCGAAACGCACCAATGCGCGCGGGAACGAGAGTCCCAAAGCGCACCGGAGCCCCGCGTCGCCAGAAGGGCGGCCCTGCCCGCGCTACGGTCTGTGCCAGTGAGCGCCCCGCACAAGCGGACAAGAGCAGCGGCCTGCGGAAATCGCGCCGGCGCGGATGGGCGCCAGAACCGCTTGGCGGACGGCGTTTCCGATGGCTTCAGCGGGAGAGTTCTCAGAACTTGACAAGACCTAACGCTCGTTGAGCAGGTCGCGGTCTGCCTGCGTGGCGATGCGGCGTACCGACTCGGCCGCGTGGTCAGCCTCGCTGGCAAGACGCCCGACCCGCGCTGACACGTCGCCGCGACCGAGGTACGGCACATCTATGGCGCGCGCCGTCGAGCCGATGCGCTCGTAGGCCTCGGTCGCGATGTCAAGCGCCCTGTGAAGGTCCTCTCGCGCCTGCTCCCGCGCCTGACGGACGATCGCCTCCTCTTCCTCCCGTGCCCTTGCCCGCGCCTGACTGGTGATCGCCGCTGCCTCCTCCTGCGCCTTCGCGACGATCCTCGCTGCCTCACCCTGCGCGCGGCTTCTGATCACGTCAGCATCCTCTTGAAGCGCACTCTTGGCCGCCTCCAGGCTGGCCATCTGGCGACGAATGTCGGCGCGTGTCGCCTTCTCCTCCTGGCGCATCCGCTTTCGGCCGAGCGCGATTTCCTCGCTCAGCTTGTCCCGCTCGAACTCGAGTTGCCCGAGGCGCTCTCGCTCGACGACGGCGCGTTCCTGGAGCCGATCACACTCCTCGTGAAGCTTCGCCACTTCGGCGTTCGCGTGCTCACGGTCAGCAACGATCTGCCTGGCGACGTCCCCGATCCAGCGCGCAGCGTCCTTCAGCTTCTGCGGATCCGCGGTCACGCCTTCGCGGGCAAGCTCGCGCACCTCTTCCAACTCCTCAAGCAGCACCCGATTGCGCTCGACCGCCCGCACCGACGCGGCATATGCCGAGGATGGACGGAAGCTGAGGGGGGCGCCGCTTGGAGGGTAGGACACGGCGCGATAGCTGTCGTTCTCGGGATCGTCCGCCTGGTTGGACCCGAACCGCGCGGCGTCCGGCAGAGGATCAGCGCTTCCCTTGCGGCTGATCGGAATAGCCGTCCGAGGCGTTCCGCGTCTCGACCCCCTGCTCCCCATAGAGCAACTCTATACGCGCCGTCCGCACCCCCGAAGAGCTCAGACTCGTGGCCGAGGAGGCGCCGCTGAACTGGCCCGTCCGGCGTGGGCGTGAGCGTTTGCTGGTGCTCCACGCACGCGCCTCTCCGACCCCAACACGCCTGCTGTCGCTGCCGAGATGGAGCGGCCGGCCACGCGAACCAGACGCTTGGTGCCGCTGCACCAACGGCCTCGCCGGACTCGATCCTCGCCGATCTGGGGCAAGTGAACGCCACGTGCCCATTCCCGAATCCGAACATCTACTGCTCCACGGTCTTCGGCCTCTACGTCGACGGCATTCCGATTCCTGGTTCGGCCCGCACGATCGTTGATCAGCGCGGCACGATCGTCCAGCGTGACATCGCCTCGATCACTGTTCTGTCACCGTCAAGACCGGCGGGCGTGCATACCGTCACGTTCAGCGGCGGGAGCCCGCAGACCGGCGGGACCAGCGCTTTCACACCGATCTACTTCAACACCCACAACGACGTGGCGCCGCAATCGTCGCGCTCTCCGTCGCGGACTAAGCCGCAGCACAAGGGGTTGGGACGGTCAGCGGACCTGGTCCGCCGCGGCTTCGGCTCGGTATGGCGGGCGAGTCACTGGTGGAACCAAGCGTTGCACCCGAGTTTCACCCGGTCCTTGAAACCGAACGCCCGGTAGATGACTACCGAGTACACGGTGCGGGCGCCGCATCGGCGGAGCCCTGAGAACCAGACTGTTGCTGGCCCGTCGAGTCCCGCCACTGAGCTGCTGTTGCCCACGGCGAATCCGCGACCGACGGCGACTGGGCGTCCCCAGTTGCCCCAGCGGAGATGTCGGATCGCCCCGGTGCTGCCGAGCGAGATCCGCGTGGGCTTGTACACAAGCCCGTTGGGGAGCTTGAAATAGGCGCGCGCCTGCGCCGAGGAGCTCCCGCCGAGGAGCAAGCCCACGAGAAGGACGAGTGCCGCTGCGCACGATGCCAGCCGACTGGACGTGTGGGATGCAGCCATCCGGCCGGGGTTAGCGGGGTCTCGTATCCGGACGGCTGCTGAGGAGGGCGCCCAGGAGTTCAAGGCTCGTGACGGCCTTCCAGTGGACTTTGCATCCGGCGCCACACCCGCGTCACCCGGCTGGGATTGCAGCGGAGAGCTCGAAGCGGCCGGCGCCTGTGGCGCGGTGCAGGGCCACGACGATTGAGCTGCTTTCGCCGCAGGTGTTGCGGGCGAGCGAGTCGGTGCTTCCGGTGCGCAGGGAGCGTCCGAGCTGGCGGCCGCCTTGGTAGAGGTAGAGATCGACGTCCAGGCCTCGGGTGGCGCGGGTCTGCAGGCGCACGCGTCCGTCCCAGGGGACTTGGAAGCGGTAGCTGCGCCAGCTGGACCCGCGGCGTTGGAATCGTCCTGAGCGGTAGTGGTTGGCGTTGGCGGTCCAGGGAGTGCGGGCGTCGCGGAGGGCGAGCGATCGCGCGCGGGCGTCGGGCTTGAACCAGTTGTTGACGATCAGCCATCTGGATGCGCTGCCGCCGGCGGCGACGCGGTAGGCCTCGGCCCAGCCTTCGCCGGGGTTGCGGGAGTAGCCATCGCCCTCGTCGCCAGGGAACAGGTCGCCGCGGGAGACGAGCTCGCACACCCGCTGGTAGGTCGCCCATCGCTTGGGCCCCCACGTGGCGGCTGGCCACGGGTCGTTGTCGCGCTCGTTGGCGATGTGATGGCCGAACTCGTGTGCCGCGACCTCTTCGAGGGGCGTGCTGTCGGGGGAGGGTTCGCCGAGCAGGACGAGCAGGGAGGCGGCCGGGTAGTAGCAGGCGACCGCTTCGGGCGAGCACAGGGACTGCATCTCCTCGAGCGGCGCGAAGTAGGCGGTCATCGTCTCGACGTCGGCTGCCTGGGGCAGGCTCGCGAAGTAGTCGGCCCAGCCCTGGGAGATCGCGTCGTCGGGCGCGTAGGACGGCGACACGGCGATCGAGACGTTCATTCCGCTGGCCTCGTAGGTGCCGCGCGACGCGTCGGCGGGGATCACATCGTCAGCCGACGCGGCCGCCCGTGCGGTGCCGGGCAGCCCCTTGACGACGTCGCGAATCGGGCCGACCGGTTCGGCGCCCAGGCGGGCGGGATTGGCCGCGGGGATTGTGCGTCTCGCCCCGGCGGCGGGCTGTGCCGCAGCGACCAGGCAAGCGCCCAGGGCTGCTGTCAAAGCGACGGCGTGCTTCATGGTGGCTCCCATCCGTGGTGACTCAGCGGGAAGAAGTGCACACAGCCCGTCGATCACGGCCGGCCATCTCTGACATCCCACCGGCCCTCGAGGCCGCTGCGCCGTGTGCCCCGACTTCGCGGGAACAGCCTAACTCTTCAGCCGGCCTCGGGCTGGCCCGATATGCCGGCCTATTCTCGGTGGTCCGTGCCGCCCAGCGCTGACTCCGCTGGCGTTCACCGACCTGGCGCAACGGAGGTATGGTTGCCGGATGAGGGAGCCGCGTGACGGCGACGCTACTTCGCGTCGGCTCAGGGGCGTTTGGGTGGTGGGCCTTGTCGCGCTGGTCTTGGTGATCGGCGCTGGTGGCTATGTGATGGGCGCTGCCAGTGGCGAGGACCTCGGCGCCGCGCGCAGCGCCGGACAGCGTGCGGGGCTCGCCGCCGGCACGCGGTCGGGCGCCAGAGCTGGGGCCGCCCGCGGCATGCGCACCGGTCGCCGGGCCGCGTACCGCCCCTCCTACCGGGCGGCCTATCGCCGCGCCTACCGGCGGGCACTCAACGGTGCAGGGTCATGAGAAGGCTGCCGGCCTGGCTGGTGGCCGTGCTGGCGGTCGTGGGGGCGCTAGTCGCCGGCGCGGGCATGTACGCGCTGGGGGCGTCTCGGGCTCCGACCGGTGCCGAAGCTGCCGCCCAGCGGCAGGCCGCCTACCGCGGCGCGTTCCGGCAGGGCCGCATGACGGCTTATCCGGCGGCGCTCAAGAGCGGACGCCGTCGGGGTGCCAAGGTGGGCGCGGCCAGCGGGCGCCGTCGCGGCGCAAAGGCCGGGGCGCGGGCGGGCGCCGCAAAGCGCAGGGCCGTTGAGGCCGAGAAGGCGCGCCAAGCGGCGGCTGCCGCCGCAGCTGCGGCGGCGGCGGCAGAGCAGGCCTGCGTGCCCAACACCTATTCCACCACCTGTTGCCCGCCTGGGGGCGCGGGCCCGGTGTGCGAGGAGCAGAACCGCGGGTTGCCGCCCACCCCGCCGCCGCCCGACGACGCTCCGCCCGTGGCTGACTACTGACGTCGGTGTTCGTCGCGACCGAGCTCGATGCGGACCGAGCGACGCGAGCGCGTTGATCGGTCGGCATCGCGCGCGCTTCGGCCCCGAATCGATATGCCGGACTTTGGACGTGTCTGCCTCCGCCCATCCTGAGCAGCGCGCGGCTCCTCTCTTCTGTGAACGACGGTCGAGGCGTTCATCCTTCCCGCGTGGCCCAGAATCGTTGGGCGGCTTTGGCGGCGCTGGGGTAGCTGCCGAAGTGCGCCCGGATCTGCTTGATCCCCGCGATCCTTGGGGGTGGCTGGCCTTGGCGTCTTGCGACGAGGCGGATGCAGCGCGTGTACTCCTCGTATTCCCACTCGGTTGGCCAGTCCCCGATTGCCAGCCGGGCGCGCTTGATGTCGTCCAGGACGTCTTGGCGGGTGTAGCGCCGGTGGCGTCGGCCGTGGGCGTTTGATGCGGGGACCTTCATCCGTCCGCCTGATTCGTTGTATCCGCGGAGGTGGTTGGAGGCCGCCTGGACGGCTTTGAGCCAGTGGCCGTAGGCGCTGCGCAGGGTCCGGCTTGTCGGCCAGTGTTCGCCGTCCTCGGCGCGTTGTGCGGCCAGGGCGTTGTATTCGTCCTCGCTGGGAAGGGAGGCGCCTTCGCGCCACGAGAGCATCTCGACGAGGAGGCCGAGGCGCGCCTCGCGGATGCGCGCGCGATTGGGAGCGGCGACGGCGTGACCGAGAAGGCGGGCGAGGTCGCGCGCGCTGCGGATGTCGAGATCCGGAACCAGCTGCGCGATCGCCTGGGCGGCTCCGGTGGCGTTGCCGGTGTCGATGCGGGCGGGATCGCTGGTCATGCGGCGCTCCGGCCCTCGATGGCTCCGCGCGTCGTGCCGGCTGCGTGTGACCGCCGGGCTCGCGCCTGGGTTTCGGCGTTGGCGAGCGATCCGAAGCGGCTTCGGAGCAGGCGCTCTGAGGGGACCGGACGCGTGTCGCCTTGGGCGTTTCGGCGCTTGATTTCGCCGTCTCGCCAGTCGGCGTAGGCGGCGATCGTGATGCCCGGGCCCCTGGCGCGCAGGTAGTCGTCGACGCAGTCCAGGAGCTGCTCGCGGGTGTAGCGGCCGCGGGTGCTCCACTCGCGCTTGCGGGCCTCAGGGCCATCGATGAGCCCGGCTTTGCACAGGGCCCGGGCCCAAGACCCGAAACGGTTCACGAACGTGCTGGAGCGGTGCAGCACCAGGACGCGGTTGGCGGCTTCGGCCTCGCGGACCTGGCGCGAGACCCACAGGTCGAAGGTCGCGCGTGTGGGGGCCTTTCCCAGTTCCTGGCCTGCCCTGGCGAGCTGGGCGAGCAGCACGTCGTCGCCCTCGTCCTCCATTCGGCCGCGCCGGGTGCCGCGCGCGGCGCCGGAGCGGTGGGCGAGAATGCCGGCCTCGGCAAGCACGGCGTGCCAGCCTCCGAAATGCCGGATCCAGATGCCCGAGTCGGTCGGCAGTTCAAGATCGCGGCGGTCACCCTCGGCGCGGCGCTCCTCGATCCAGGCATGCAGGGCCGCCTGGGTGATTCTGCCCGCGGGGCCGTCTGAGCCCTCGATCGATGCGTGCCACGCCTGGATGGTGGCCAGGAGCCCGGCCCGGGTGTAGACGCGCGAGGCCAGCAGGCGCAGCGCACCGGGATCGGGCACGGCGCCGGCGCCAAGCCTGGCGAGCATGGCAGTCCAGGAGCCGCCGAAGGCATTGCGAATCGCCTTGTCTGACAGCCACTCGGTCGGATCTGGCTGTGAGCTGCACCAGGCGACGTAGGTCTTCTTGGACGGCAAGGCCTGGGCGGTGTCCCGAGCGCACGCGCGGGCGCACTGCAACGCCTGCTCCTGACGCTCTCCGGCCGGGACGTCATCGGCCAGGCGCGCCCGCAAGGCGCGGTACACGAGCACCTGGTCTTCCGGCGATGCGTCGAGCAGCTGGTAGTAGAGGTTGCGGGCGATCGCGACGGCGCGTCCGGCGGGTCCTGTCGGGTGGCTGGGGTTCTTGGGCATGCAGCCAACGTACGCCCGCCGCCGGCAACCGACCGACCCGCCTCGGGGGAAACGGCCGACCAGCCCGGGGAAAGCGGAGCGATCCTGGCCGGGGAACCTGAACCCGCTATTTTCCAGGGGTTTCTTGGGGTTCCCCGGCGGACTGCGGGGAACCCCCCCTTCAAAATCGGGGAACCAGCCCGGCTCCGTGCCGAACCACCGCCCAGAATCCCCCGGCGCGCAGGCCCGGGGAACAACGTGCAGGTGGGCGAGTCGTCGTCGCCGACCATCTGTTCTGCGGCAGCACGCGTTGGGTTGCCGCAGGGGCCGGTCGGCGGGCGCCGGCGGGTCGTGGGCGCCCCTCACGCCGTCCGGAACCGGGCGATCCCGTCCGCTCCCGGACCGAGCGGGAGCCTCCTTCCCGCTCCGTCGAGAATCTCCATCAGGTTCGCCGTGAGCACGACCCGGTCGAGGTCGTCTGGAGCCGTGCGCTCGAGGTCCCAGTGGAATCCGAGCAGGAGCCCCGGCCGCTCGTCCGAGCGGAAGTACACGACCACGCAGGGCGCGTCCGCCGGCCCTCGAGGGCCAGTCGATCGAGCCGCCGGCCTGGCACATTCCACAGCGAGCAGCCCGGCAGCTCCTCATCCAAGTCGATGAGGTGCCGGACCTCAGCCGCGGCAACGGCGGTGCGCGTCGAGGCGACCCAGCGGCGGCCCGCTCCGGCACCGTCGCCGTGCCGTCTAGAACCGCAGCAGCGCGGCCATGCCGCCGGGGGGCGGCGTTCCGCGTTCGGGTTCGAGGACCGAGACGCGCGCGTCCTGCTCGAGTGCCAGCTCGATGGCGCGTTCGCTCCACAGGGCCAGCGGGAGGCCGTCCAGGGCCGCGGTGACGCGCTCGTCCAGGCGGTCGCCCGCGGGCGGGCCGGCGGCCGGGTCGATGACCAGATGCGCCACCCGGCGCTCGGCCAGGGCGAGCATCGTGTCCGTCGGTCCCACTGCCCCGTGGCCTCCGGCCGCGGCCGCGGAGGCGGCGCGCTCGGCGACCTCGGCGATCTCCGCCGCGCGGGCGGACTCGATCTCCGGCTCGAGCCGCTCGGCGACCTGCGCCGGCGCCGCGTCGGCGAGGTCGGTCTCGACCGTGGCGAGCACGCGGCCGGCCACCTCGTTCGGCAGCATCGCGACGAAGCGGGACCCGACCTGCGCGGCGCCGGCCACGACGACGTGGTCGATGCCCTCCTCGGCCAGCCGGGTGCCGAGCGCGCCCGCCGCGGCGGCGAAGAACTTGTCGCGGTGGGCCTCGACCCGGGCGTCGAACGCCTCGCGCTGGTCGGCGGCGTGGGCGCCGCGTCCGCCGCCCCGGCCGGCCCCGCGCTGGTAGCGGCGCCAGTCCCCGGTGTCGAGCGTGAACTCGGAATGCTCGGACTCCGACACCTCGCCGACCTCCCAGCGCAGGAGCCGCACGGCCTCGAGCGAGACGAGGATGAGCCCCGTGGCGCGTCCGCGGTCGCCGAGGTCGGCCAGCGGCGCCACGAGCGGGCTGTCGTCCCACACGACCTCGCTGCGACGAATCGGGAGCTGGAAGGTGAACCGCCGCTCGAGCGTGCCGTCGACCGTGAGGAACCACGCGAAGCTCCGGCCGCGCTCGGCCGGCCCGACGGAGCCGAGCTCGCCTTCCACCTGGGCCACGAGGTCGCGCAGCGCCAGTGCGTCGTCGCGGTCGTCGGCGGCCTCGGCAGCGTGCAGGGCGCTGCGCAGCCCGTTGCGGATCTCGGTCTGCCACGCCGGGGCATGGCCCGTGTTGGCCGGATCGCGCGGGTCGGTGCGGGCGTAGAGGCTCAGGACGCGCCCGGGACGGGCGGCGGCGAGGTCGAGGAGGTCGGCGCGGGTGAACATGGCGGCGGAGTCTACGGGCGGGCGGGCGTCGCCGCCGTGCGCCTGGCGCTGGGCGCCGGCCCGCCAGGACCGCGGGCGCTGCGGGGCCCGCCGCGGCTCAGGCCGCCGCCTGCTCAGCCCAGTCGCGGTAGAGCTTCCAGTAGGCGCCGCGGGCCTCGAGCAGCTCCTCGTGCGTGCCCTGCTCGGCGATCTCGCCGTGCTCGAGGACCACGATGCGGCCGGCGCGCTGGATGGTCGAGAGGCGGTGGGCGATGACGATCGCCGTGCGGCCGGCGAGCAGCCGCCGCAGGCCGTCCTCGATGCGGTTCTCGGTGCGGATGTCGACGTTCGCCGTCGCTTCGTCGAGCACGAGGATCCGCGGATCGGCGATCAGGGCGCGGGCGAAGGCCACGAGCTGGCGCTGGCCCGCGGAGAGCTGGACCCCGCGCTCGCCGACCTGGGTGTCGTAGCCGTCGGGCAGGCCGTCGACGAAGGCGTCGGCCCCCACCGCCCGGGCCGCCGCGACGACCTCGTCCGGGGTCGCGTCGGGACGGCCGAAGGCGATGTTCTCGCCGATCGTCCCGGAGAACAGGAACGACTCCTGCGGGACGATCCCCAGCTGCGAGCGCAAGGACGCGGCCTCGACGTGGCGCAGATCGTGCCCGTCGACCTTCACTGCGCCCGCCGTCGGGTCGTAGAAGCGCGCCACGAGCTTGGCCAGCGTCGACTTCCCGGCGCCGGTCGATCCGACCAGCGCCACGGTCTGGCCCGGCGGCACGTCGAGGTCGATGCCGCGCAGCGCCTCCACCGCATCGGGCCCCTCGCCGTAGGCGAAGCGCACGCCGTCGAACTCGATCCGGCCGGCGATCTGTCCGAGCGCCACGGCGTCGTGGCGGTCGACGACGTCGGGCTCCTCGTCGAGCAGCTCGAAGATCTTGTCGAGCGCCGCCATCCCGCTCTGGTAGGTCGTGTAGAGGTTCGAGAGCTGCTGGATCGGGTCGAAGAAGTTGTTCAGCGCGGCCAGGAAGGCCACGAGGACGCCGATCGTCACGGCGCCGTCGATCGCCTGCGTGCCGCCGTAGAGGAGGATGCCGATGGTCGCCACGCCGGAGAGGAGCTCGACCCCGGGGAAGTAGGCCGCGTTGAGGTAGACCGTCTTCATGTTCGCGTCGCGGTTGGCGTCGTTGAGCTCGCCGAAGCGCTCGATGTGGCGCGCCTCCTGCCCGAACGCCCGCACGACGCGCACGCCGGAGATCGTCTCCTGCAGGTAGGAGGTGATCCAGGCGATCTTCTCCCGGGTGAGCCGGTAGGCGTCCGCCGAGGCGATGCGGAACGCGAGCGACGCGAGCAGGAGGATCGGGAAGATCAGGAACGTGAGCAGCGCGAGCTCCGCATCGAGCCAGACGAGGATCGCGGTCGTGCCGATGAGCGTGAGCGTGGACTGGAAGAGCGTCACGATGCCGTCGCTGACCAGCGCGTCCAGCGCCTGCACGTCGTTCGTCATGCGCGACACGAGCACGCCGGCCTGCCGTCGCGAGTAGAAGCCGATCGACAGCGTCTGGAGGTGCTCGAAGATCCGCAGGCGCAGGTCCTGCAGCGCCCGCTGGCCCACCCAGCCGGTCAGGTAGGTCTGCAGGGCGCTCGCGCCCCACAGCAGCAGCGACGCGGCCAGGAACGCCAGCACGACGAGCGTCAGCTTCGTCAGGTCGCCCGGCACGATCCCGTCGTCGATGGCGAGCTTGGCCAGCGGCGCCGGCGCGAGGGTCGCCGCCGTCCCGACGATCAGCGAGCCGAACATCGCGGCGACCCGCCAGCGATAGGGGCGCAGGAGCTCGGCGAGGCCGCGGACCTTGCGCCCGCGGCCGCCGGTCTCGCGCAGGCGGCGGCGGACCTCGGCCCTCCGGCCGGTGGCGGGAGCCACGTTCACAGGCCCGCCACCTGGGCCTCGCGCGGCTTCTCGGTGAGGAAGACCTGGTCGGGCAGCCCCTTCTCCACGATCTCGCGGTACAGCTCCGACGCCTCGAGCAGCTCGTCGTGGCTCCCATGCGCGACGAGCCGGCCCCGCTCGAGCACGACGATCACGTCGGCGAGCGAGATCGTCGAGAGGCGGTGGGCGATCACGAACGTCGTGCGGCCCTCCATGGCGGTCCGGAGCGCGCCCTTGATCTCCTGCTCGGTCGAGGCGTCGACCGACGAGGTCGCGTCGTCGAGGAGCAAGATCCGGGGATCGGCCAGCAGGGCGCGCGCGATCGCCAGGCGCTGGCGCTGGCCGCCCGACAGCGTGAGCCCGCGCTCGCCGATGAGCGTGTCGTAGCCCTCCGGGAGCTCGCCGATGAACTCGTGCGCCTGCGCGCCAAGCGCCGCGGCCTCGACGTCCTCGAGGCTCGCGTCGGGGCGGGCGTAGGCGATGTTGTCGCGCACCGTCGCCGAGAAGAGGAAGGGGTCGTCGGTCACGAGCGCGATGTCGCGCCGCAGCGACTCGAGCTGCACGTCGCGCACGTCGGCGCCGTCGACGAGCACGGCCCCGGCGGTCACGTCGTACAGGCGCGGGATGAGCGAGACGAGCGACGTCTTGCCCGACGCGGTCGTGCCGACCAGCGCCACGGTCGTGCCCGCCGGGACGCTGAGGCTGACGTCACGAAGCGCCGGCTCCGATGCGCCCTCGTAGGTGAGCGTCACGCCGCGGAACTCGACGGCGCCGCCGCCGGCCGGCAGCGGCGGCGCATCCGGCGGCTCGACGAGCTCGGGCTCGCGATCGAGGATCTGGAAGATCCGCGCGCCGGACGCGGTGGCCCGCTGCGCCATCCCGAGGGCGACGCCGAAGGTCCGCATCGGAGAGATCATCATGAGGAGGTAGGCGTAGAACGCCGTGAAGGCGCCGAGGGTGAGCGCCCCAGAGACGACGTCGCGGCCGCCGAAGAAGAGGATGGCGGCAAGGCCGAGCGCGGGCAGGAAGCCGATGAACGGGTTGTAGACGGCGCGCAGCTTCGTCGAGTACATCGACTGGTCGAACACCCGCCCGACCGTGTGGCGGAAGCGGTGGATCTGGCGATCCTCGCGGGCAAACGCCTTGACGACGCGGATCCCGGACACGTTCTCCTCGGCGTCGGCCGTCAGCTCGGCGATTCGCTGCTGGACCTCCTGCAGGGCCGGCCGGGCCCGCCGCCCGTAGCTGCGCGCGACGAGCACCACGAACGGGACGGGCAGCAGCGAGATCGCGGCGAGCTTCGGGTTCAGGATGAACATCGCCACCGCGCCGATGACCAGCGTCAGCGCCGACTGGATGATGAAGATCAGCCCGTAGCCGAGGAAGAACCGGACCGACTGGAGGTCGACGGTCAGCCGGGACATCAGCTGGCCGGTCTGCTGGCGGTCGAAGAAGCCGAGCTCGAGGCCCTGGACGTGGCGGTACAGGCGGTTGCGCAGGTCGACCTCGACGCCGAGCGACACCCGCCCGGCCACGAGCCGGCGCGCCACCGTGAGGGCGAGGCGGATCAGCACCACGCCGCCGACCGCCGCGGCGATGAGGGCGAGGGCGCTCCGGTCCTTCGCCTCGATCTGGTTGACCGCCGCGCCGGTCAGCGCGGGGATCGCCACGGTGCAGACGATCGCGCCGATGGCGAGGAGCAGCGAGGCGATCACGCCGCGCCGGTAGGGCCGCAGGAAGCCGAGGAGTCGGACGAAGATCTTCAAGACTTCATAAAGTATAGTGACCGGGGGAAGCGGCCCGGCGCCACGCCCTGCCCGGCTGGGGCGCTGGCGGGCCCGGCGAGGCCGCATACTTGGCAGCCGTGCCCCGCGTACCCGCTGGCCTCTGCGACACCTGCCGCCACCAGCAGCTCGTGCCGACCACGCGCGGCTCGGTGTTCTCGCTGTGCGGACGGTCCCGAGCCGAGCCGCGCCGCTATCCCCGCTATCCGCGGCTGCCGGTGGCCGCCTGCGCCGGCTACGCCCCGGCGGGCGACGCCGCCGGCGAGGCCCCCGAGGCCTGATCCAGCCCGGCGCCCGCGGTGGCCGCCACCGCCGCGCGGGCCTCACGTTCGTAGCGGTTGTCCGCGTAGCCGCGCAGGTAGGAGAGCGGCATCGCCACGGGCCGGTGCTGGAGCTGCCACACGTGGCAGAGCTCGTGGCAGACGAGGTCGCCCGAGGCGGCGGCGAGCGGGCGGCGCAGCAGCACCAGGCCGTAGGTCGCGTAGCCGTCGAACCGCCGGAACCACGGCAGCCGGAAGAGCCACGGAACGGTCTGGATCCGGACGCGGGCGATCCGCACGGGGCGGGGGTAGAGCGCGAGGCGGTCCAGCCGGGCCTTGGCCGCCTGCAGCGCGCGGGCCTCTGCGGCCCGCCGGCTCACTGGCCGGCGGCCGTCAGCGGGCTGAGGACCAGGAACGCGCTCGCGTCCTGGCCCTGCTGGAGGCTGTACCGGAAGAGGCTTGGATCGGTCAGCCGCTCGATCGTCGTGGTCTCCCCCTGGGAGTCGCGGAGCGCGGCCACCGCCGGGGGCGGGGCCGCGAGCGTGACGCGCAGGGGCGTGTCGAGCTCGCTGGAGACCTGGTCGCGCTGGAAGAAGAGCGCGTTCTGCGGCTTGGCGCCCGGGCGCGGCGGCAGGAGCACGACGACGTTGTCGACGCCGTCGAGGTACCGGAACGTGTAGAGGGCCAGCTCGAGCGCCTCGCGGCGGAGCAGCAGGAAGCGCGCGGTCGACGGCTTGCCTCGCTTGATGGCGCAGCGCTGCCCCAGGCCGCACAGCGTGTAGAGGACGCTGTTGCCTTGGACGATCTGGGCCTGCGTTCCGGTCGACAGCGCGATGCGAACCGGGAGGTCGGCGACGCGGAGCGGGCCGCCGGTCACCGCGACGAGCTGGTCGCCGTTCTCCTGCTTGTAGCTCGGGGCGACGTGGTCGGCGATCTGCTGGGCGCCCTTGTCGCCCGTGTCGGAGGGACGCCACTGCGACCACGACGTGTCGCCGATGCCGTCGCCGGACCCGCCGCCGCGGCCGACGACGAGCACGACGGCCACGATCGCGCCCAGCGCGATCCCGATGAGGATGCCGAGCCCGACCCGGAAGCGGGACTCGTAGGGGGCCGGCTCGCGAGGCAAGGCGGGGCCCACCTCGGCGGACCCGTGGTCGGTGACGGCGGGAAGGCGGTCGCCGCCGTCCGGGTCGCCGTCCGGGTGCTCGGCCCGCTCGATCTGGGCCTCGGCCGCGGCGCCGATCGCGGCCTCGAGCGCCTGGGTGGCCGGCGTCTCCTCGGACCGCGGCGTCCGGGAGTCGCCGCCCCCTGCGGCGGGGCGCCGGGCCGGGTCGAAGTGCTTCTCGTCGCTCATACCTTCGGCCAGCTCCGGCGGTCCAGCAGGTCCACCTGCGGGCGCACGAGGTCGACCTGGTCGAGCAGTTCGACCACCTCGTCGCCGTGCATCTCCTTGCGCTCCACGAGCGCGTTGGCCACGAACTCGACCTTGTCGCGGTTGTAGGCGACGAGGTTGTAGGCGCTCAGGTACGCCTGGCCGAGCAGCTGGGCCGCCGCCGCGCGCTTGCTCGGGTCCTGGAGCACAGCCGAGACGACGTCGGACTGCATCGCCGTGCTCTGGCTCGTGCGGTTCATCAGGCGCTGGCCGATGCGCTCGAAGCGCTTCATCGCGTCGGCGGCAGCCTCGTCGGCCTTCTCCTCGGAGGAGAACCGGTCCGCGAAGTCGACCTGCTCGGCGCCCATCGCCCACTGCCCGACCATGAGCGCGGCCAGGGTCGTGGCGCTGCGCATGTCTCCGGCGACGCCGCGCGAGTTCTCGCCGTAGAAGACGTGCTCGGCCGCCATCGCTCCGACGGTCCAGACGAGGTGCCCGACGTCCTCGTGGCGCCAGGAGGAGAAGCGCTCCTCCTTCTCGATCGCCTGGTGGTGGCCGAGGGAGTTGCCGCGCATCCGGATCGACAGCCGCGTCGACATCGTGTCCTCCATGTAGACGTGCGAGCAGACGGCGTGCCCGGCTTCGTGGATGGCGGTGGCCCGGGTCTCCTCGGGCACGTAGTCGACGGCGACGGCGGTGCCGGACTCGACCGTGGTCATCGCCTCGACGAGATCTCCGCGCCCGAAGATCGGCCGGCCTTCCGAGTGGGCGTAGGTCAGCGCCATCGAGCAGACCTGCTCGATCATCGCCGGCGAGTAGCCCTGGGTCATGCGGGCCAGCTCGTCGCGGCGCTGCGGGGTGTCGAGGTCGGGCTCGTGGTCGACCTTGGCGAGGTAGAGGTCGAAGATGTCCTCGCGGTCCTTCTTGATCGGCGTGCGGAACCAGACGTGCCGGCCCATCCGGCCCGGGCGCGTGAGCGCCGGGTCGAGCATCTCGAGCGGCACGTTGCACGCGCCGATGAAGTAGATGTCCTCCTTGCGGGGCCGGGGCGGCTTGAGCCGCAGCGAACGGTCGCCGATCCGGCGCGGCACGACGTACACGGCGTCCAGCAGCGTGTTGATCCGGTTCGTGAAGAAGCGCTTCAGCATCGGCGGGTCGTCGATGCCGTCCATCACGACGAGCAGCTGGTTGAGGGCCAGGCCGCCGCCTCCGCCGCCCATGCCGCCGGGCACGACGAACTGGTTGATCGCCGCGCCGACGCGGTGCACGACGGGCGGATAGGGGGAGGGGCGGGGCTCCTCGCGGGCCGCGAACACGCGCTCCTGCCAGGCGCGCGACTTCAGCATCAGCTCGCCGTCCGGCGTGATGGCGCCCTGGGGGCCGAAGAACAGGTGGTCGTGGATCGAGCCCGGGCTCGACATCCCGGCCCCGCCCTGGCCGAGGCTCTGGCGGCGCATGCCGACGGCGTCGATCTCGTCGATGAACACGATGCACTGGCCGCCCCACTTCGAGGCGAGCTTCTTCGCCTTGCGGGCGAGGTAGCGCACGATGACCGCGTCCATGCCGATGAAGGTCTGCGCGAAGCCCGATCCCGGGATCGTCACGAACGGGCAGTTGAACGAGGTGGCGATCGCCTTGGAGAGCATCGTCTTGCCGGTCCCCGGCGCGCCGAGGAAGAGCACGCCGCGCTCGCGCTTGCCGCCGGCCTTCTCGAACGCCTCGCCGGACTGCCACAGCGACACGACGCGCGTGATCTCCTTCTTGGCCTCCTCCTGGCCGCGGACGTCCGAGAGCTTCACGCCCCAGTCGGCGTCCCCGGGCTCGTAGCCCTTGATCTGCTGGATGCCGAGGAAGACGATCGGCCCGAACAGGATCAGGAAGTTGATGAAGAAGAGCAGCGGGAGCTGGATCAGCAGCGTCAGGAACAGCGGCAGGATCTGGACGAACGCCTTGCCGATGTCGGCCAGCGTGATCCCGAACGCGAGGTTCATCACGAGCAGGACCGTCCCGATCGGCACGACGATCCAGAGGGCGAGCCGCCACTTCTTGCGCCAGTACCAGACGCGGCGCCGGTCGACGATGTCCTGCTCGGCCAGTTCGCTCTCGGAGCCGTAGAGCGAGGGGGAGGGGATGAGCTTGTGGGCGATGACGTCCACGAGGCCGCGGAAGGCCACCACGGCAACCGCGGTCACGAGCAGCGAGACGGCGATGTTCCAGCCGTTGCGGTCGTAGCACCACAGGAAGAACGCCGGGCTGGTCAGGAGCGCGACCGCGGTGGCGGCCCGGCCCAGGCGGCGCCACTCGTGCGCGAGCGCGGTCGAGTGCTCGTTGACGCCCGGCCGCAGCGCCGGCCTCTCCTCGGCGTAGGACATTCGCGTGAGAGTACCGAGTCCGTGCTGGGCTGAATGTCGCTTTGCGCTGGCGGCTTCGGGCCGGCGGCTCAGCGGCGCGGTGCCCAGTCCGTGGCCACGGGTGCCGGGGATCCCCGGACTTTGTAGGCTGCCGCCCGCATGACGCAATCCGGACCACCCGACGTCCCGGGCGAGCCGCAGAACGGCGCGTCGGGCGCCGACGCCGCCGAAGCTCCGACGCTGACGTCCGGCGAGGTGGAGAGCAGCGCCGCCGAGGCCGACACCGCGGTGTCGCCCGCCGCCGGCGCCCGGGCGCCGGCCGCCGCCGAGCGCCCGCCAGCCGGCCGCGGCCAGCGGATCGTCGCCTGGGCCGTGCTGGTGCTCGCGACGCTGCTGCTCATCCTGGGGACGTTCGCCGTCTGGCTGAACCGCCAGCTGCTCAACACCGACAACTGGACGAGCACGAGCACGCAGCTGCTCGAGAACTCGAAGATCCGGGAGCAGGTCTCCGACTACCTCGTGGCGCAGCTCTACGCGAATGTCGACGTCGCCGGCGAGATCCAGTCGGTCCTGCCGACCCAGGCCAAGCCGCTCGCGGGCCCCGCCGCGAGCGGCCTGAAGAACCTCGCCACCGAGGCGGCGAACAGCGCGCTGGAGTCCTCCCAGTTCCAGAGCCTCTGGGCCACCGCCAACCGCGCCGCGCACACCCAGTTCGTGAACCTCCTCGAGGGCAATGACGTCGGGCCGGTGTCGTCGGCCAACGGGAAGGTGACACTCGACCTCGGCGCCGTCGTAGGCAAGCTGGCCGGCGACGTCGGAGTGCCGAAGTCGCTCATCGCCAAGATCCCGCCGGGGGTCGGGCAGCTCCAGGTCCTGGACTCGAAGCAGATCGCCACGGCCCAGGACGCGACGTCGGTCTTCCGCGCCCTCATCGTCGTGCTGTGGATCCTCGTGCCGCTCCTGTTCGCGCTGGCGATCTACCTGGCCCGCGGCCGGCGCCGCCAGCTCCTGGCCGGCACCGGCTTCGGCATCGTCGTGGCCGGCCTGCTCGTCCTGGTGGCCCGCAACGTCGTCGGCGGCATGGTGGTCGACGGGCTGGCGAAGACGGACGCCGTGCGGCCCGCAGCCAGCGCGGTGTGGACGATCAGCACCTCGCTGCTGGTGCAGGCCGCCCAGGGCGCAATCTTCGTCGGCGTGATCGTGATCCTGGCCGCCTGGCTGGCCGGACGGTCGCGGCCCGCCACGTCGATCCGCCGCTCGCTGGCGCCCTACCTGCGCAGCCGGCCCGACATCACCTGGGGCGTGGTGGCCGGCCTGCTGCTCCTGCTGTTCCTTTGGGGCCCGACGCCGGCGACCCGGATGTTCTGGGGCATGCTGCTCATCGTGATCGTCGTGGTGATCGGCGTGTTCGCCCTGCGCCGCGAGACGGCCAAGGAGTTCCCCGAGATCGAGCTCCGCGATGACGATCCGGGCGTGCTGGCGAAGGTCGGCGCCGCCGCCAGCCGCGGCGGCAAGGCTGCCGCCGGCGCGGTCGGGAAGGCCCGGGAGGCCACGAGCGACGCGCTCGCCTCCCGGTCGGCGGCCAAGGCCGCGCCGGGCGGCGCCCTCCCGGCCGGAGAGGACCGCTACGCCGAGCTCGAGCGGCTCGCGTCGCTGCGGGATCGCGGGGTCCTCACCGATGACGAGTTCGCGACCGAGAAGGCCGCCGTGCTCGCCCGGCGCGACTGACCGGGCCGCGCGGGCGCGAGTGTGGGAACGTTCGCGTCCATGGACGGCAGCGGGGAGCGCGGGCCCGACGGGATCCGCCGGCGCGAGCTGCTCGCGCGGGGGGCCGCCGCGGCAGCCGGGGTGGCGGCCGCCGGCCCGCTCGTGGCCGCGGCCGATGCGCTCGCGCGCCGGCCGGCGCCGGACTGGAGGCTCGGCTTTCGGAGCCTGCGCCGCGAGGTCCGCATCGGATCGCTCCCCGTCGACGGGCGCCTGCCGCCGTGGCTGGGGGGGACGCTCGTCCGCAACGGGCCCGCGCTGTTCGAGCAGGGCGACGCCCGCTTTCGCCACTGGTTCGACGGGCTGGCGATGCTCCACGCGTTCTCGTTCCGGGCCGGGCGGGTCGGCTACGCGAACCGCTTCCTGCGCAGCTCCCAGCACGCCGCGGTGACGACCGAGGGCCGCATTCGCTACTCGGAGTTCGCCACCGATCCGTGCCGCGCGATCTTCAACGGCGCGGCGGCGATGTTCGTGCCGGCACCGGTGCCGAACGCCAACGTGCACGTCGACCGGCTCAGGCGCCGCTTCGTCGCCCTGACCGAGATCCCGCTCCCGGTCCAGTTCGACCCGGTCACGCTGCGCACCCTCGGGGTCCGCGGCCAGGCGCCGCTCGCCGTCACCGGCACAGCACACCCGCACGCCGACCCGCCTCGGGGCGAGCGCTACGCGTTCACGACGCGGCTGGCGCCGCCGAGCGGGTACGACGTCCTCGTCTCGGAGCGCGGCTGCCCCGACCGGATCCTCGCCACGATCCCGGAGGGCCAGCCGGGGTACATGCACTCGTTCGCGCTCACGGCGCGCCACGCGATCCTCGCCGAGTTCCCGTTCCGCCTCGACCCGCTCGAGACGGCCCTGCACTGGAAGCCCATCATCGAGAACTTCGCCTGGCACGCCGGCCAGCCGGCCCGGTTCCACGTCGTGGACCGTGGCACCGGGCGGGTCCGGACGCTGGAGACGGAGCCGTATTTCGCGTTTCACCACGTCAACGCGTTCGAGGCGGGCGGCCGGCTCTGGCTCGACGTCTGCGCCTATCCCGACCCCGGCATCATCCGGTCGCTGTACCTCGACAAGCTGCGCGGCCCGGCGCACCGGGTGCCGCAGGCCGAGCTGCGCCGCTACGAGCTCGACCTCGGGACCGGGCGCGTCCGGCACCGCCGGCTCTCCGATGTGCCGATCGAGCTGCCGCGCATCAACTACGAGCGGGTGAACGCCCGCGCCTACCGGTACGCCTACGGCACCGGGCTGCGGGACCCTGGCCGCAGCGGGTTCATCGACCAGATCGTCAAGGTCGACGTCGAGACCGGTGCGGCCCGCACCTGGCGGGAGGCCGGCACGTTCCCGGGCGAGCCGGTGTTCGTCGCCGCTCCCGGGGCGCGCCGCGAGGACGACGGCGCGGTCCTGTCGGTCGTGCTCGACGCGCGCGCCGGGCGGTCTTTCCTGCTCGTGCTCGACGCGCGGTCGTTCCGCGAGGTCGCGCGGGCCCGCGTCCCGCACCACATTCCCTACGGCTTCCACGGCCGGGTCGTCTGACGTGCGCCCGGCGGTCGCCCCGCGGTAGGCTCGCGCCGTGCCTTCGATGATCCACCTCCTCGACGGCGGTGCCCTGCTCGCCTCCGCCGACGCCCGCACGATCCGCAACGAGCTGGCCAGCGCGCCCGACGGCGCGCTGCGCGTGACGCTCGAGTCGGGCGGCGAGGCGACGGTCTACCGGCACGCCATCGCCTACCTGGCGGACGAGCCCGAGCCGTCCGGCGGGTAGGGCCGAGGTTCATTCCGGCGCGGGTTCGACCGCTCCGGGGTCCGGCGGCGTGCGCATGCGCCGCAGCACGCTGACGAGGACGAGGCCGGCCACGATCACGAGCACCCCAGCGCCGGCCAGGGCGTAGACGGTGCGCGGCGACGCCAGGGTCGCCACGGCGCCGCCGAGGATGAAGCCGACCGCGGGCATGAGCTGGTTGATGGCCTCGAGGAGCCCCATCACCCGCGCCTGCAGCGCCTGACGGTGCACGGCCTCCTGGAGTTCGGTCACGAGCGCGACCCACTGCACGCCGTTGCCCAGGCCGCCGAGCACCGAGGCGATGCACGCCCAGGCGAGCGTCGGCGCGGCCGCGACGCCCAGGTAGGCGACGCCGATGAGCACCGTGCTGAGCACGAGGAGCGGGAGCAGCCGCGCCCGCCGCGCGGCCGCGAAGAGCAGGCCGCCGACGACCATGCCGGCGCCCCAGCTGGCGAGCAGGAGGCCGTACCCGGCGTCGGTGCCGCCGAACGTCTCCTTCACGAGGACGATCTCGACCGGCACGACCGCCGTGAAGAACACCAGCGCCGCCGCCTGGCCGACGAGCAGGCGCATGATGCCGGGGGCCCGGCGGGCGTAGGCCAGCCCCTCGCGCAGGCGGGCGAGCACGCCGGCGCCGTCCTCGCCGGAGACCGGGAGCACCGGTCCGGCCGCGAGCAGGACCGCGATGATGAGGAAGCTCGCCGCGTCGGCCAGGAGCGCGGCCTGGGCTCCGACGAGCCCGACGACGACGCCGGCGAGCGCCGGTCCCAGCGCCGAGCCGGCGGTGAACCCGACGTTGAGGATCGCGTTGCCTTCGCGCAGAAGCCCGCGTCCCCCGAGCGCGGCGGCGGTGGCGCCGCGCTCGAGCGCCCGGGCCGCGGTCGCCGCGACGCCGTCGATGGCCGCCAGCGCGACGATCGCGGCGAGCAGGAACGTCCCGCCCGCCACGAGCGCCAGCGCCGCGAAGGCAATGGCCTCGGCGAGGTAGAGCAGGGGGAGGGAGCGCCGGCCGTCCCACCCCTCGAGGCGAACCGTGAGCAGCGGACCCAGGAGTGCCGGCAGGAAGCGCATCGAGAGGAAGAGCGCCGCGGTGGCGAGCGCGCTGTTCGTGCGGTCGAAGACCAGCACGGCCAGCGCGACCTCGCCGAGCCAGTTGCCGAGGTCGTTGACCCAATAGGAAACCGCCAGCCGGCGGAACGCCCGGGACTGGAGGGGCGCGAGGCTGCGGCGGGTCTCAGACGGGGCCGGTTCAGCCTCCGGAGCGGTCACGGCGGACATCCTCGCGGAGGGTCTCGCGGCACGGAAGCACGGGCGGAATGTTTCACTGCCGGTGGGCTCCCTTGATAGAACATTCGTCCGCGGACTGCGCTTTTGCCTCAAGTTGTCGGATTCGCGGCAGTTTTCCGGCCTCCTTCCGGCGACGTTGGCGCAATTGGAGTCAGTCCGCTCCCGTCGGCGAGTGACGAAGGAGGAGCAACGTGTCTTATCGCGGCCGCTAGTCCCAACGTGAAACGCGAGGGGCCCGCGGTGAGGCGGGCCCCTCGACGTTTCCTGTCCCGGTTCAAGATCCGGTGGTGTGTGCCGATAGGGAACCGATGGCCGACCTCCGAGGGCTGAGGTAACTCCATGCAGTCAACCGGACAGCGACCGAGCCGCCTGGCCGTGGCATCGCTCGCCGTGGCGCTCGCCGCGGTCGTTCCGGTTTGCGTGCTCACGAACCAGTACTCGAACTGGGATTTCGGCGTGCTCGCCGTCCTCGCGATCAGCGCCGTCCTCAGCGAGCTGACCGCGATCACGCTCCCGAACGGCAAGCTCGGGATCTCGGCCAACTTCCTCGCGCTCGTCCTGGCGATGGTGCTCCTCGGCGGCGCCCCGGCCGCCGCCATCGGATTCGTGATGATCGCGGCGACGTGGCCCCGGTGGCGCGAGCCGTTCCCGACCTTCCTGTCGAACCTCGCCTCGTTCGCCTGGTACGCGCTGCTCGCCGGACTCGCCTTCCAGGTCGCCATCAGCCAGCTCGGCCTGTCGTCCTCTGACCCGGCGTACTACCTGCTGGTCTTCGCGACGTTCGTCCTCGCGCTGGCCCTCAACTTCCTGTTCGTCGCCGGCTACCAGTGCTACCTCGAGCGCGCCAGCCTTGCGTCGAAGGTCCGCGACTCGCTGCTGCCAATCCTGGCGTCGGAGCTGGCCTCGGCCCTCCTCGCCGTGGCCACGGTCTTCGTCTACCACCACCTGGGGCTGAGCGCGCTCGCGCTCATCGGGCTCGTCATGCTCGTCTTCCAGTACCTCCTCGGCGAGCTGCTGCTCTCGCAAGAGCGGGCCGGCGAGCTCGAGCGGCGCGGCGAGCAGCTGCATCAGCAGGCGATCACCGACGAGCTCACGGGGCTCGGCAACCGGCGCAAGCTCATCGGCGACCTCGAGGCGGCATTCGGGGAGCAGGACGGCCGCGTGAGCGTGCTCGTCATCTACGACCTCGACGGCTTCAAGCGCTGGAACGACTCCTACGGCCATTCAGGCGGCGACGCGCTGCTCGCGCGGGTGGGCGATCGCCTCCGCGGCGTGCTCGGCGACGCCGGGACCGCCTACCGGCTGGGCGGCGACGAGTTCTGTGCGCTGATCCGCTTGCCCCTCGCCGACTGCGACCCGCTCATCGCCGCCGGCGCCGACGCGATGACCGAGCAGGACGAGAAGGTCCGGATCACTTGCTGCTACGGCGAGGTCGAGGTGCCCACCGAGGCCGGGGACCCGATCGACGCGCTGCGGGTGGCCGACCAGCGCATGTACGTCCGCAAGGATGCCCGCCCGATGTCGGCCCGCGGCCAGGTCCGCGACATGCTCCTGCGCGTCCTGGACGAGCAGCAGCCCGACCTCCACGACCACAGCCACGACGTCTCGACGCTGTCGCGGGCCGTCGCGGTCGCGCTGGGCATGGACGAGCAGGCGGTCGACGACACGATCCGCCTCGCCGAGCTCCACGATGTCGGCAAGATCGCGATCCCCCAGTCGATCCTCCGCAAGCCAGGGCCGCTGGACGACGAGGAGTGGCGCGTGATGCGCCTGCACACGATCATCGGCGAGCGGATGCTCGGCGCCGCCCCGGCGCTCTCGCGCGTGGGGCACCTCGTCCGCGCCAGCCACGAGCGGTGGGACGGCGCTGGCTACCCGGACGGGCTGGCGGGCGACGACATCCCGCTCGCCGCCCGCATCGTGTCGGCCTGCGACGCTTACGACGCGATGGTCACGGACCGCCCCTACCGGCGAGGGATGTCGGTGGACGCGGCGATCGAAGAGCTCCAGCGCTGCTCGGGAACGCAGTTCGACCCGCAGGTCATTCGGGCGCTCGTGCGGGAGATCCGCCTGCTGCACCCGGGTGTCGGCACCCCGGTCGCGGCCGGTCGCGGCGCCTGAGCGGCCCCGGCGCGGGCCCGGAGCTCCGGCCCGGCCCGGACCTCAGCGGTCGGTGTCGCGCACCTCGGCGGACGGCTCCGCGTCGGCCTCCCCGTAGACCGCGCCGGTGGCTTCCTCGGGCTCCGAGGCAAACGGATCCAGGCGCGGGATGCCTTGGTCGTCGAGCGCCTCGGCATGCTCGATGAGGTCCGCCTCGGCGAGCTCGAAGCCCTCGGCCTCACCGCCGCCGGCCTCCTCGACCGGGGCCCAGGCCGGGTCCTTGGGGTCATGCGGGTCACGGTGGCGGCGCGGCATCGGATGCTCCTCGGTGGCGGTGGATCGGATCGCTGGCCAGCCTGCTCAGCCACCCGTCCTGAGATGCCAGCCTGTGCCGATCCAGTGTCCCACGGCACGGCGACGGCGGGCATCGGTAGTCCCCGGCGGGAACGGCCGGGGCTCCTACGGACGGGTCTGGAACTGCTGGTGCGGCGCTCCCTGCGGGGCTCACTCTGGCGCACGTCAAGGAGTTCCCCGACTGATCCACGCGCCTGGCGCGCATGGAGGACGAGGGCCGGCGCGACTGGGCCGGCGCCTGAGCTACTCGGTCGCGGCCGGGATCTCGCGGCGCAGATCGAGTTCGCTGGCGGCGACCCGGAGGATGTCGCGCTCGACTTGGGCGAGCAGATCGGCCCGGGTCTGGTCGTCGGCGAAATCGACATCCCCGGTTCCGTCCTGCACCGTGAAGGCGTGGGCGAAGATCTCGATGCTCTTCATTTCCTGCGAGTTCTCGCTGCGAATGGTGACCTCAGCGATGAAGTCGTCGGTTCGGACATCCATCGGAAGCCTCCTGGGGAGAACGGTGGACCGGCCTGCCCAGCGTACGCGGGCCGCGGACCGCCCACAACCGCAATAGACCCGGTAATCGCGCGGCATCCGCTGGCGTCCCGCCGGCCCCGGCGGCCCGGGTTGCGGGACGGCGCCTGCCCCGGCTACCCTCGCTCTGGCAAAATGGGCGAAACCCGATCAGGAGGAACACAATGGCATTGCAGCTTGGCGACACGGCGCCCGATTTCGAAGCTGACACCACGGAAGGCCGCATCAGCTTCCACGATTGGATCGGCGACTCGTGGGCCGTGCTCTTCTCGCACCCGAAGGACTTCACGCCTGTCTGCACCACCGAGCTCGGGTACATGGCCAACGCCAAGCCGGAGTTCGACCGCCGCGGCGTGAAGATCATCGGCCTGTCGGTCGACGCGACCACCGACCACGAGCGGTGGGCCAAGGACATCGAGGAGACGCAGGGCACGGCGCCGAACTACCCGATCATCGGTGACGCGGACTTCAAGGTCTCCAAGCTCTACGGCATGCTGCCGGCGAGCGTCGAGGGCGACCCGAAGTCCCGCACGCCTGCGGACAACCAGACCGTCCGCAACGTCTTCGTGATCGGCCCGGACAAGAAGGTCAAGCTCATCCTCGTCTACCCGATGACGACGGGACGCAACTTCGACGAGGTGCTGCGCGTCATCGACTCGCTCCAGCTCACGGCCAAGCACAAGGTTGCGACGCCGGTGAACTGGAAGCAGGGCGACGACGTGATCATCGCCGGCTCGGTCTCCAACGAGGAGGCCGAGAAGACGTATCCCGACGGCTGGGAGTCGCCCCGGCCGTACATCCGGATCGTGCCACAGCCCCGCTGACGACCGCCTGAGCTCCGGGTCTGCGCCGGCAGGCCCGGGGCCGGCTATGCGCCCGGCTTGGCCTGCTCGATCCGGGCGGCCAGGCCGCGGCGCGCCCGCCCGAACACGGCAGGGTCGCGGAACAGCACCCAGCTGCCGTTGGCCTGGGCGAGCATGGCCAGCAGCTCGAACGTGAGCTGGTCCGGATCGACCGCCGGGTCGAGCTCGCCCGCCCGCTGCGCTGCCTCGACGCTGGATTCGACGAGCTGCGACCAGTCGCGGTGGATGCCGGCGATCCGGTCGCGCACCGCGCCGGGGCGGGTGTCGAGCTCCGCCGCGGCCGCGGCGAAGAAGCAGCCGCCCGCGAACACCTCGCGCTCGACGTGCGACAGGAACCCTTCGCAGAGGGCTTCGACGCGATCCAGGCCGTCGGGGCGCCCGAGGGCGGGCGCGATGACGTCGGCCACGAACACCTCGTAGGCCTTGTCGACCGTCGCGAGCTGAAGCTCCTCCTTGGAGCCGAAGTGGGCGAACAGCCCGCTCTTGCTCATGCCGACGTGATCTGCCAGGCGGCCGATCGAGAGCCCGTCGAGGCCCTCGATCGTCGCGAGCTGGGCGGCGGCGGTGAGGATCGCCTCGTGGCTGCGCTCGCCATCGGCGCGGCGTCGCCGCGGGGCGGTGCTCTGGCTCGTGTCGGTTGCCACCGGTGGCTCTCCAATGCGGGTCGGGAACGCGGCCCTTGACAAGTTAGCACGACTGTTCGTACTATCCGACTACTAGCACGAACGATCGTACTAACTAAGGAGGAACCCATGACCACGTCAACGACCACCGCGGCCCCCGACCTGGAGGCCATCAAGGCCAAGCAGCAGAACACCTGGGCCAGCGGGGACTACGGGGCCGTCGCCGCCCGGATCCCGCTGATCTCCGAGCGCCTGGCTGACGCTGCCGACCTCCGTGCCGGCTCGCGGGTGCTCGACATCGCCGGCGGCACGGGGAACACCGCGCTGGCCGCTGCCCGCTGCGGGGCGCGCGTGACCAGCCTCGACTACGTGCCCGAGCTGCTCGAGCGCGCGGCCGAGCGGGCCCGGGCCGAGCGGCTCGAGCTCGAGCTGGTGGCGGGGGACGCCGAGCGCCTCCCGTTTCCGGACGCCTCCTTCGACGCCGTGATCTCGGCCGTGGGCGTGATGTTCGCGCCCGATCACGAGCGGGCTGCCGCCGAGCTGCTCCGCGTGTGCCGGCCCGGCGGGACGATCGCGCTGGCGAACTGGACGCCCGAAGGGTTCATCGGCGACATGTTCCGGACGACCGGCCAGCACGTCCCGCCGCCGGCCGGCATCGCCTCGCCGCTGGCCTGGGGAACCGAGGACCGGGTCCGGGAGCTGCTGGGGGCACGTGGAGCCGGCCTCCGCGCGACGCGCCGCCACTTCGTCTTCCGGTTCGAGTCCGCCGAGGCCTACGTCGAGTTCTTCCGCGCGCACTACGGGCCGACGCTGAAGGCCTTCGCCGCGCTCGATGACGCCGGGCAGGCGGCGCTGGCCGCCGACCTCGCGGCGCTCGCGCGCCGCCACGACCGTCTCGGGACCGACGGCGGCGCCGTCGCGATCGCGAGCGAGTACCTCGAAGCCGTTGCCACCAGAACCGGCTCCGCCTGAGGCGCCGGACCGCTCGAACCTAAGGACATCCAGCCATGACCTCCGTTGCCCCGCCCGCCAAGCCGGTCCGCGCCTCCCGCCGGCGCCGCCTGCTCCGAGCGCTCGCCGCGACCGCACTTGCCGCCGCCGCGGTGGCGGCGTGCGGCGGGGCGCCGGCCGCAGCTGCCTCGCTCCCCGCCGGCACGACGGCGATCCTCTCCGGCACGCCGTCGCTGCTGGCCGGCCTGCCGGCGCCGGTCGGATCGGCGTCCGCCTCCAGCTGGTCGCTGAGCCAGGACGGGCGCTATGTGGCGTTCACCTCGAGCTCGGACGGCCTGTCGGACGCCGATGACGATCGGGTCTCCAACGTCTACGTCAAGGACCGCGCGACGAAGGCGGTGACGCTCGCGAGCCGGGCGACGGGCGCCGGCGGCGAGCCGGCGCACGCCGACTGCGACCAGCCGGCGATCAGCGACGACGGCGCCCGGGTCGCGTTCACGTGCGAGGGGGCGCTGGATCGGGCGGACACGAATCGCCTCGATGACATCTATCTGCGCGACCTGGCATCTGGCACGACCGTGCTCGTGAGCCGCCGCAGCGGCGCCGGCCCGGTCGCCGAAGGCCGATCGCGATTCCCGGCGCTCAGCGCGACGGGCGAGTACGTCGCCTTCGACTCCGAGGCCCGAAACCTGGACCCCGCCTACACCGGGGGCGGAACGCAGGTCTACCGGCGCCGCATCGGCGGCGGGGACGGCGTGGTCGTCGCCAGCCGGCGCAGCCAGGCCGCCGGCGGGGTCCCCGTCGGCGGCACCGAGCCCTCGATCAGCGACGACGGCGGCCGCGTGGCCTTCACGCACTACCCGGGGGTCGACGTGGATCCGGCGGACACGAATGGCGTGCCGGACGTCTACGTCCACGACCTCGCGACCGGCGCGACCATCCTGGCCAGCCGGGCCGCCGGGAACGGCGCGGTCGGCAACCACGGCTCGCGCGCCCCGGCGCTGTCGGGCGACGGGTCGGCGGTCGCGTTCGAGTCCGACGCCAACAACTTCGACTTCGGCCAGGACCCCGACACCGATCCTGACATCTACCGGCGCACCGTCGTCGGCGCGACGAACACGCAGAACACGGTCCTGGTCGACGTGAACGCCGCGGGCGCCAAGGGCGTCGGCTCGCAGCGGCCGTCGATCGACGACAGCGGCAACGTCGTCGGCTTCGTCTCGGCCGCGACCGGCCTCGATCCGGCTGACACCGATCCGTCGCCCGACGCCTACGTGAAGAACCTCGCGACCAGCGTCACCCACCTCGTGACCCGCGCCGACGGCGCCGGGGGCGTGGCCGCCAACGCGGACGCCCGGGCGGTGTCCGTCAGCGGCGACGGCACCAAGGCCGCCGCGGCGATCGCCAGCGGCCGCGTCGTCCCCGACGTCGAGCCGCGCGCCGGAACGGTGATGCTGCGTGACCTCGCCGCGGCCCGGACGTTCTCGGTCGCGCGCCCGCCGGGCGACGCGCCCTTCGTCAACGCTGGCGGCTTCGCGGGCAGCCCGGTGCTCAGCGCGGACGGCCGCTACGCGGCCTTCGCATCCAGCGCCGTCGCGCTCGGGCTTCCGGGCGGCGCGGAGACGGGAGTCTTCGTGCGCGATCGGGTGACCGGGCGGGTGCGGTTCGTCAGCCAGGCCGACGGGCCGTCCGGGGCGCCGTTCCCGGCCGCCACGCAGCCGGCGATCAGCGCCGACGGCCGCCGGGTCGCCTTCGTCGTGCGCGACGGAGCGCTCCCGGCGGCCGTGTGGGTCCGCGATCTCGACGCCGCACGGACGTTCCTGGCCAGCCGCGCCGACGGGGCGGCCGGCGCTCCGGGGAACGGCGTCTCGGATTCGCCCGCGCTCGACGCCGACGGCTCCCGGGTCGCCTTTGCCTCCCGCGCCTCGAACCTCGGCGACGGCGACCCCGATGCCGCCTCCGACGTCCATGTCCGCGATGTCGCCGCCGGCGCGACCGTGCTGGCCAGCCGTGCCGACGGAGCCGCCGGGGCCAAGGGCGACGGGCCGAGCTCCGGGCCGGACCTCAGCGCCGACGGCACGCGGGTCTCGTTCGTCTCCCAGGCCAGGAACCTCGGCGACGGCGACACCGACGCCATCGCCGACGCGCACCTGCGCGATGTGGCCGCCGGGACGACGCGGCTGGCCAGTGCGGCCCCGGACGGGACGAAGAGCAACGGCCAGACGTCCCGCGCCGCGATCGACGCCGCTGGCACCCGCGTGGCGTTCAGCGCGACCGCGACGAACCTGCTGGGACTGACCGCGCCGCTGCACCAGGCCTTCGTGCGCGACCTGCGCGCGGGCACGCTCGTGCTCGCGAGCCGCGCCGACGGCGCGGTCGGCGCCCCGGCGGACGCCGGCGTGAGCAACCTGGGGCTGAGCCCCGATGGCGGCTACGTCTCGTTCTCCACCAGCGCGGCCAATCTCACGCCCGGCGCCCCGTCCGGCGTGATCCAGACCTACCGGCGCGACCTCGCCGCCGGCCGCACCGACCTCGCCTCCCGTCGCAGCGGAGCCGCCGGCGCCCCCGCGGGGCAGCGCGCCGACGCGGGCGACATCAGCAGCGGGGGCGCCTGCGTGACGTTCACGACCAGCGACCCGCTCGTCGGGCCGGCGGGCACGCTCCTGCAGGCCTACGTCCGCTCGTTCCGGGCCGACTGCGCCGCCGGGGCGAACGCCGGCGGCGGCCGCGACACCGCGGCTCCGGTGCTCACGGCCGCGCGCCTGTCGCCGCGGCGGTTCCGCGTCGGCCGGGCCGCAACCGCAGTCGCCGCGGTCGTGCGCCGCGGCACCGTGCTGCGCTACCGCTCGAGCGAGGCCGCAACGCTCACGCTGCTGGTCGAGCGGGCCGGGCCGGGTCGGCGGGCCGCCGGGACTCGCCGCACGTGCCGGGCGGCGGCCCGCCGGCCCCGCACCCGGGCCTGCACGGCCTACCGCCGGGCCGGGGTGCTCACCCGCAGAATCCGCAGGGGCGTCGGCCGCACTGCGCTCAGCGGCCGCATCGGCCGCCGGCGCCTCGCGGCGGGCTCCTACCGGCTCACGCTGACCGCGCGCGACGCCGCCGGCAACCGCAGCCGGCCGGTCCGGCTGGGCTTCACGGTCGTGCGGGGCTGAGATGAGAGCGCCGGCGCAGCACATCGCCGGCCTCGAGCGCCGGGCGGAGATTCCGCCCGGCGCCGGGGACCGGTTCCACGGCTACGGGGTCATGGGCCTGCCGTTTCGCTCCGGCCACGTCCTGGCCTTGCGACGGTTTCCGGCGTCCTCGCTCGGCCCGGGCTACCGGTCCGTGTGGCACTGCGATCCCGCCGGCCGATGGACGTTCTTCCAGGACCAGCCCGCCGACCTCGCCTGCACCCGCTTCTTCGGGCCGGCCGTCGGCGAGGTGCTCGAGCGCGACATCGCGATCGCGTGGACCGGGCCGCGTGGCTTCGAGGTCCGCGTCGGCGACGGCGAGCTCGAGTGGACGGTGCATCTGGCCTCCACGGCGGCGACCCGCCTGCTCTCGTGGGCTGGCGCCGTCCTGCCGGGCTGGGCGTGGCGCTCGTCGCGCGTCCTGGCTGCCATGTCCGCGGTGGCGGGCCCGGCGCTGCGGGCCGGCCGCGTGCGTCTCGCCGGGACCGCCCCGAACGGCCAGGCGTTCGCCGCGCGGCCGCACACGATCTGGGTGGCCAGCGAGAGCCGGGCGGTGCTGCGGGGGGCGGACCTCGGGCCGATGGGGCCGGCCCCGCGCCAGGCGCGCATCGGGGAGCTGCTCATCCCCCAGCGCGGGCTCGTCATGGCGGGGCGGGCGACCTTCGCGCCGGCGACGGACCCGGCCGCCCGATCGGCGCCCGGCCCGTCCGGCCCCGGGCCGGAGCGGCTGGACGCCTCGGACAGCGCCGGCGATACTCGGCCCGTGCTCGAGCTGCGCCCCAACTGCGAGTGCTGCGACCGCGATCTGCCGCCGGACACCGATGCCGCACGCATCTGCACGTTCGAGTGCACGTTCTGCGCCGAGTGCGCCGAGGCCCGCTTCGGCGGCGTCTGCCCGAACTGCGGCGGCAACCTCGTCGAGCGCCCGGCGCGGCCGGCTGCCGCCCTGGCGACGGCGCCCGCCTCGTCCGTCCGGGTCACCAAGGACCATGCGGCCTGCTGAGGCGACCGGGGAGCAGGTTCTCGCTGCGGGCGACCCCGGTGTCTGCCGCCGGTGCGGCCGGGCGGCGGCTGCGGGACGCCCTGCGCGACAGCTGCCCGCGATCCAGTTGCTCAGCGGCTGCTGCGGCACCGACCACCGGCACGTCGCCCAGATCATCACCGCCTGGAACCACGCCTGAGGCCCTGCGCATCGCCAGCGCGCGCGCATGCGTCCCGCCTCGCGCGCGGCGGCCGGCGCGTCCAGGCCGGCGATCGCGGGGGCCTCATCCGGCTTCGAGCAGCAGGCGCACGCCCGAGAGCGGGATGGGCAGTCCCGCAACGCCGAGCTTACCGGCCGCCTTGACATGGCGCGTGTAGTGATGCAAACATAATGGTTATGAAAATGCAACCACTGGCACGCGCACGAGCCGCCCAGCCCCAAGCCGCAGGTGTCGTCATCGGCGAGCTCTCCCGCCGCCGGCGGCGGGCGATCCTTTCGATCTGCTGCCTGAGCCTGCTGATCGTGGGCCTCGACATCACCGCCCTGAACGTCGCGCTGCCCGCGATCGGGCAGGACCTCGGCGCCGGCATCTCCGGGCTCCAGTGGATCGTGGATGCCTACATCGTCGTGATGGCGAGCCTGCTGATGTTCGCCGGGTCGATGGGCGACCGCCTCGGTCGTCGGCGGGTCTTCGTGACCGGGCTGACGCTGTTCTCGGCGGCCTCGGTGCTGTGTGCCCTCGCTCCGAGCGCGGAGCTGCTGATCGTCGCGCGCGCCCTTCAGGGAGCGGGCGCGGCGATGCTCAACCCGGTCGCCATGTCGATCATCACCAACACGTTCATCGACCCGCGGGAGCGCGCGCAGGCAGTCGGGGTGTGGGGCGCGGTCTTCGGGGTCTCGATGGCGCTCGGGCCGATCGTGGGCGGCGGGCTGGTCTCCGTGGCCGGCTGGGAGGCGATCTTCCTGCTGAACGTCCCGATCGGGATAGCGGCCATCCTCCTGACCCTGCGCTTCATCCCCGAGTCAAAGGCACCGCGTGCACGCCGCTTCGACCCGGTCGGCCAGGCGCTCGTGTTCGTCCTGCTCTCCTCGCTGACGTTCGGCATCATCGAGGGGCCCGAGCGCGGCTGGAACTCGCCGCTGATCGTCCTCGCCCTGGGCGCCGCCGGCGGCGCGCTCGCCGGCCTCCTGGTCTACGAGCCGCGCCGGGATGAGCCGCTGATCGACGTGCGGTTCTTCCGCTCCACGCCGTTCTCGGCGTCGATCGTGATCTCTCTCGCCGCGTTTGCCGCCTTCGGCGGGTTCCTCTTCCTGAACACGCTGTACCTCCAGCAGGTCCGCGGCCTGACCCCAGTGCAGGCCGGGCTCGCCGTGCTGCCGATGGCGCTGATGACAATCATCATGTCCCCGATCTCCGGTCGCATCGTCGGGCGCCGCGGCCCGCGGATCCCGCTGGTCATCTCCGGCACAGCGACGCTTTTCGGATGCGCGATGCTCACCGGCATCTCACCGACGACCCCGTACGCGCAGCTGATCGGCGCCTACGCGGTCTTCGGCCTCGGGTTCGGGCTGATCAACGCCCCGATTACCAACGCCGCGGTATCCGGGATGCCGCGCGCGCAGGCCGGAGTTGCCGCCGCGATCGCCACGACCTCCCGCCAGGTCGGACAGGCACTCGGCGTCGCCGTTGTCGGCGCGATCGCCACCGCCGAGGCGACCGGGACCGCCTCCGACGGCACGACCGCGGCCAGCCACCCGGGGTGGTGGCTGCTCACCGCCTGCGGCGGCGCGGTCCTCGTCCTCGGCCTGGCCGCCACCAGCAGCCGCGCCAACGCCTCGGCGCGCAGGACGGCAGCGGTTCTCAACCCCGAAGCCCTGCCGGCGTCATAGGGTCGAGACAACCATGACCGCACACGCCAAGCCCAAACCGGACAGCGACGACGCACGCCGGGCGTGGCTGCGCATGTCAAACCTCGTGCTCGACCACGAGCGCCGACGCGCCGTCGTCGAGACGCTCGGCATGAGTTTCGGACGAACCCGAGCTTTGCGGCGGGTGGCGCGGCGGCCGATGCTCATGGGCGAGCTCGCCGAGTCGCTCGGGATTGACCGGCCGAACGCCACAACGCTCGTCGACAGCCTTGAAGAACAGGGTCTGGTGCGCCGTCGCCCGCACGCGACCGATCGGCGAGCCAAGCTCGTCGAGGCCACCCGCAAGGGCAAGAGCCTCGCGCGCCGAGCCGACGAGATTCTCGGCACCCCGCCGCCTGCGCTCAGTGCGCTCGATCCTCACGACATCGAGGTCCTCAACGAGATCCTCGATCGGATATCAGCGTCTTGAGCCAGTCGCCTCTGGCGACACGTCCGGACGCATGACAGGATGCCGGAGGAGGGACTCGAACCCCCGACACGCGGATTATGATGGCGGCCCGCCGGTCCGGCTGAGTCCGGTCGGGTCGGTTTGGCCCCGCGTTTCCGGGCGTTCACGCGTCGGCGGTTCCGGCGGTGTGGAGTGGGGTGGGGGCCTGTCGTGTTGCCCTGTGTGTTGCCCTGGCAAGCTCGCCGTGGAGGTCGAGCGGCTCGCCCATCCCGTCGTCGAGCAGGTGCGCGTAGGTGTCCAGGGTGAACGCGGGCGCGTGGTGCCCGAGCAGCCGCGAGAGGCGCACGACGTTCGTGCCGGCCTCGATGTGCATGCTCGCGAACGTGTGGCGGAACGCGTGGAATCCGGCCCACGGCACGCCGGCCTTCCTGGCGGCTGGCATCAGGACGCGGCGGCGCAGGTTTTCAGGGTGGGCGATCGTCCCGATGCGGGAGGCGATGACAGGGTCGCTGTCAGCCTTGTGAGGGCTGGCCATCCGCCACTCGCGCAGCTCCCTGGCAAGGTCGCGGGAGATCGGCACCGTCCGGCGGCCGTGCCGCGACTTGGGGGCCTTGATGCGGCCGTTGCGGACGGACCGCCGGACGCGGACGGTGCCGGCGTCGAGGTCGACGTCGCCCCAGGTGAGCGCGATCGCCTCGCCGATGCGCAGCCCGGTCGCGGCGAGCAGCCGGAAGAACGGGCGGTGGGCGGCTGGCAGGGTGTCAAGGAGGCGGGCGAGCTCGGCGCGAGTGAGGGCCTTCACGGAGCCTTCGTCGCTGTCGGGGAGCGGGTCGCGCCTGGGGAGCGCGAGGTCCTGGGCGGGGTTGTGGCGGATCACGCCCTCGTGGCGGGCGGCGCGCAGGCACGCCCGGACCGGGCCGGCGATGCGGGCGATGCTGCCGTCGGTGAGCCGGCGCGGCTCGGCGTTGTCGAGGTCCTCGGCGTGCTCGCGTGCGTGGCGCTCGCCCTGCGCCTGGTCGTCGGCGAGCCACGCGACCCATGCGGAGAGGTCGCGCGGCGTCAGGGCAGTGATCCGCTTGCGGCCGAGCACGGGGTAGGCGTAGCGCTTGAGGTCGCGCACGTATTCGCGGCGGGTGTCGTCGGTGAACGTGTGGCGGCCGCCGCGGCCCTGGTAGCGGGCGATCCAGTCGGCGGCGTACTCCTCGAAGGTCAGCCTGGACGGGGCGGCGTATTCGCCGCGGTCGCGGTCGGCGGTGCGGGCGTTCTTGAGCGCGACGGCGGCCTTGTAGGTGGCGGCGAACTCTTTGCGCTGGCGGCCTTCCTGGTCGCGGAACACGGCGACGTAGCGGCTGCCGCGCTTGAAGACGCCGGGGGTGCGGGTGCGTTCCATCGTGGGCATGGCTAGGTCTCCTTCGTGGGGGCGCCGGGCTTGACCCGGGGCGTGTCCTGGTGCTGTGGCGCGGCGAGGCGCCGGACGGCCTTCCCGGGCCCGGGGTCCGCGTCGACCTCGCCCCGTTCGAGTGGTAGCCAGATCGTGCCTGGGTGGCGGGCCGCGAGGATCCGCGCGAAGGCGCGCCCGACCGCTTCGCGGCCTGGATCGGTCACTGCGGGTTCCCGGGGGGCTGGGCCTCCGCCGCGTTCGGGGGCGTGGCGGGCGGGACGGGGCGGACGGTGACGGTCCACTCGTGCTCAGGCCGGGTGTCGCGCAGGACGGCGGCGTAGGCGTCGGCGGCTGATTGCAGCGCCCGCTCGAGGAGGGCCGGGTCGGTCATGGTGCGGCTCCGATCGTGGGGCGGCCGATGATCTCGCAGCCGGCCTGACGGGCGGCGAGGAGGTCGGCGCGGTCGCCGGGCGGGAGGGGCAGGGCCTGGCCGTGGATGAGGCGGAGGGCGGGCACGGGTCAGGCCTCCTGGCCGGTGATGGGGATCCAGCGGGGGTCGCGCTCGAGGCCTCCGGCGCCGGCCCAGGCGTGCGCGTGGTCGTGCAGGCCGGGCTCGCGCAGCGCGGACTCGAGCGCGGCGCGGATCTCGCTGCCGGCGAGGCCGGCGGCGGCGAGCTGGTCGACGGCGGCGCCGAGCAGGTGGCCGGCGGCCATCGCGGCGCCGGCGTCCTGGTCGGCGGCGCGGCGGGCGCAGCGCTCGCACACGGCGTCGCGGCCGTGCGGGTAGTCGTGCCAGTAGGCGGCGGGGGCGCGGCAGTTCTCGCACAGCGGGCCTGGGTCCTCGCCGGCGGGGGCGGGCTGCTCGGCGAGCCGGGCGAGGATCGCCTCGATTGTGCGCAGCGCCGCGAGATCGCGGTCGCGGAGGTCGCGGGCCTCGGCGAGGCTCTCGGCGATCTCGGTCATGCTGCCCCAGCTGGCGTCGCCGGCCCGGAGGGCGATCACGCGGTCGTCGTCGGCGACGGTCTGGGCGGCGTCGGCGCGGGCCTCCTCGAGGAGCTGCTCGAGCTGCGCGCGGCCGACGGAGCGGACGGGGTACTCGGCGCGGGGGTCGGCTGCGTGCCAGCCGAGGTCGTCGAGGAGCGCGAAGCACGCCTCGTGGCGGCGGCGGCCCTTGAGGGCCTGGCTGGCGTCGCGGCGGTCGAGGTCGGCGAGCGGGTCGGCGCTGGCGGCCAGCGGGGGGATGCGTTCGCGGAGGGTGTCGCGCTCGGCGCGGGTGAGCGTGACGACGGGCGCGGCGGTACGGTTGGGCTGCATCGGAGGGCTCTTTCCTTCGTTGCCACGGGGCGGGCCGTTGGCGCGGCGCCGCCCCACTTTGGTCGGGACCCCGCGAACGTACTTGACCTGACGTGACATGTCAAGTAGCTTGGTGCGCATGGCTGATGCTGACCTTGAGGTCCGCCAGGCTGTCCGTGACGCCGGCCGCCGCCGAGCCGAGGCGCAGCAGGCCGCGCGCGACGCCGCCGGCGAGCTCGCCGCCGCGATCCTGGCGGCGCACGCCGCCGGCGTCGCGATCGCGACGATCGCCCGTGACGGCGGCGTCTCCCGGCAGGCCGTCTACGACATCCTCAGCGCCCGCGGCTGACCCGCGGGGCCGCCTAGGACAGGCGGACCCACTGCTCGTACTTGCGCAGCCGCTCGACCGCAGCCCAGGCTGACGCCTCGCAAGCATCCGGCTCGCGCGGCGGATCGCCTGGCGGCTCCTCGAGCCACAAGTCCCACACGGAGCCCTCGCCGACCTCGATGCCGCTGACCGTCCGGTGCCGGGTCTCGACGGCGCGCCGCCTGGCCCAGGCGAAACGGAGGTCGAGCTGCACGATCTCCCCGGCGCCGAGCAGCTCGAGCTCCGTGGCAAGCCCAGCGTCGCGGCTCTGCTCAGCCTTGCTTGGACGACGGGGCATGCCGGCATGCTAGGCGTACGGCCCGCCAGACCGCCCTGGAAAGCGTTCTGCACGGTTTTCACGGTGCCGGTGCCGTGGGCGCCGCACCCTCCCGATCGCCGCCCACAGCGCCCCCGTGTCGCGCCGGCGGCGCCACGCCGCCGCCCGGCACGCCGGCGAGCAATGCCTGGCCTGCCTGCGATGGCCGTCCAGGCCGGCGCCGCACCCCTCGCACACCCGGCTACCCTCAGCGGGCGGCCCCGGCTCCACGGCTCCCGGAGCCGGGACCGCGCCCCCCTCGATCACGGCGCGAGCCTCGCCCACAGCAGCCGGTTCCGCGCCGCGCCATCGAACCCGTTCTGGGTCGCGTAGTAGACCCGGTAGGTCCGCACCCCGGGCGACGCGAAGTAGCACATGCGGCCGCCCTTGATCGGCTTGTCAGCGCCGCCGAACCCGATAATGCTCGCCGTTGATTGGAACCCCGGGGACGACGCGACCCACGCCCAGGTCGCCTGCCACTGGGCCTGAATCACAATGACCTTCGTCGGGGCGTCCGTCGGCTCCGCCAGCTTGAGCTGCGGCCCGAAGCTCCCCGCCCCGGTGGCCTGCACCTCCGCCGACAGGAACAGCTCCACCCACGCGCCCCCCTCCGGCACGGTGAGGCTCACCTCCGGACCGCCAAGGTCCTGAGCGGACCCCGATGCCAGGATCGTCACCGCGTCCGGAAGGAACTGCGACACCGCGGGAGCCGGGGCTTCTCACACTTGGGGCCGCAGAAGCCCTCGTCGATCGTCGGGCACCACCCGACGGCGCCGAAGGGTACACGCCCCCCGGCGCACGCCTCCGGCTACGATGAGAGTCGCAGTGAACTACCCGTCCCTCAAGGCCAGGAAGTTCCTGGCGATTCTGCAGAGGGAACCGCTGGCATACGAGATCGTGAGGCAGGACGGATCGCACCGGAAGCTCGAATCGCGCAACGGATTTCCGCCGCTCGGGTTCGCCTTCCATGACAGGGCGACTGTGCCGCCCGGCTTGATCCGTCGCTATCTCGAGAGAGAGATCGGCCTGTCACGAGACGAGGCCAGGGACGTACTAGGAGGATGACCCGGATGCGCGACATCACCGTGATCTACCACCGTGAGCCCGAGGGTTGGTGGGCGCACTCTCCCGACGTTCCCGGCTGGGGAGCCGGCGGGGCCACGTACGAGGAGGTCCGCGAGCTCGCCGACGAAGGGATCCCGTGGTTCCTTGAAGTTCCGGATCAGACCGTGCGGTTGCTGCACCGGTTCGATGCCGAGCTCTCGCGCACGGTGGGCGTCTCCGTGGAGTTCGAAGTGACCATGGCGCCGGCGATCAAACTCGAGCTCTCGCACGGCCTGCCCTCGGTCGCATCTCCGGCGGCAGCAGCCCTCAAGACCACTGTCTGATGGACGCGACGCTGATCCTCTGCGACTTCGCGGAGGCGATCAACGGGAAGCTGTACGTGATGGGCGGCGGCTGGAACGTCCTCCAGATTCCGGGGCAGCCGGTCAACATGGCCCTGGGAATCATCGTCTCGGTTCCTTGGGACCAGACGAACATTCGCCACGAGCTGCGTGCCGAGTTGCAGAACCACGACGGCGCGGCCGTCGAGATCAACGGGCAGCCGGTGGTCGTCGGCGGCGGCTTTGAGCTGGGACGCCCGGCTGGTGTCAAGCCCGGGACTGACCTCAATATCCCCCTGGCGTTCTCGCTGAACAACCTCGCGCTGCCCGAGGGCGGCTACGTGTGGGTGCTCCTGCTCGACGGCGACAAGGTCGGGCGCTGCCCCTTCACGGTGCAGCTTCCGACCGGCACAGTTGCTCCGCCACGCTAGGAACTGCCGGCGAGAGGCGTCCCCAGCCCCGCAGCGAGGGCGCGCGCGAACGCGTCAGCCGCCTCACCTTCGCGGGCCTCGAATATGAGGGAGGCTCGTCCGAGTAGTTCGAATGTCCAGGTCGTGATCTGCTCGATGCCGCTGATTCCGGGCTCGGTGCGCACGATTGCGGTGATGCGGTGGCCGGTGGCGCGGTCGAGAGACTGCATCTCGATGGCGATTCGTGCGTCTATGTTGCCTTCGGCGTACGGCAGGAATCGCAGCATGTAGAGCGTGGCGCCGGCAACGACGGCTACCAGGGGTGCTTCCTCGCCGGCGGGTTGGATGGCAGCGCCCGTGCCGTCAGGGATGAGCTCCTCGAGGCCGCGACGCATCGCGCCTATCGCGGCGTTCTGCCCTTGCGGGCGGCTCCCGGCGTTGAGCGGGTCGGCGCTTCCTGCGGCGAAGGTCGCAGTTGCCCAGCTGTCGATGAGGGCACGAGCGTCATCGGTGTTCACGTCAGGCTCCCTTCGGGTCGGCGTCAGGGCTGCTACTGGTCGAGCGTCTTGACGTCGGGGTCGGGGTCTGGGTCGAGGCTGTGAGTCTGCGGTGTTCCGGGGTCGGGGCGCGGCGCCGGCCGGTCAGGTGGCGGAGCTGGGCTCGGGGGCCTCTCCGCGGGCTTGGCGTCGCGGTCGCGGTCGGGGGTCACGGCCTTGCCTTCCTTTCGTTCACATGGTCAGGATCTTGGCGATCCAGAGTGCGGTCTCGATGCCGAACGCGAGCATGGCGACGTTGAATGCGTCGTAGAGCGGCAGCATCTTGCGGCCGTTGTCCCGCCAGGCTTGGGCGAGCCGGCGGGTCACCCAGGCTGTGACCTCGCCGTCGCCCAGGTCGGAGTAGTGCTCGAGCAGGACCTCGGCGTCGAGCGCGAGGACCCAGTGCCCCCTCCGGGGGGTGGACACGAACATGGCGGCGCCGGCGGCGATGGCGAACTGCACGAAGGCTGCGATCACGAGGACGTCGACGTCGGCGCCGGCCTGGGCGAAGACGGCCGAGGTGAGGAACGCGGTGGTGACGGCGATGGCGGCCAGGAGGGCGGCGGCGCGGTTGCGGAGCTCGTCGAGCATCCGGGCGCGCTGGTCCATGGCGCGGACGGCCTCCGCGTAGATCGCCGACGACGTCTCCATGCGGGAGGGAATGATCCTTCGCGGGCCGGACGGCGATTAGCTGCGCTTGCGCCGGGCTGTTGCCCATTTGTTGCCCATAGGCTGCCGGGGCTCTCTCCGTGAGAAACGAAACCCCCGTGTTTGCGGGGGTTTCTGCGATGCCGGAGGAGGGACTCGAACCCCCGACACGCGGATTATGATTCCGCTGCTCTAACCGACTGAGCTACTCCGGCGGGGACGGCGATTCTAGACCGTCGCCCGGGGCTCCGACTCTGCGATGCTCGCGCCGCATGCTCGAGCCCCACAAGCAGGCGGAGATCGACAGCCGCACCGCGCAGTTCATGGCGCACGACGCCACGAAGCCGTTCGGCTGGGGCGGCGAGAGCTGGGTGAAGTGGGCGACGATCGCCGAGGCGTTCGCCCGGCTCGGCGTGCCGCGCGGAGCGCGCGTGCTCGACGTCGGGGCGGGCTCGGGCTGGACGTCGGCGCTGCTGGCCGAGTCCGGCTACGGGGTGACGTCGGTCGATCTCGTCCCGGCCAACGTCGCCGCGGCGCAGGCCCGCGCCGACCGCTGGGACGTGGACGTGGACGCCCGTGTGGCCGACATGGACGGCCTCGCCCTCGACGTGCCGCCGTTCCAGGCGGTCCTGGTCTTCGACGCGCTGCACCACTCGACCCGTCCGGACCGGGTCGTGGCGAACCTCGCGGGCCACGTCGCGCCCGGAGGGTGGGTGCTGTTCGGCGAGCCATCGCTGCTCCACGCCGTCTCTCCGCACGCCCGCGCTGTCAGCCGCGACCTCGGCTGGACGGAGCGGGGCGTCGGCGTGCGCCGGCTGCGCCGCGCCTGCCGCGACGCGGGCCTGACCGAGAGCCGGCGGTTCTTCGAGGGCGGCCGCCCGTACGCGTCGCGCGGGCGGGAGTTCGCCGTGGAACTCGTCCGCCTCGTCGCGGCCAACGTCGCCGTCGCCCCGCGCACCCACGTGTGGCTGGCCGCCGGGCGGCCCCGGTAGCCGTATCCGGGATCGGGCCGCAGAACGTCGCGGAAGAACGCTGACGCGCCAGGTTGGCCGGCGGCGTACGGTGGTCCCATGCCGCTGTGGAGCGACGTGGACGTGGCCGACCTGCCTGATCTCGACGAGCGGCTGCTCGCGCTGGCCACGCGCGACCTCGGCGACCGCTACGCGGTGTCCAAGGCTCCGCGGCTGATGGTGCCCGATGTGATCGTGATGCCAACTCCGCAGGACGCCGTCGCCCTCCAAGTGCTGCGGCGGCGGCGCCACGGCCGCCGGCGGGTGCGCGTCTTCGGCGTGTCGCCGCCGACGCGGTTCGGGCTCGCCTCGCCGCTGAGCGCGGTTCAGTACGACCAGATGCTCGAGCGGGCCGGGCCGGTCGTCGACGAGGTCGCCGGGTGGGTCCGCCGCTGCCCGGAGCTCCAGGAGCGCGCCTATGATGCGGCGCCGTGACCGGGCCGCTCGCTGATCTGGACCGCGCCGTCGACGCGGTCGTGCGCGACTGCCTCGCGGTGCAGGCCGGGGAGGACGTGCTCGTCGTCGCCGACGCCGGGACCGCTGCCCTCGGCGCCGCGCTGCGCGACGCCGCCGCCGCCGCGGGTGCCGATGCCGTGCTGGCCCGGATGGACGAGCGGGCCACCGACGGGACCGAGCCGCCGCGCCCGATCGCTGCGGCGCTGAGCGCCTGCGACGTGTTCCTGGCTCCGACGACGCGCTCCCTGTCCCACACGCAGGCCCGCAAGGCCGCCTCCGACGCCGGGGCGCGCGGTGCCACGCTCCCCGGCGTGACGGCCGAGCTGCTCGCCCGGGTGATGGCCGCCGACATGCCCGCGGTCCGCTCCCGCAGCCGCGCCGTGGCCGCCGCGCTGGACGCCGGGACCACGGCTCGCGTCACCTGCCCGCTCGGGTCGGATCTGCAGGTGGATCTCACCGGCCGTCCGGGGCTGCCCGACGACGGGGATCTCTCCGCTCCGGGCGCCTTCGGGAACCTGCCGTGCGGCGAGGGGTTCATTGCGCCAGCCGGCGGAGAGGGGGAGTTCGTCGCCGCGTCGCTGGCCGCGGTCGGGCTCGCGTCGCCACCCGCCCGCCTGTTCGTCGAGGGGGGCCGGGTCACGGGCGGCTTCGGGCCCGCCGCCGACGCGCTGCTCGGCGCGCTGCGGGCCCACGGCGAAGCCGGGACGAACTTCGCCGAGCTCGGCGTCGGGACGAACGAGCGGGCGATCCTCACCGGCAACGTGCTCGAGGACGAGAAGATCCTCGGGAGCGTGCACCTCGCCTTCGGCGCCTCGGCGGGGATCGGCGGCACGGTGAGCGTCCCGATCCACCTCGACTGCGTCGTCCTGAATGCCTCGCTCGAGGTCGACGGGGTTCCAGTCCTCGAGCGCGGCGAGTACGTCCTCGGCCCCTGAGCCGCCTGGCCGCCCGTGGCGCGCAGCGACTTCCTTCTCGCGGTCCCGAACGTCTCGGAGGGCCGGGACGCCGGCGCCATCGCGGCGATCGGCGCCGCGTTCGCGGCGGGCGCGGCCGAGCTGCTCGACGTGCACTCCGACCCCGACCACCACCGGTCGGTCTACACGCTCGCCGGCCCTCGCGGCGCCCTGGCGCCCGCGCTGGCGGCCGGGGTGCGGGAGGCCGCGCGATGCATCGACCTGCGCGACCACGAGGGGATCCACCCCCACGTTGGGGCCGTCGACGTCGTCCCGGTCGTCCACCTCGACGCCGCGCGCCGCGGCGCCGCCTGCGCCGAGGCGCTCGTGGCCGCCGACCTCATCGGGCGGCTCGGGATCCCCGTGCTCATGTACGGGGCGCTGGCCGCCGGGCGCACGCGGGCGCAGCTGCGGCGCGGCGGGCCGGCAGGCCTGGCGGCGCGCCTGGAGGCCGGGGAGGTCCGCCCGGACTTCGGCCCGCCGCGGCCCGACCCGCGCAGCGGCGTGACGCTCTGCGCCGCGCGTCCTCCGCTCATCGCGTTCAACGTGGAGCTCGCCGCGCCGGCCACGGTCGCCGACGCCCGGGCGATCGCCGCGGCGATCCGCGAGGGCGGCGCCGAAGGCCTGCCCGGCCTGCGGGCGCTGGGCCTGTGGCTCGACTCGGCCGGAGTGGCGCAGGTGTCGTGCAACGTCGAGGATCACGAGGCCGTGCCGCTGCGCGACGTCGTCGCCGCCGTGCGGCGCCACGCCCCCGTCTCGGGCGCGGAAGTGATCGGCGTGCCCCCGGCGGCGGCCCTCGAGGGCTTCCCCGCCGATGTGCCGACGCCGGGGTTCGACCCGGCCACGGGCACGCTCGAAGCCCGGCTGGGCGGCTGAGGCCCGCCGGGCGCCCCGCCGGCGGTAGGATCCGAGGCCAGCCGTGGCCCAGACCAAGAAGAAGAAGCGCTCGACGAAGCACCGGGGCAACGCTGCCGGCGTCGTCGAGGCGCGCGGGCGCACCGGCCGCAAGCTCGACGAGAAGGAGCGCAAGGCAGCCAAGCCGAAGTCGTCGTCCTCGTCCGGGCGCCCGACGACGAGCAAGGACGCGCGGCTCGCCCGGCTCGGCAAGCCGCCGACGTGGAAGAGCGCGCTGTGGCGCGCGGTCGCAGCGACGGCGATCTTCTTCGTGATCCTGCTGCTCGCGTTCCAGCAGAAGCCGGGCCAGGCGCTCGCGCTGTCGGGCTTCATGCTCCTGGTCTACATCCCGCTCGGGTACTACACCGATCTCATGCTGCACCGCCGGTTCCTGCGCAAGCAGGCGGCGGCCCGCGGGGGCAAGCGCTAGCCGTGGACGTCCGGATGTTCACGGTCGGGCCCGTGCAGGAGAACTGCTTCCTGGTGCGGCCGGACGGCTCGGACCGGGCCGTGCTCGTCGATCCCGGCGAGGAGGCCGACCGCCTCCTCGGGGCCATCGACACGCTCGGCGTCGGGCTCGACGCGATCCTGCTCACGCACACGCACTTCGACCACGTCGGCGCCGTGGCGCCGGTGGCCAGGGCAACCGGCGCGCCCGTCTACTGCCCGGAGCTCGAGGTCCCCGTGCTCGCGGACATCATGCGCTACGTCCCGTGGCCGGAGTTCGGGCCCTTCGAGAGCTACGAGGCGGACGAGACGGTCGCCGGGGGCGAGCGCCTCGAGCTCGCCGGCCTCGAGATCGACGTCCTGTTCGTGCCCGGCCACAGCCCGGGCCACGTCGCGTATTCGATCCCGGCCGAGGCGGCGCTGTTCTCCGGCGACGTGCTGTTCCAGGGCTCGGTGGGCCGCACCGACCTGCCTGGGGGGGACTGGCCCACGCTGGCCGCGTCGATCCAGTCGCTGCTCGACACGCTGCCCGACGAGACGCGCGTGCACCCGGGCCACATGGGCCAGACGACGCTCGGCGCCGAGCGGGCGACCAACCCCTTCCTGCGCGACCTGACGCCCGCGCAGTGAGCGCGAAGATCCAGGCGCCGCGCGGCACGTTCGACGTGCTGCCCGAGCAGGCCGCCGCCCGGGCCGGGCTCGAAGCCGCCGCGCGCAAGGTGCTCGAGCGGGCCGGCTACGGCCGCATCGAGACCCCGACCTTCGAAGCCACCGAGCTCTTCGCCCGCGGCGTGGGGGAGTCCACCGACGTCGTCCAGAAGGAGATGTACACCTTCGATGACGGCGGCGGGCGCTCGATCACGCTGCGACCGGAGGTGACGGCGCCGATCTGCCGCGCCTACGTCGAGCACGGGATGCACAAGTCCGCGCAGCCGGTGCGGCTGTGGTACCTGTCGTCCTGCTTCCGTCACGAGGCGCCCCAGGCCGGCCGCTACCGCCAGTTCTGGCAGGTCGGCGCCGAGGCCATCGGCTCCGAGGACCCCGCCGTCGACGCCGAGCTCGTGCTGCTGCTGGCCGAGCTGCTCGACGACCTCGGGGTCGGCGGCCTGCGGCTGCGGATCTCGAGCCTCGGCGGGCCCGACACGCGGGCCGCCTACCGGGAGGACCTCCAGCGCCACCTCCGCGAGCACGCTGATGCACTCGCCCCCGAGGTACGGGAGCGCCTCGAGCTCAACCCGCTGCGGGCCTGGGACTCCTCGCACGGCGGCACGCAGGCGGTCATGGCGACCGCGCCGCGCCTGCTGGACCGGCTCGACGGCGAGGACGCCGAGCACTTCGCCGAGGTCCGCGCGCTGCTCGACGGCGCCGAGCTGGACTACGACATCGACCCGACGCTCGTCCGCGGGCTGGACTACTACACGCGGACGGTGTTCGAGTTCGAGAGCAGCGCCCTGGGCGCTCAGAGCGGCGTCGGCGGCGGCGGCCGCTACGACGGGCTCGTCGCGGCCCTCGGCGGGCCGGAGACGCCCGGCTGCGGCTGGGCCGCCGGGATCGAGCGGATGCTGCTGGCTGCCGAGCGGCCGCCGACCGCCCCGGCCCCGGTCGACCTCTTCGTGGCCTACGCCGCCCCGGTCCATCGGCGCGCGGCGTTCCGGGTGGCGACCGAGGCCCGCCAGGCCGGCCTGGGCGCCCAGCTCGAGCTCGCCGGACGATCGCTGAAGGGCCAGCTCAAGCAGGCCGACCGGGTCGGCGCGCGCTTCGTGGCCATCCTCGGCGACGACGGCGCGGCGCTCAAGGACATGGAGAGCGGGGAGCAGGAGGACGTCGCCGCCGCCGCGATCGTCCCGGGCGTCCTGCGCGGCCGGGGAGGCTTCGGCCTGTGAGGCGGCGCAGGATTCCGGCGGCGACCGGGGAAGGGGCGCCCGGATGATTCCGGCGCCGCGCCCCAACCGCTATCGCGACAGCTGGTGCGGCGCGCTGGACGCCGGCCGGGCCGGGGAGGACGTCGGCGTCGCCGGCTGGGTGCACCGCCGCCGCGACCACGGCGGGCTGATCTTCATCGACCTGCGCGACCGCACCGGCCTCGTGCAGCTCGTCTTCCATCCGGAGGACGCGCCGGACGCCCACGCGCGCGCTCACGCCCTGCGCAGCGAGGACGTCCTCGCCGTCCGCGGCACGGTCGTGCGCCGCGAGCCGGCGCAGGTCAACCCGGCGCTGGCGACCGGCGAGATCGAAGTGGCCGTGGAGGACTTCGAGCAGCTCGCCGACGCCGTCACGCCGCCGTTCCCGGTCGACGAGGACGGGCCGGTCGACGAGCTCCTGCGCCTGCGACACCGGGTCATCGACCTGCGCCGCACGGCGCTGCGCGACGCGCTCACGCTGCGCGCCGACGTCGTCCGGGCCATGCGGTCGTCCCTGGACGCCCAGGGCTTCCTCGAGGTCGAGACGCCGCTGCTGACCCGCTCCACGCCCGAGGGCGCCCGCGACTTCCTCGTGCCGGCCCGGACCGAGCCCGGCAGCTTCTACGCGCTGCCCCAGTCGCCGCAGCTGTTCAAGCAGCTCCTGATGATCGGCGGGCTCGAGCGCTACTACCAGATCGCCCGCTGCTTCCGGGACGAGGAGACCCGGGCCGACCGGCAGCCGGAGTTCACCCAGCTCGACGTCGAGATGGCCTTCGTGGAGGAGGACGACGTCATCGCCGCGACCGAGGCGGCCATGGCCGCGGTGTTCGCCGCCTCGGGGGTCGAGGGCATCCCGCCGCCGCCCTGGCCCCGGCTGCCCTACGACGAGGCGCTGGCCCGCTACGGGTCCGACCGGCCCGACACGCGCCTGGGCCTCGAGATCGTCGATCTCGCGCCGGCGGTCGCCGGGACGGAATTTCAGGTCTTCGCCAGGGCGATCGACGGGGGCGGGGTCGTGCGCGGCCTCAACGCCGGCGCCCGCGAGCTCGCGCGCTCCGACCTCGACGCGCTCACGGAGTTCGCCCAGCGCCACGGCGCCAAGGGCCTCGTCTGGGCCTTCGTCCAGGACGACGGGACGTGGCGCTCGCCGATCGCGAAGTTCCTCTCCGAGGCCGTGGTGCAGCGCATGACCGAGGCGCTCGGCGCGAGTCCCGGCGACGTCGTGTTCGCGGTGGCGGATCTGCCCGGCGTCGGCGCCCACGTCCTTGGCGAGCTGCGGCTCGAGCTGGCCCGCCGGTTCGGGCTCGCGCCCGAGGGCCGCCACGACGTCCTGTGGGTCGTGGACTTCCCGATGTTCGGCTGGAACGAGGACGAGCGCCGCTGGGACGCGCTGCACCACCCGTTCACCCAGCCCGCGGGGCCGTTCGACGACCCGGGCGCGCTGCGCTCGCGCGCCTACGACCTCGTGTTCGACGGGACCGAGATCGGCGGAGGCTCGATCCGCACCAGCGACCCTGCCGTGCAGCGTCAGGTGTTCGAGCTGCTCGGGATCGGGGCGGAGGAGGCCCAGGCCCGCTTCGGGTTCCTGCTCGACGCGCTCGACACCGGCGCCCCGCCGCACGGCGGCGTCGCCCTCGGCGTGGACCGGATCGTCGCCCTGCTCGCCGGCCGCGAGTCGATCCGCGAGGTCATCGCCTTCCCGAAGACCGCGAGCGGCGCCGATCCGCTGACCGGCGCGCCGGCACCGGTCGATCCGAAGCAGCTCCGCGAGCTCGGCCTCACGGCGCGGGCGGCCGCGCCGCGGCCCGCGGCCGGCTGACGGCCCGGCGGGTCAGCGCTTGGCCAGGGCGTCGGCGACGGCCTGGGCGATCTCGCTGCCGTCCACGTAGCCGGTCAGCAGCTTGGCCTCGTGCTTGCGGTCGATCACGACCACCGTGGGCGCCTGGAGCACCTGGATCCCGCGCGTGACCGTGTCGTACTTCGAGACCTGGCTGATCGGGACGGCGGCGACGAAGACATCCTTCGTCCGCACCCCGGTCCGCCCGACCTCGGCGCGGACCATCCGGTCCACCGGCGTCGAGCGGTCCCAGAAGAGCACGACCGCAACCTGGCCGCGCGCCACGGCGGCGGCGATCCGCGCGGGGGCGGCCGAGGCGCCGGTCCGGGCGAGCCGGCGGGCGGCGACCCGCTTGGACGGGCTCGATGCCACGGTGCGCTTGGAGCCGGTCGCGGCGGCAGAGCCCGCGGCCGATGCCGTGCTGGCGGGGGCGGCGCCGGACGACGTGGTCGCGGTGGTGGCGGGCTCGCCGGTGGACTTCTGCTCGGCCGCGTCACGGCGCGCGTTGGCGGCGTCCGACGTGCGTGCAGCGCCGCGGGCCTTGTCGACGCTCGTGCCGAGGCCGCCTGGCAGCGAGGACTTCGCGCCCGTGTCGGCCGGCTGGGCGGCCGGTGCGGGCGCGCTGCTGCCGCCCCCGTCGTCGGCCTTCGGGCGCAAGGCGACGAACCACACGGCGGCAAACGCCACGGTGGCGACCAGGAGGACCTGCATCGGCCGTGAGACTTGGCTCATCGCCCACGATGTCGGCACGAGAGGCCGATCGGCTTAGCGCCAATCGAAAAAGTCCAGCAACGGGGGTGCCCGAACCGCCGGGCCCGGGCTGGGATCGGAGCGGCTACGCTGCCTCGGCGTGGAGTCGGCGGCGCGGATCCGGGCCGGTGCGGCGGCGGGGGCCGCGGGCGCCGCTGTGGCCTGGGCGCTCGCGTTCGCGCCGCTCGCGGCGGCCGGCCCTGACGCCGGCGAGGCATCAGGCGCGGACTTCGGCGCCGCGCCGCCGGCGGTGCTGGCGCGGCTCCCGGCTCGCGGGCCGGGCCCAGCCGCGCTGGCCTTTCCGTTCGCGCCGCCCCCGGAGGTCCGCGCGGTGGCGCCCGGCGCGCAGCCGGCGTTCTGGGCCGACGGGCGCAGCTGCTCGACCGGGTGCCGGGCGCCCGGCGCCGTGCTTGGCTGGCCGGTGCGCCCGTTTCACCGGCAGCACGCCCTGAGGGCCGGCCTGAACGAACGCCGCCTGGCCAACTACCACATCGGGATCGACATCCAGGCCCGCGACGGAACGGCGGTCTACGCCGTCCAGCCCGGCGTTGCGCGTGTGCTCGCCTCCAGCGGGGTCGATGCCCGCGTGCAGGTCGGGCGGTTCATCTACTGGCACATCGTGCCGTCGGTCGCGACGGGGCAGTACGTCGTCCCCTACCGCACCGTGGTCGGGCGCGTGCTGCCGACCGCCGGGCATCTGCACCTCTCCGAAATCGTGGGCGGGCGCTACCTCAATCCGCTGCGGCCCGGCGGCCGGATCCTCGCGCCGTGGCGCGACACGGCGGCGCCGCAGATCGCTGCGCCCCAGTTCCGGGCCGGGGGAGTCGTCCTCGTGCGGGCGTTCGACCCCCAGTCGTATCGGGTGCGCACGACCTACGTCACCCCGGTGCTGGCCCCGGCGGCGCTCGCCTACCGCGTCGTCGGGCCGTCCGGGCGCGCCGTGACCGGCCTGCGCTGGGCGCTGCGCGGATCCCAGCATCTCCTGGGCCGGCCGCCCGGCCGCCTCTACACCCGCGGCGCCCGCGGCGGCGGCTGGGGCTGCTTCATGGGGCACCCGATCTGCCGGCCGAACTGGAACTACCGGCTGGCCGGCGGCCTGGCGCCGCCGCTGCCGCGGCTGCGGTCGGGCGTCTACCGGCTCATCGTCTACGCCTGGGACTGGGCGGGGAACGTCAGCGCGCGCGACGCCCGGTTCGGGGTGGGGTGACGGCGGGTGTTCGGGGTGGGGCTGGGCGTTTGGGTGGGGTGAGGCCGGCGGAGCAGGGGGCGGCGTCCGCCCGGTGCTCGGGCCGCGGCGCTCGCTCTGGCCCGCCGCGGCGCCCGCTCTGGCCCGGCCGCGGCGCCCGCACGGACGCCCGCTGCCACGCGGGGCAACGGCGCACACCTCGTGCGTTTCAGCCCCCGATTCGGTGGTTCAGGCGCGCAGGTTCGCGGTGGCGGGTCGGCGGGCGTGTTCTCGTGTGTTTCAGCCACCGGTTCGGTGGTTCAGGCGCGCAGGTTCGCGGTGGCGGGTCGGCGGGCGTGTTCTCGTGTGTTTCAGCCACCGGTTCGGTGGTTCAGGCGCGCAGGTTCGCGTTGGCGGGTCGGCGGGCGTGTTCTCGTGTGTTTCAGCCACCGGTTCGGTGGTTCAGGCGCGCAGGTTTGCGTTGGCGGGTCGGCGGGCGTGTTCTCGTGTGTTTC
>WBZU01000046.1_pt1 | contig 142420 bp, 103 predicted proteins | sample 5204311 | NCBI WGS metagenome assembly WBZU01 (sample SAMN12344359, study PRJNA552823) | activated sludge metagenome | biome: Activated sludge suspended growth; feature: Nitrification reactor; material: Wastewater; isolation source: activated sludge from nitrification reactor of wastewater...
ACCACCCACACCGCCGTCGCCGCCCTTTGCGCCGGTGTCACCGGTACCGCCGGCACCTCCCGCGCCGCCGATGGCGATGCCCGCGTATGAGGCCGCCAGACCCCCGGTCCCGCCGGTCCCGCCGGTCCCGCCGGTGGGACCGGCGCCCCCGGCCCCGCCGGTGGCGGTGCCCAGCGCTCCGAGGGCAGCCTGCCCGGTGCCACCGGTCGGACCGGCGGCACCGGTGGGGTCGCTCACGCTCACTTTCGAGTCGCCGGGATTACCGGGCGTAGGGCCGCTGAAACCACTGCCCCCGGCAGTAGCCCGCGGGGAGCCCGGTACCGGGTTGACACCGTTGGAGCCGATGAGTCCGGCCCCACCGGCCCCGCCCTTACCGCCGTTGCCGACCAACGCCAACAAACCCGTGCTACCGCCGTTTCCGCCGCGACCGCCTCCCAGGCCGCCGGCACCACCGGCTCCGCCGTTGCCGGCGAACAGTCCACCCCGACCACCGGCGCCACCCGCGGCGCCGGTTCCGCCGGTTCCGCCGACACCACCCGACCCGAAGAAGCCCGCGTCGCCGCCGTTGCCACCGGACTGCCCGGACGGTCCTGCCCCACCGTCGCCACCATTACCGCCGAAGAGACCGGCCTTACCACCGCCGCCCCCGTTGGCGCCGTTGCCGCCGGAGCCCCACAGCAATCCGCCGTCGCCACCCTTGCAGGCCGCCCCGGTGCAGTCGGCAGCAGCATTGATGCCATTGCCGATCAGGATCCCGCCCCGGCCGAACAACGGACGCGATCCCGCCGATCCCTGCACCGCGGCAGCCAGCTTGTGCGGTGTGGGCGTGGAGGCTCCCGAACCGAAGAGCCCGCCGACCGGCGGGGCCAGCGGCGCCTCGATCGACATCAGTCGCACCGCTCCCGTGAACGGCGCATCCGGTGCAGGGTGAACCAGCAACAAGCCGGCGCCAGCCACCATCACGCCGCCGGCAAAGGACGGCAGGAAAGACTTCGACACGGAACCCCCAGTTAGTGGCGCCAATCAACCTTTGGCCGGAAAGCTACACCACGTCTCCACAAACCTCGCGCCGGCCGCGGAGCTGACTTCCAGCAACACCCATCCGCTCATGCCTCATGGTCGGGCAACGCGAGTCAGCTCACCCCGTGCTGCGCCGCCTCGGCCAGAGCCTCCCGCGTGGCGCGCCGACGTATCTCGATGGCCTCGCCGATCTGGCGGGCGAGCCGATGGTCCTTCTGCACAATGGCATTCATCGCGTCGCGGGACACCGACACCATGGTGGTGTCGGTCAACGCCACCACACCGGTGATCATCCGCTGACGGGTCAGCGAGGTGCCCCCGATGTAATCCCCCACCCCCAGTTCGCCCAGTGAAATCCTCCCGCCACCGGGCGTTGTGGCGAACATCCCGACGCGGCCCTCGGTGATGAAGCTCATGGCCTCGGGGATGCTGTTGAAGGGCTGAATGATCTCGCCCTCGGCATATGGCAGCATCCGCGCGGCCGCGAGCATCGACGCGGCCGCATCCGAACCCAGACCAAGTCCGGTCGCGATAGCACCGACGTGCTCGGCAAGGTAAGCGCTCTTCCCGGCCACAGCAGGTTCGACGTTGTCCAGATGCAGGCCGGCGCGCTGCGCCGCATACCACACGCGTTGCTGCAGAAGCGAAACCGTGCCGTCGGCCTCCGCGGGCGAGGCCACCGGAACCATCACCCGGAAGCTGACCATCCCGGGATGGACGGCATGGGCGCCCAACGGCGTCACCGAGGGATTTGCGTCGGCGAGTTTCGCGGGCACAGCGTCGGCCACCCCTAGCAGCGTCGACTTGACCAGACCGGGGCGGTCGCCGGCGGCGAAACTGAACGTCGCCTTCGCCTTGAAATACGGCGCGGTGGTCCGGCTCAGGTTGACGAACGAGTCTCCCGCGAGTGCCGCGTTTGGAATGATCTGGATGCCGTTCTCGGTATCGATGTGCACCGCCCGCCAGTTCACCTCGGCCACACGGCCTTTGCCGAACTTGGTGTCGAGATAGTCACCGATCTTGAAGGGCTGCTCGAAGAGCAGCAGCAGGCCGGAGATGACCGGGCCGACCGCGTTCTGCACCGCAAGGCCGATGACGATCGACGTGACGCCGACCGCAGTGATGAGTCCGCCGATGTTGGCGCCCCAAACCCACGACAGCAGCAGGCCGATGCCGATGATGATCAGGATCAGCCGGCCCAGGTCGATGAAGATGCCGGGCATGCGGCTGCGCCAGCTGCCGGCACTCGCCGCTCCGAACATTGCGGCGTCCGCCCCGGACAACAGGACCAGCATGACGAAGAATCCGACCACGGTGGCGGCGATCTTCGCCCAGGTCGCGTGCTCGGCGACGGTCTCGCCGCCCTGGTCCAACTGGTCCAGCAGCAGGTAGACCGCCGCGGCGGGCAGCAACCAGTTCCTCAGCAGCCCAACCGGTTTCGCGTACGCGCTGCCCCGGCGGACCAGGACACCCTGGATCTCGTTGAGGATCAGCAGGGCCAGCGGCAGGCCAACCACGACGGCCAGCGCCGGCCAGAACCACGGCTGGGCGGTCAGGCCGTTCATACCGTCTGCCGGGTTCCGACGTCGAGACGCCAGACGGTCTCGGTACCGGCCGCGCCGGTGATGGTTCCGGCCTCGCTGAACGGATAGATTCCCAGCACCGAGTCGTGGACGCGATCGCTGACGAAGATGCCGGGCGACCGGGTGGCTTCCCGCACGCGGTGGGCCAGATCGACGGCCTCGCCCCACAGTGCGTACACGGTGGACCGTTCCCCGACCAGTCCGCTGGTCACCGGTCCGCTGTCGATACCGATGCGCATGGACAGCTGCGCGTCGTGCTGGTCGTTGAATCGCTCCAGGATGCCGACGAGTTCTTTGGCGAAGGCGATGGTTCGGCTGGCGTGGTCGACCCGCGGCACCACCAGGCCACACGTGGCCAGCAGGCCGTTGTCCTGCATGCTGCGCACCCGCTCCACACCGTGCCGTTCGGCGGCGCCGTCGAAGGCCTCCACCAGAGAGTTCAGCATCGTCACCGAGTGGTCGGTCTTCATGGTCCGGGAGAAGTCGTCGAAGCCGAGCAGTTGCGCGTAGATGACCGAGACATCGCGGTGCTCGGTACTGATGTTCTCCTCACCCTCCCGGTAGCGACGTGCAACCGGTTCGGGCATCAGGGTTTTCAGCAGTTCGTCGTTCTCCTCACGCTGCGCGTCGATCAGTTCTTGTTTTGTCTGCAGGCTGGCACTGAGGTCGTTGAATGAGGACGCGAGTTCCCCGATCTCGTCGCGTGAGGTCACCGGAACGCGGATGCCGAGTTCCCCTCCCTTAACCCGTTCGACCGCCGCCGCCAGCTGCTTCACCGGCCTGGTCAGGATTCGGGCGAAGAGGAGTGCCAAGAGACACACCACCAAAACGATTGCCCCGGTCGACAGGGCGATATTGCGCGCGAACCTGGAAACGGGGGCCAGCGCCTCGTTCTCGTGGATCCTGGCGATGATGGCGTAGCGCAGGCCCGGCAAGTTCAGCGGGCCGTAGGCGGACAGCACTTTGACGTTCCGCCCCAGGTAGTTGTCGCCGGTGCGCACCCCGGTATTCCCACTGAGCGCCTCACTGACCGATGTGCTGTCGCCCATCGACTGCAGCAATACGGTGTCTTCGGAAGCGAGTTCCTGCTTGACGATGTCCTCCGGAGTGCCGTGTTCCGCCGCTTCGCGGGCAAAGCGCTCCGGGTCCTCGAGCAGGAGCCGGGACACCGAGCGCATCAGTTTGTCCGGTCCGACCAGATACGTCTCACCGGTCTTTCCCAGCCCGTCCCGTTCCCAGCCGCGGTCGCCGGTCATCACGTTGTCCAGGGCCTCCGACGAGAGCTGCATCGCCAGAACGCCGTAGATGCCGCCGCCGTCACCGATCGGGGTCAGGATCCACGGCGTCGGCAGTCCGTAGGCCGGGGCGTAATCCTCGAAGTCGGTCAGAACGACCTGGTCCACCGATGTCGCCTGCATCGTCTTGCGGAATCCCTCGGCCAGCTTGGTGGTCTTGAACGGGCCACTGTTGATGTTGGCACCCAGATCGGTCTGCTTCAGTGTCGAGTACACGACATTGCCGTCGGTGTCGATCAGCATGGCGTCATCGAAGGGGAACCGGCTGGCGAAGTCGCTGAAGAACGGCTGGTAGCGCTCGTTGGACTTGGTCCACGCACTCGGGTCACCGGCGTTCATGATCTTCGCCGACGCGGCGAAGTCACCCTTGGCCGGCACCGTGTAGAGGCTCTGCAGATAGGTCTGGGCGTTGGACGTCGGACGGTACAACGCCCCGTCGACCTTCTGACCGCTGTGCTTCTCCAGCTCCGGGTCGAAGACCTCTCTGTAGTACTTGTCCACCGCCTCCTTGGCGCCGGGCGGCAACGGGGTCTTCTGCAACTCGGCGAACGCCCCGGTGAAGTCCTTCATCGCCGTGATCGCCGCGTTGGAATGGGTGAGCACGGTCGCAGCATTGCTCAGGCCGGTGTAGAAGGCGGTGACTTCGCGGGCACGCGATTCCCGCAGTTGGGTGAGTCTTTGGTACTCGGCGTTACGCAATGAGTTTGTGCCGGAGATGTATCCGATCAGCCCCGCGACCAAAACCGAGAGAACGCTGACGGTCAGCAGCATGATCAGCAGCTTGGACTGGAAGCCAAGAGTCCGCAGGCCGCGCAATTCCGGAAGTCGGGCCACGGGCAATCCCCCATCTGGAGTGGAGCGCAGGTTGCTGAACGGGCGGATCGTAGCGCAAATGAGAGCACCCTTTGGGCACTACGATCGACTGCGATGACAGCCTCCGCGCAGGCCGCCGACACGCCGCTGTGGCTGTTCGCCGACCAGCTCGGCCCGCACTTCCACTCCGGTGAACACGGCGGACGTCCGGTGCTGCTGATCGAAGCGGACACCGCTCTGCGCCGTCGTCGCACGCACCGGCAGAAGCTGCACCTGCTGCTTTCGGGAGTGCGCCACACCGCCGCCGAACTGGGTGAGCGGGCAACGGTGATCCGGGCCGCCACCTACACCGAGGCGCTGCGCCGCTACGGCACGCCGGTGCTCGTGCACGAGCCCACCTCGCACGCGGCCGAGGAGTTCGTGCACCGGCTGCACCAAGAGGGTCTGGTGGCCGACATCCTGCCGACCCCTGGATTCGCGTTGTCCCGCAATGAGTTCGGACAGTGGGCCGGTGACCGCAAACGCTTTCGGATGGAGGATTTCTACCGCGAGCAGCGGCGCCGGTTCGACGTTCTGATGGACAGCACCGAGCCGATCGGCGGCCGGTGGAACCTCGACACCGAGAACCGCGAGCCACCGCCGAGGGGACGCACCACCCTTGATGTGCCGCCGCCGTACCGGCCTGAGGAGGACGAGATCGATGCGCAGGTCCGCCACGACCTCGACGCGATGAACCTCCCCACGGTCGGAGTCGACGGGCCGCGGCTCTTCGCCGTGACCCCCGCTGAAGCCGACGCCGCGCTGCGGCAGTTCGTGGCCGAGCGGTTGCCCATGTTCGGCCGCTACGAGGACGCCATGCTCGGTGCCGACTGGGCCATGGCGCACTCGCTGCTCTCGGTGCCCCTGAACCTCGGGGTGCTGCACCCACTTGACGCCGTGCGGGCCGCGGAGACGGCCTACCGCGACGGCGATGCCCCGTTGGCCGCAACCGAGGGCTTCATCCGCCAGATCCTGGGCTGGCGGGAGTACATGTGGCAGCTCTACTGGCGCTTCGGCCCGGCATACCTCGACGGCAACAGTCTGGACGCCCGCAATCCCCTGCCCGAGTGGTGGGCCGAACTGGACGCCGAGACCGTCGACGCCGAATGCCTGCGCCAGGCGCTGGCGGGCGTCCGCGACCGCGGCTGGGCGCACCACATCCAGCGGCTGATGGTGCTCGGCAGCCACGCCCTGCAGCGCGGGTACCACCCGCGGGCGCTGTCGGACTGGTTCGCGTCCTCCTTCGTCGACGGATTCGCCTGGGTCATGCCGACCAACGTCATCGGCATGAGCCAGCACGCCGACGGCGGGAAGGTGGCCACCAAGCCCTACACCTCCGGTGGCGCGTACATCAGCAAGATGAGCGACCACTGCCGGAACTGCCCGTACGACCCCAAGAAACGGCTCGGCCCGGACGCCTGTCCGTTCACCGCCGGATACTGGGCGTTCGTCCATCGCCACGCCGACCTGCTGGCAGCCAACATGCGCACCGCACGCTCTGTGTCGTCGATGAAACGGCTCGCCGATCTCGACGCCGTGGTCGCCCAGGAACATACCCGTCAGGACTTCTGAAACATTCCCCCGACCTGGAGCGATACACGTGCGATGGGGCCGTCAGGCCGGCGCTGCGCTATGTTCGGAGCGAAGACAGGAAGGTCCGGGGCGTGAAAAAACTGATCCTGACGCTGGGCTGCGCGGCAGCCGCCGGCGCGGCAAGTGTGGCTCTGGGTATCGGCTCCGGCCACGCCGACACGGGCAACTCGACGTTGAACGTGGTTGGTGAGCCCTATGCCAAGGCCGTGGCCATCCTGCGCGCCCAGGGAGTGAAGGCGACCTTCGGCGGCTCGGTCGGCAGCGACGTGCCGCAGGCCCAATGCATCGTCAAGAACGAAAAGGTGGTCACCAACCACATCCAGTTGTCGCTGGACTGCACGGCCGAAGCCCAGCCGCAGGCCCCGGCCAACTCCGGCACGACGGCGGTCGGCGCCTCGGGAACCGCCGCTTCCGGCGCTCCTGCCAGCCAGACCGCACGGCCCACCCCCGGCGCGCCCGGTGTCGTCTCGGTGGTGCCGGTTCCGGTGGGCTGACCGACTCGCGCCGTTTCCCCGGCTAAGCTCGGGGCAACGTTCGCGGGAGGTGTCATGCTCAAGCCACGCCGGTTCGCCAGGGAGATCGATCCCGGGCCGATCCAGATCCACGCCCGCAAGGTCGAGTTCGACCCGTCCGAGGCCCCGCTGCACTGGATTCCCGGGCATCCGGTGGCCTCGCACATGGTGAGCCTGCTCAATGTGGTGCTACCGCCGGCGGAACGGTGGTTCGTGGCGACCTATAACGAGGCCCTCCCCCTGGTGAAGGATGAGCGCCTCGCCGAGGACATGCGCGGGTTCATCGGCCAAGAGGCCGTGCACGCCGACACCCACGAACTGATGCTGCACAAGTTCATGGAGGACCGCGGCGTCGACCCCGAACCGATCCTGCGGCAGGTCGACTACATCATCGGCAAGGTGCTGGCACCCAGCACGTCGCCGGACCCCAAGCGCAGGTACAACCAGCTCTGCGAACGCCTGTGGCTGATCGCCGCGATCGAGCACTACACCGCGGTGCTCGGCGATTTCGCGCTGAACTCCACCTGGGACGACTTCGGCGCCGACCCGACGATGGTCGACCTGTTCCGCTGGCACGGCAGCGAAGAGGTCGAGCACCGCTGCGTCGCCCACGACGTCGCGACATATTTCCACGACAGCTATTCCGCCCGGATCCGCGCGATGGCGATGGCCGCAACGCTGATGTACGCATTCTTCGAGCGCGCCACCTACTACCTGTGCCGCACCGATCCGGAGGCCCGGATGAGCTGGTGGAAGATGGAGCGGCTGCGGATGCGCGACTCCAAGCTGGGGCTGCTGCCGGAGTTCCGCAAGGTTTTCGGGTCGACGACACTGGCGTACTTCCGCCGGGACTATTCGCCGCTGGACGTCGGATCCACCGCCCAGGCGGTGGCGTATCTGGCCAATTCCCCCGCCGCGCGCGCCGCGCGAATCTAACCGGTGCTGCGACGGCTGCGCTCGGCGCCGACCCCGCTGCTGGCCCTCGCCGATGCGACGGTTGCCGGCCTGTGGGCCCTCACGGGCCTGCGGCGCCCGAAAAGCCCTGCGGCACATGACTACACGCTGCGTCTCGTCGTCTCCGGCCGGCAGGTGGTCGCCCACGACGAGAACGTCATCGCGTTGACCCTGACCGGTGCCGACGAGGCCGCACTGCCGGCCTGGCATCCCGGGGCCCATCTGGACATTCATCTGCCCAGCGGCCGGGTGCGGCAATACTCCCTCTGCGGTGATCCGCAGCAGACCGGCGAGTACCGCATCGCGGTCCGCCGGATCCCGGACGGGGGCGGTGGGTCCATCGAGGTTCACGACGCGCTGCCGGTCGGTTCCATCGTGACGACCAGCGGACCGCGAAATGCGTTCCCGCTCAGCGTGCCCGGTTATGGATCGCCCACGCAGCGGCTACGGTTCATCGCCGGCGGCATCGGAATCACCCCGATCCTCCCGATGCTGGGCATGGCCCAACGCCTGGGCGTGGATTGGTCCATGGTGTACGTCGGCCGAAGCGCTCAGAGCATCCCCTTTCTCGATGAGGTTCGGACTTTCGGCGACCGTATCGAGATCCGGACCGACGACGTCCATGGCATCCCGTCGGCGGACGGCCTGCTCGGCGAATGTCCTGATGGCACAACGGTGTACGCATGCGGCCCGGCCGACATGATCTCGCTGGTGAGGGAGCGACTGTCGGGCCGGGACAACGTCGAGCTGCACTTCGAACGCTTCGCCGCCCCTCCGGTGGTCGACGGCGAGGCATTCACGGTCACGCTGGCGTCCACCGGCGCAGAGCTCCGGGTGGCTGCCGAAGAGACCCTGCTTGCCGCACTGCGCCGCACCGGTGTCGCCGCGCCGTACTCGTGTCAGCAGGGTTTCTGCGGCACCTGCCGCACGAAGGTCCTCAACGGTGTTGTGCAACATAGGGACACGCTGCTGACCAGCCCGGAACGTGAGAACGGGATGATGCTCACCTGCGTATCCCGCGCACCCGCCGGTGAACGGCTGACGCTGGACCTTTAGACGTCCCAGGCTTCGGCGACCTGCGTCGCGACGTCGATGACCTTCGCCTGTTGCGATGCGGGACTGTCGATCTCCTCGGCCACGTAGGCGGCGACGAACTTGCGGATCTCGCCGTCAACGCCCCCGATGATCCGGACGATCTCCCCGCGAAGGGATTTCGACGTGACGTGCACGGCGATGTCCGAGGGCCGCGGCTTGGCGACGTCGATGACGATCATCAGCGGCTCCGCGGCGCGGGCCGTCGCCCGCAGTGCGATGTCGCCGTCGACCATGAACCGCTGCTTGTCGAGGCGCAGATCCACGATCAACTCGATCAACAGCGGAATGCGCACCGCGAAGGTGATCATGTCACCGAGATTGCGCCGCACATTGGGCTGCTGAATCTTCACCCGCGCAGTGACCTTGGCCAGCCCGGCGGGGCCCTGTGACATCGGCCCCATGGTGATGTCACCGCCGGCGATCTCCGCGAATGCCGCGGCCACACGCTCCTCAGTCACGGCAACCTCGAAGAACAGGCGCCCGAATTCCTCGTAGGACACATAGTTGTGCGTGTGCATAGAGGCTTACTGTCTCATGCCCATGGTTGCCGCCGGAGCGCAGAACGGTAACAAATCACGCGGATGTCAACGGCCCCCAAGGGGCCGCAGGGGTTTCACTTCCCCGCCCGACCGCGTACGCACCCTACGAGGGGGTCGCAGAAGTTCGGACATTCCCGATTGCCGGCACAGATGCGATGGCCGGAGCTCTGGGCTTGGGCATTGTGGGCGTCGGCAGCGGCATCGCATCGGCGAAGCCGGGTGCCTTTCGGCGCACGATTCAGATTTCCAGCATGAGGGTGACCGGGCCGTCGTTGACCAGGGCGACATCCATGTGCGCCCCGAACACACCGGTCTGGACCTCGGCTCCCAGACGGCGGAGCGCCTCGACGAGGGCGGACACCAGTGGTTCCGCCACCGATCCAGGTGCCGCGGCATTCCATGACGGACGGCGCCCCTTGAGGGTGTTGGCGTAGAGCGTGAACTGACTGATGACCAGAATGGGCGCCTGCGCATCGGCAGCGGAACGCTCATCATCCAAGACTCTCAACTGCCAGACTTTTTCGGCCATCCGCTCGGCGACCGCGGCATCGTCGGTGTGCGTGACGCCGACCAGCGCCACCAAACCCTGCCCCACCGGATCAATGGCGCCGACAACCCGGCCGTCCACGCTCACCGACGCAGAGGTGACGCGCTGCACAAGAACCCGCATCGTGTCAGCCGGTGCCGTCGATCGCGACACCGCCCGCCGGATCGGCGTGGAACTTCAGATGTTCGCGCATTGTTCCATCCTGCCCGACCGCCGCCGGGGTGTAGCTCAAATCACACAGAAGCGAACATTGAGCTATGGGACACATCAAACGGCACGCCTTTCGCGCGATGACTCGCCTGCAAGCCGTGTACCGGACGTAACGTTACTGCATCGCGCAAACCCGAAACTCAGCGCAAATGAACCTGTTTGACGTTTCGATATCGTCTCGAATCGATTATTGCGTTGCAGGACAATGCTTTCCTCCCAGCTCAGGTGGGGTCGTGCTGCGAAAAGTGAGTCACGCCACTGACTTTGAGCAAATGCCTCATCTGTTGTTAGCGTGATTTACATGTTTGGTCTCGCAGCGTTGCTGTCACTGATTTCGCAGGTTTCAGGTACGCCCTACATTCCCGGCGGTGATTCTCCCGCGGGCACGGATTGCTCCGGGCTGGCGTCATGGGTTGCCAACGTGGCCTCCGGCAGGCCGGCGTACGGCAGCCGGTTCAACACCGGCAACATGGAGTCGGCTCTGCTGGCCCGTGGATTTCACTACGGATCGGCCCCCAATTCCGTCGTGATCGGGTGGAACTCCGGACACGCGGCCGTCACCCTGCCCGACGGCACGCCGGTCTCCAGCGGTGAGAGCAATCACGGCGTGCGGGTCGGCGGCGGCGGGGCATACCAGCCTCAGTTCAGCCACCACATGTATCTGCCGGTTCAGGCCCAGGAGATGAACGTGGCTCCCCCGGCCGAGGCCGCTCCCCCCGCCGAGGCCGGTGTGGTGGAACTCGCCGCAGGCGCGCCGCCCGCGCCCGAGGGGCCCGCCCCGGCCCCCGAGGCTCCCGCCCCGGCCGATGTCCCTGTCCCGGCCGAGGCGAACCTTCCGGGTCCTGCACTCGCCCCGGGCGACGCGCCCGTGACCGACGCGCCCCCTCCGGCCGAGGCCCCAGCGCCGCCGGCCGCTGAGATCCCGCCCGCGGACCTGACAACCCCGCCCCCCGCGTAAACCCCTCCAACCCCAGAGCGCAGGTCACCCCCGTGGTGACCTGCGCTCTGTTCGTCATAGCGCCGGCGCCGGCGTCGGAAGGGGTCGCGAACCGACCTGGCACGACGGCGCACCCGGCCGGGATAATCGGATGCCGCAGGAGTTAGATGAAACCCGATACCGCGCAGTGCGCTCACCTAGTTCGGCAAGGAGCAGCCATGTCCATCATCGAAGCGGATGCACCCACCCAGTTCGAGCACGAGGTGGACGACACGCAGCGCTACTTCGACAGTCCCAGGTTCGAAGGCATCACCCGCCTCTACACCGCCCGCCAGGTCGTCGAGCAGCGCGGCACGATCCCGGTGGACTACACCGTGGCCCGGGAGGCCTCCCGCGCCTTCTATGAGCGCCTCCGCGAGTTGTTCGCGCAGAAGAAGTCCATCACCACTTTCGGCCCGTACTCGCCAGGCCAGGCCGTGACCATGAAGCGGTGCGGCATCGAAGGCATCTACCTCGGCGGCTGGGCCACCTCCGCCAAGGGTTCCACCGACGAGGATCCCGGGCCCGACCTTGCCAGCTACCCGCTGAGCCAGGTGCCCGACGAGGCCGCCGGGCTGGTGCGGGCGCTGCTGACCGCCGACCGTAACCAGCAGTTCCTGCGCCTGCAGATGACCCCCGAACAGCGGAGTGCAACGCCCGCAGTCGACTACCGGCCGTTCATCATCGCCGACGCCGATACCGGCCACGGCGGAGATCCCCACGTGCGCAACCTGATTCGTCGCTTCGTGGAGGCCGGCGTGTCCGGCTACCACATCGAGGACCAGCGGCCCGGCACCAAGAAGTGCGGTCACCAGGGCGGCAAGGTGCTGGTGCCCTCCGACGAGCAGGTCAAGCGGCTCAACACCGCACGCTTCCAGCTCGACATCATGAAGGTCCCGGGCATCATCGTGGCCCGTACCGACGCCGAGGCGGCCAACCTGATCGACGGGCGCGCCGACGAGCGCGACCAGCCGTTCCTCCTCGGCGTGACCAATTTGGCCGTCCCGCCGTACAAGGCGTGCTTCCTGGCCATGCTGCGCCGCTTCCACACCCAGGGCGTCACCGAACTCAATGGTCATCTGCTGTACGCGTTGCCGGAGGCCGAGTACGCCACCGCGGACGCCTGGCTGACGGCGCGCGGCATCACGGCGCTGATCGACGAGGCCGCCGCGGTCTGGACCAAGGACCGGGCGGGCTCGCTGGACGTTCTCTTCGACCGGGTGGAGTCGCAGTTCGTCGACGCCTGGCAGGAGGATGCGGGCCTGGAGACTTACGGCAACGCCGTCGCCGAGGTGTTGCGATTCAAGGACAGCGAGGGCGAAGCTCTGGCGATGAAGCCGGCCGAGTGGCTCGAGTTCGCCAGGACCGCGCCGCTGTACGTGGCCCGGAGAAAGGCCGCCGAGCTCGGCATCGACGCGCCGTGGGACTGCGAATTGGCACGCACCCCGGAGGGTTACTACCAGGTGCGCGGTGGAATCCCGTACGCGATCGCGAAATCCCTGGCCGCAGCGCCGTTCGCGGACCTGCTCTGGATGGAGACCAAGACCGCCGACCTGGCCGACGCCCGCGAGTTCGCCGAGGCGATCCATGCCGTCTACCCGGACAAGATGTTGGCCTATAACCTGTCGCCCTCGTTCAACTGGGACACCACCGGCATGAGCGACGACGAGATGCGCGCCTTCCCCGAGGAGATCGGGAAGATGGGCTTCGTCTTCAACTTCATGACCTACGGCGGCCATCAGATCGACGGTGTGGCGGCTGAGGAGTTCGCCACCGCCCTGCGTCAGGACGGCATGCTGGCGCTGGCGCGGTTGCAGCGCAAGATGCGGCTGGTCGAATCCCCTTACCGCACACCGCAAACACTCGTCGGCGGACCCCGCAGCGATGCCGCGCTCGCGGCCTCCTCGGGCCGCACGGCGACCACCAAGGCGATGGGCAAGGGCTCGACCCAGACCCAGCACCTGGTGCAGACCGAGGTGCCCAAGAAGCTACTCGAGGACTGGCTGGCACTGTGGAGCGAGCACTACCAGCTCGGCGAGCGGCTCCGCGCCCAGCTGCGGCCGCGGCGGGCCGGTTCGGATGTGTTGGAACTGGCCATCTTCGGCGACAAGGACGGCGAGAAGCTGGCCGATGTGGTGTTCGACCCGATCAAGGACCGGCATGGCCGCAGCATCCTGACGGTGCGCGATCAGAACACCTACTCGGCCAAGATGCGGCAGAAGCGGCTGATGACACTGATCCACCTGTGGCTGGTGCACCGGTTCAAAGCCGACGCCGTGTACTACGTGACGCCGACCGAGGACAACATGTATCAGACCGAGAAGATGAAGGCGCAAGGCCTCTTCAGTGGCGTCAACAAGGACGTCGGCGAGATCATCGTCGCCGACGTCAACCCCGCCCGGATCGCCGAACTGCTTGCGCCCGACCGGGCCGCGCTGCAGAAGCTGATCCGCAAGGAGGACTAACTCCCTCGGCGAGCAGACGTAAAAGACCCCGACACGCCGCGCGTGCGGGGTCTTTTACGTCTGTTGGCGGATTACCGAACCACCACGTCGCTGGGCTCGCGGGGCGCGCCGAGTGCGTCGCGGTGTGACGGCGGTCGTCGGCCGCCGGAGTCGGTGATCCCGTACCGCTCGGCGATCTCGGCGCCGATGACCGTGTGCCCGGACAGGTTCGGCAACCCGGGGTCGCGGTAGAGCGCATCGATGAGCCGACCGGTGAACTCGGGGGTCTCGGCGTGTTCGGCGAAGGCCGCCAAGGCATCCGGGCGTCCGTCGAAGGCGCGGCGCAGCCGGTCGGTCAGCAGAACGCCCATCCAGATCGACACCGTGCAGACGGGCGTTCCGGCGAAGTCCACGGCCATGTCGGCGGCCATCTTGTCCACGCCGGCCTTTTGAGCACCATAGGCGGGGCCGTGCATGTAGCAGACCGATCCCGGCGATGACGTGAAAGCGATCAGTCCGCGCTGCGCGCGCAGCAGTAGCGGCGCGGCATACCAGGAAGCCACATAGGCCGAGCGCAGCCCCACATCGATCACGTCGCCGAGGGCCAGCGGCTTCTCCCAGAACGGTGCCCGATCGGTCAGCACATCGCTGATGACCGCGGCGTTGTTGACAAGGAGATCCAGTTGAGTGTCTTCGCTTTCCACGCGCTCGAAGAGGGCCGCCACCGAGGTGTCGTCGGCATGATCAACGCGGACGGCGACTCCCTCTCCACCTGCGGCCGTCACCGCGGCGGCGTCGTCCGGCCCGACGGTCCGCCCGGTCAGATACACGCGCCAGCCCGCTGCGCCCAGCGCCAGTGCGATTCCACGGCCGGCCCCCCGGCTGGCACCGGTGACCACGGCCACCGGCCGATGTGACGTCATGCCCGCAGGCTAACAGCGCCACAGCGCTAACAGCTCGACAAGACGGCGGCCATCGCCTTCTTCTCCTTGGCCGACAACCACAGTCCGTAGGCGGTCTTCACCTCGACCTGCCGGGCGACGAAGTCGCAACGGAACGCGGCGTTCGGCGGCAGCCAACCGGCGGCATCGCGAAAAGCCTTGTCGAAGTTGGCCTGTGGGCTGACGGCGAGCAGATTGCGCGGGTCGTTGGCGAAGTCCAGCCGGCGCTGCGGGTCCCAGGCCCGGGCGCCCTTGTACCAGGCGTCGGCCAGGGAGACGACGTGGTCGATCTCAATGCTGTTGGACGTCTGGGGGCCACGCACGAAGTCGATCGTCGTGCCGGTGTAGGGGTCGACGAGTGTGCCGCTCTGGGCGAAGCACGTGAACGGCCGCACCACAAGGCTTTTCAGGTCGCGGCGCAGAATGTCGTCGCGGGTGTTGCACCCGTTGTGGCCGAATTCGACGTTCACGTCGTCGCTCCACGGCTGACCGAACTGGAAACGCTGGAAGTCCGAGGTGCGGTCCCAGCCCCGCATCGGCAGCGCCTCGAGTTGCTGACGCGCGATGCCGAACCGCCCGCCGGATTCAGCCGGCACCGGCGCGGCACTGCTGGACGGCGCCGCGCTTGAGGTGGGATCGCCCGCCCGCCAGGTCGGCGATGCGCCGGAGATCCGCTGTGAGGCGGTGCGCTCCTGCCAGAGCAGCACTCCGGCGACGGCTCCCACAACCAGGACGGCGAGGACGGCGCCGAGCAGCCGGCGGCGCCGCTTGACCGATACGCCGGCCTTGCCCTGAGCCATCCCATGGTTCTAGCACCCATGAGGACCGAAGGCCGGCAAGCCCTACATCTCGTGACGGCGGAACAGCTGCGCCGGACGGCCGCGGCCCTCCCCCCGCACCGGACCGCCGGACACCCGAACCAGCTTCTCCTGCATCCGCCGCCGAAAGGTGTCGAGCTTGTCCGGACCGATCTCCTGCCCGTCGACGGCCTCGTGCACCCCGCGCAGCTGGCGCAGGGTGAAAGTCTCACCCAGAAGGTGGTCGGGGTCGGGGCGCTCGCGGTAGCGCGAGCGCAGATCGGTGAGCGCCCTGTTGATGATCTCCTCGTGGTCGAACGCCAATCGGCCGGGCGCCTCGGCCGGGACGAGTCGGGTGTTGACCGCATCACGGTCGGTGAGCCGCTTCAGCGGAACGACGGCGATGTGGCCGACGGAGAGCACCCAGCCCCGGTCATCCCGACCGGGTCGGTCGAAGACGTGCAACTGGCGCGGTTCGACACCACCGACGTTGGCCTTGTCCCGCAACGAGCGGCGGACCGCCGCCGCCAGCGTCTCCCCCGGGTGCAGAAAGGTCCCGGGCAGCGCCCACCCGGCCCCCGTGGCGCGGCGCACCTGGAGGACGAGCAGTTCGCCGTCGGGGGCGCAGGTGAGAACCGCGGTGTCCACAGCGACCGAAGGACGGGGATAGTCGGTGAGCGCCTTGCCGTGGGAATCCCGGTGTTCCGCTTTCATGCCCGACCCCGATCGAATTGGCGCACTTGCGAGATATCCTACGGGCTATCGCTATTGCGAGAACACGAAGGGCGGCCCACCGAAGCGAGCCGCCCTTCGTGGTCGCCCGTCAGGGCACAAACGGAACCGGATCCACCGTCGTGTGCTGCGGCAGCGCGAGGCCGACGTCGGAGATGTTGACGAAGCCGTAGCCGAAGAACTTCTCGTAGTTCACCGCCGAGCTGGTGATCTGCAGGGTCAGCGAGTCTCCCGTCGCTGTGTAGGCGATGTCCTCCATGTCGATGGTGACCGTGTGGGTCTTGCCGTCGAGCGTCACCGGGACCGGAGTCACGATGTTGCTCAGCACCAGACCGCTCTTGTCGTCGACCAACTGGGCGTACACCGCCGACGCGGTGCCCAGCCCGGAATAGGTGAAGCTCAGGGTCGGCGCGCCGACCACCTGGTTGCCCGCCGGCGGGGTGATCGTGGTCTTCAGCGAGTTGCGCGCCGGCCCGGCGTTGACGATCGAGAACGGCAGGTCCTTGATCGGGTAAGGCCCGGAGCCGCCAAGGATCGGCCAGATGCCGAGGAATCCGCCCTCGCCGGTCGGCGCGATGTAGGTGCCCTTGTCGTTGAACGCCGGATCCCACGGCAGCAGGCTCGAGTTGTAGTAGAGGCCCCGCTGGTCGAACCACTGGAAGGTCTGGATCTTGTCGGAAGCCGGGGTTCCTGACTTGGCGACGTACTGGTCCATCCACATGAGGTTCTGGATGATCCCGTACTGGTCCTGCTCGAACGGCTTCTCGATGTCGCAGTCACCGTGGCCGCCGCAGAACCAGAACAGCTTGACCGGCGGCTTGGCCGGGCTGGTCTGGATGGTCTCGCCGTTCACGACGGACTGGTTCAGCGGGAACAACGTGTCGTGGATGCCCTGGAAAAGCATCGTCGGCGCCTGTTCCTTGGTGAGCAGGACCGTCGGCCCGACGCTGGCCAGCACCGCCTCCGAGCTCGGGCTGAGGAAGCCGAACAGTGCGCCGGTGAAGATGCCCTGATAGATCGCCGGGTTGATGCGTGCGCCGGTAAAGGCAAGGGCCGCGGCGAGAATGGTGCCCCAGCCGGTCTTGAACACCTTGTCCGGATAGAGCGAACTGATCAACGAGTTCCACCCGATCTCCGGGGTGATCCCGTCGATGCGGGGGTCGACGGTGGTCAGCTGGATGCCACCGCCGTAGGAGCCTCCCGTCATGCCGATCCAGGGGTCCCCGGCGGTGGCCTTCACCTGGTTGGCTGCCGGGTTGGTGGCACTGGTCAGCCAGGAGATGATCGCGGAGACGTCGCGTCCCTCGTAGAACGGATTGTCGATCTGCAGCTGGCCGCCTGAGGCGAACTCGCCGCGTGGATCCCACGTGATGACGTTGTAACCGCCGCCGCCGTTGTACTCCAGCCCACCGAGTGCGGCGGCCTTGAAGTAGTCGTCGCGCAGCGGCGCGATGCCCGGCGTCAGGCTGCCGAACTGGTTGGACGGGAACAACTGTCCGAAGCGGGTGGTCGGGTCGGTGTTGGCGGCGCAGGCCAGACCCGATGCGGCCAGCACCGTGGGGGCATTGCTCACGTCACCCTTGGCGACGTTGGTCGCCGGGAAGTAGTTGACGCTGATGAGCGTGCCGTCGAACGACGGCATCTTGTAGGTGAACGCCGTGGGGCGCTGCGCCGCAAGGGTATTGGGGTTGACGTCGAAGTCGACGATCTTGGCCTGCCCGATGATCGGCGACAGCAGGTCCCCGATGATCGGGATGCGGTGCAGTGCGGCGACCAACTGTGTGACGGCCAGCTTGCCGGGCCCCGTGGCGGCACCCCGGTCGATCAACTTGATGAGAAACTGGTCGACCTTGGACAGCTCCATCGCCATGATCTTGAACTGCTCGGTCTTCGTCGAATCGGTCAGCGTGGTGCTGTACGGCAGGTAGGAGAAGCCCCCGTCCTGACCGTAGAAGTTGGTCAGCGGCAGCAGCGGTCCGCCACCGATCTTGCCGCCGGCATCGGGCCGGCGGTACACGACGTATGTCATCGGCAGGCCCTGAGACGATGTGGCGTTCACCGCCCCGGTCAGCACGCCGGGCAGCACGACCGGTCCGAGCGGGGTGGTCAGACTGCCGCCCCAGACGACGGTGGGGTTGGCCGTGATGTGGTTGTCGAAGATCGAGGATGCGGTGACCTCAGCGGCAGGCTGACCACCGGTGGTCGCGGCCAGCGGCTGGCGACGGGCGAAGGCCATCAGCGCCCACGACAGCGGCGAGTCGGTCGGCAGCAGGCCACCCAACGCCGCCAGCGGTCCGCCACCGGCGGACTCGACGCCGGTGACAACACCGGACACCGCAGCGGCGGGAGCCGCTACCGCCGGCGCATCGGCCGGGGCGGTGACCACGGCAGCGGGTGCCGCGATGGCTTCCGCCGCAACCGACTTCGCCTTGGCCGGAACTACCGCAGCAGGAGCGGCCGCAGCGGGTGCCGGGACGCTTGCCGCGGGGACAGGCAGGGAGTGGGTCACCGAATCCGAAGCCGGCCCGGACGCGGCACCGGAATTCGCCGGCGCGACCTCCGGCACATCGACGGCCTGGCTGATCTCGGAGTCCGCCTTCACCGACCCGGCGGTGACCACCGGAGTGGCCCCGCCGCTCTTGTTGCGGTTCGTGGCGGCACCGGCCGTGCCGGCTGTCTGCGACGAGGCGCCACGGGCTCCGCCGTGGGCGCCACGGGACGGCTGCGCCGCGTTACTGCCGCCATCGCTGGACGCGCCGGAAGCGTTGTCCGCGAAAGCAACTGCCACCCCGTTGAAGCAAGCGACACCGATGCCGAGAGCGACGGCCAGGCCACCTACGCGGCCCACAAAGGTTCCAGCACGCATTGCTCTTGTCTCCGATCGTCGTGACGAATCGCATCAGTATCGGCTCAGCGGTCCGCGCGCGAGGCGAAATTCAGCAGATCGAGGGGTGAAACGGCGACCACGCCCAAAGACCGCAATCCGCTGATTGACGATCCCGACCGTGGTTTCGTCGAGATGCCCTGCGGCCTGGCAGCTTTGGAGAAACCCGCACACCGTCGGGCGTGGCGTTGCTACTTTCCGGTGGTTCATTTCTTCCGCGCGCAAGGAGGCCCCCCGAAATGAAACGAACACCGTTGCTGGGCGAGTGCTCCGCGGAATTCTTCGGCACCATGCTGCTGATCCTCTTCGGTTGCGGCGTGGTAGCTCAGGTGGTGACCGGCGGCGATCAACTGGGCACGAACCCGGGATCGACCGGTGACTACAACTCCATCGCATGGGGCTGGGGTCTGGGCGTGGCGATGGCCGTCTACGTCGCCGGGCGACTGTCCGGCGCACACCTGAATCCCGCTGTCACCGTTGCCCTGTCGGCGTTCAAGGGCTTCCCGCCGCACAAGATCGTGCCCTACATCGGCGCCCAGGTGGCCGGTGCGTTCGTCGGCGCCCTGATCGTGCGGCTGAACTACGCGGACCTCATCTACAAGGTCGACCCCCAGCACACCAAAGCCACCCAGGGGATCTTCTCCACCTCACCGGATGCCGGTGTGTCGATCTGGACGGCCTTCTCCGACCAGGTCGTCGGAACCGCGATCCTGGTGGCGGTCATCTTCGCCCTCACCAGCGCGGTCAACAACCCGCCGCTCTCGAACATGGGTCCGCTGGTGATCGGCTTCCTGGTGGTGGCGATCGGACTGGGCTGGGGCGCCAACGCCGGCTACGCCATCAACCCGGCCCGTGACTTCGGCCCGCGGCTGGCGTCGTTCCTCACCGGCTATCACGATGCGTGGTATTCGGCCAACGGTCCGCAGCTGTACTTCTGGCTCCCGATCGTCGCGCCCATCGTCGGCGGCCTGATCGGCGGCGCGCTGTTCGTGTTCTGCATCGAGAAATTCCTGCCCGAAGCCATCGCCAATCCGGCCGAGATCGGTGTCGTCGAGCCCACGCCTCTGGGTAATCGCGAGAAGTCAACGCCGGCAACCTGATCGGGTCGATGCCATGACGACGCCGCCCGCCGGCCAGTCCCTCCGCACCATCTCACTGGCGAGCTACGTCGGATCGGCGATCGAGTTCTACGACTTCTTCATCTACGGAACGGCTGCCGCCCTGGTCTTTCCGACCGTCTTCTTCCCGCATCTTCCGCCGGTTGTGGCCACCGTCGCGTCACTGGGCACCTTCGCGGCCGCCTTCCTCTCGCGGCCGGTTGGGGCAGCAGTCTTCGGCCATTACGGCGACCGCATCGGCCGCAAGCGGACCCTGGTGCTCACGTTGCTGATCATGGGAACCGCCACCGTGGGCGTGGGGCTGATCCCGCCCACCGCCTCGATCGGTCTGGTGGCGCCGCTGGTGCTGGTCCTGCTCCGGCTGGCACAGGGCTTCGCCGTCGGAGGCGAGTGGGCCGGATCGGTGCTGATGGGGGTGGAGTCCGCCCCGCCGGGCAGACGCGGCTTCTACGGCATGTTCACCCAGCTCGGCCTGGGAACCGCCCTGGTGCTGGCCAACTTGGTCTTCCTGGTGGTTCATCTGACCATCGGCGACAAGAGCACGGCCTTTCTGACGTGGGGCTGGCGGCTGCCGTTCCTGCTCAGTGCGGTGCTGGTGGCCACCGCGCTGTTCATCCGCAGCCGCGTCGAGGAGTCCGCCGAGTTCGCCGAGTCCGCCGAGCAGGGGCACGACGGCCTGCCGTTGGCTGCGGTGCTGCGGGAGCGGTGGCGCGAGGTCCTGCTCGCCGGGCTGACGGTGTCCGGTGTGCTGACGCTCGTCTACCAGACCGGCACGTTCTTCACCCACTACGCGTCGGTGCATCTGCACTACTCCAAGGACGTCATCCTGCTGGCCGGTGTCCTCGGCGGGTTCTGCACCATCGCCACCGTCGCGGCGTCGGCAACGTTGTCCGACAGCTACGGTCCGCGGCGCTGCATCCTCGTCGGGGTGGGTCTGGCCGTGCCGTGGTCGCTGGTACTCCTGCCGCTTATCGACACCCGCCGCCCGCTGGTGTTCACCGCCGCGATCGCGGTGACCTACGCGATCATCGGAATCGGTCTGGGTCCGCTCGGATCCTGGATGCCCGGTCTGTTCCCCACCCGCTACCGCTACACCGGAACGGCATTGGCCCACAACATCGGCGGGATCCTTGGCGGGGGCATACCGCCGGTCATCTCGCCCGGACTGCTCACCTCGTACGGGAGCTGGGCCGTCGGACTGATGATGGGCAGTGTGGCGGTGGCGAGCCTGCTGGCCACCCTCGCGCTGGGAGGCACGGCCGATAACCGGCTGAATACCGCCCCGAAGCCCTAAGGTCACCGGAGTGAACCGTCTCGACCGATTCTTCGAGGTCACCCGTCGTGGGTCGACCGTCGCCGCGGAGATGCGCGGCGGGCTCGTCAGCTTCATCGCGATGGCCTACATCGTCGTGCTGAATCCGATCATCCTGTCCGGCCCCAAGGACGTCGTCGGTAACACCCTGCAGTTCACCCAGGTCTCCGCGGTGACCGCCCTGGCTGCCGGAATCATGACGATCCTGTTCGGCCTCATCACCCGACTGCCGTTCGCGTTCGCCGCGGGCCTGGGCATCAACTCGTTCCTCGCCACATCGGTCGTCGGCGAGGTCACCTGGCCCGAGGCCATGGGCCTGGTGGTGATCAGCGGTCTGGTCATCGTCGTCCTCGCGGCCACCGGACTGCGCCGCCTGGTTTTCGACGCGGTGCCGATGCAGTTGAAACTCGCGATCACCGCCGGCATCGGCTTGTTCATCCTGGTGATCGGACTCGTCGACGCGGGGTTCGTGTCCTCGACCGGCCAGCCGTCGCCTCCGGTGGGTCTGGGCACCGGTGGCAACGGGTCCATCACCACCATCCCGACGATCGTCTTCGTCGTGACGTTGCTGCTGACCGGTGTCCTGGTCGCCCGGCGCGTTCGCGGCGGCATCCTGATCGGCCTGGCCGCCGGGACGGTGATCGCCATCGCCGTCGAGGCGATCTGGCACCTGGGCTCGGCGGTGGACCATCCGGGCGGGTGGGGGTTGTCGGTGCCCAAGCTCTCCGGGTCCCCGTTCGCGTGGCCGGACCTCTCGCTGGTGGGCGCCTTCAGTTTTCACAGCTTCAGCCGCATCGGGGCGCTCGCCGCGACGGTCCTGGTGTTCACCCTGGTGTTCGCCAACTTCTTCGACGCCCTGGGAACCATGACCGGACTGTCCCGGGCGGCCGGGGTGGCCGACGCCAACGGCACCTTCCCCCGCCTGGGACCCGCGCTCATCGTGGAAGGTGCCGGCGCGGTGGTCGGCGGGGCCACCTCATCCTCGTCGAACACCGTCTTCATCGAGTCCAGCGCCGGGATCGAGGACGGGGCGCGCACCGGCCTGGCGAACCTGGTCACCGGCGCGCTGTTTCTGGTCGTGATGTTCGTCGCTCCCCTGGCGTCGATCGTGCCTTCGGAGGTGGCGGCTGCCGCGCTGGTCATCGTGGGCTCGATGATGGTGTCCCACCTGCGTCACATCGACATCTCGGACTTCTCGATCGCACTGCCGGTGGTCCTCACCATCGCCGTCATGCCACTGTCCTATTCGATTGCCAACGGCATCGGGGTGGGATTCATCACCTGGGTCGTGGTGCGCTCCGCCGTCGGGAAGGGGCGGGAAATCAGTCCGCTGCTGTGGGTGGTCGCCGCCGGGTTCCTGCTGTACTTCGCCCGCGACGGCATCCAGTCGCTCGTCGGTGTCTAGCCCGGGTCGCACGGTGTCCCCGCTCAACAGTGCGGCAGAATGCGGCCCATGAGCGACGTGACCATCAAATCCCTGACCGACGGCCCCCTCGAAGTCACCGGCGAGGTCGAGATCCTCGCATCGGACGGCTCGTTGGTGAAGGAGACCGCCAAGAGCTTCCTGTGCCGGTGCGGCCACTCGGAGAACAAGCCGTTCTGCGACGGGGCCCACAAGCGTGAAGGCTTCACCGCACCCTGACACCACGTCGCGGCGGGGTCACGGGTACCGGTGACCTCCGGCAGCGCGGACTACGATGAGCGAAACCGACAGACAGGACACATCATGAGCACTGCTCCTCTGCGCCGCCGGATCGTGATCGCCGCCGGGGGTGCCGCGCTGGTCGCCATGAGCGCCCTGACCGCGTGCAGCCCGACCAAGGAGAAGGAAGCCCCGTCCTCCACGACCACGGCGCCGTCGTCCAGCACGGCGTCCTCGTCGGCTTCGCCCTCGCCCACGGAGAAGGCCGTAGGTCCCGGTGGCGAGTCGTTCACCCCGACGGTCAACCCGGTACCACCCGGAGCGATCTGCAAGCAGATCGTCAACGGCGTCTGCCAGCGCTGATCCCCTCAGCGGCATGCTTTTTCGAGCTAGTGGGGCCCCTCGGCGCGTCGGCGTGGCGTCGGCTCTCATCGTGCTCGCCGCAGCGGGCACCGGGCCGGCCCACGCCGATCCGGCGCCGGGTTGGAACGGCTGGTTCAGGATCACCTTCCACACCGATCAGAAGGCCGGAACCAGCATCGCCGCCCAACAGGCCGAGGAGCCCTACAGCGCCTGGTACAAGTTCGCGACGGACTGCTCGTCGGGCACATGCCAGGCGTCGGTGGTCACCGGACCGAATCCGAAGGACAACGTCACGCAGTCGACGAAGTTCGACTGGAACGGGACGCAGTGGTCACACACCGGCGGCTGGCGATGGGACTGCCTGCTGCCCGACGGCACCATCACCTATGACCCGGCGAGTTCGGTGACCACCTATTCGCCCCAGCCCGACGGGTCGCTGACCGGGACGTTCGCCACCAACATCGGCAGCGGCGCGTGTCAGGGCACGGTCTACATCCCGGTGACGGCGGTGCCCGGCGACCCGGCGGCGAGGTAGCCCGTCAGATCGGCATCCGGTAGCCGTAGAACTCCTGGTCCTCGTTGTAGCCGCCCTGGCCCGCGCCCAGATGCGCGAATGACTCCACGAACTCGATCGCCTCGATCCACTTCACCTGCTTGAAGCCGAGTTCGACCTCGTCGCGTAGTCGCAGCGGAGCGCCGTGTGACTCGTTGAGCGGCTCGCCGTTCATCTCATAGGCGAGGATCGTCTGCTCGTGGGACATGCTGGCGATGGGATGGCAGTCGTAGTACCGGCCCCCCACCGGCCCCTCGGCGAACGAATAGAACACGACCCACCGGGCGTTGTCCGCCGGCCGCACCAGCTCGCAGATGTGCCGCATCGGCACGCCGCCCCATTTGGCGATTCCCGACCAGCCCTGGATGCAGAAGTGCTGGGTGATCTGTTCCCGCTTCGGCATGGCGAGCAGCTGAGCGTAGGTGAGCTCGACGGGATTCGCCACCAACCCGTCGACCCGCAGGGTGTAGTCCGCCCAGCCGCCGGCCCTGAGCCGTGCGTACGTCTCGGACTGCGGGCGTTCTCCGTTGGCCCAGAAGTACGGCGAGATGTCCGAATCCCGGTAGACGGCAGTCGGATTGGTCTTCTCGACCGCGGCCTTGAGCCCGCCGACCAGGAATCGGCCGACTCGCTGGATCGCTCTGGGGTGCCTGATCGTCAGCGGCGAGGCGGCCAGCCAGAAGGCGACGACGACGGCCATCCACGCCACGTACAAGGCCACCCCGGCCCACGAGTTGGTGTCTGTGCCCAGTGTCATGTGGTTGACGTTTCCGACGAATCCGGTGAGGAAGATCATCGCCGTGTGGACGGCGATGAACGTCAGCATCCACGCCAGCACGCCGAAGTGCAGGGTGCGTGCCACCTGCCGGTTGAACAGTCCTGCGCCGGTGCCGAACCTGCCCGCGATCGCCGGCGCCTGCAACAGCCCGGTGATCAGTGCCACCGGAGCGGCGATGAACACGGTGATGAAGTAGGCCAGCAACTGCAGCGCGTTGTAGGTGCTGAAGCCGGCGTTTTCCGGCAGCTGCAGCGACAGGTACTGCAGGGCGGTCGACAGTGCGTTGGGGAAGACGTCGAATGAGTTGGGAACCAGGCGTTTCCACTCGCCGGTGCTGAACAGCAGCACGTAGAAGACCACACCGTTGACCACCCACAGCAGGTCGAAGGAGAAGTGCCACCACCGCGCCAAACCGACCGAATGGCGAAAACCGGGTATTCCCAGGTGTTTCGGCAGTGCGACCGAATCCTCCTTGGCGGTCCAGACAGTGTCCGCATCGCCGCTGTCGCGGCGCTCCGGCGGCACCGGGCCGCGTAGCCGGAGCCATTCGGTATCGGGCCTGCTTCCCGAATTGAGATACAACCGCGGATGGTCGGCGAGAATCTGCAGACCCGCCCGGATGACGAACATCATAAACAGCAGGTTCAGGAAGTGCTGCCAACGCAACCACCAGGGAAAGCCGGTGTTCACGGCGGCCACGTAGTCCGTCGAAGTACCCGGGTACGTGGCGATGAAATCCCGAAACCAGCTGTGGTGGGCCATCTCGCGTACCACCGCGATCGACAGCAGGAGGGCGACGGCGCCCAGGGGGATCAGCCACAGGCTGGAGAACCAGCGCCGTCCGACTCGGACCGACGGGAGTTGGGCGCGCGTCTGCTCGATGCCGCCGGCCCAGTCGTCGACTTCGATGGGGCCGTTGCGATGACCCTGGTTGTAGTACGGCAGCAGCTTGTTCTCGAGTGGGTCTGGCGCACCGGGCTCCATTGCCAACCACCTTCCTCGACGAGTGATGCTAGCCGCGTCGGACCGCATCTCCCCTCGGTACATGCCAACTGTTTCGGGCTTTTGCCCCGCGCCGCGGTGCTAGGTTGTCGCGGTCAGATGTCCGCGCAGGTCGTTCGCGCAGGAGGCGGGTCAGGATGAGTCAGGCCGGCGAGCACGTGGACTGGGAGACGTTGCGCGAGGCCGCGGTCGCCGCGACCGCCAACTCCTACTCCCCCTACTCGAATTTCCCTGTGGGCGTTGCCGGATTCGTCGATGACGGTCGAGTCGTCTCCGGGGCCAATGTCGAGAACGCGTCCTACGGCATCACGCTGTGCGCCGAATGCTCCATGGTCTCGTCGTTGTACGCGACCGGTGGCGGCCGGCTGACGGCGGTCTACTGCGTGGACGGCAACGGCGACCCGCTGATGCCGTGCGGACGGTGCCGCCAGCTCCTCTACGAGCATGGCGGGCCCGACCTGGCGGTGATGACCCCCGAAGGTGTTCAGACCATGGCGCAGATCCTGCCCCAGGCGTTCGGACCGTGGGATCTCGTGGAAAGGAAACCCAACCATGTCCGGTGAGGCAGCCGCGGTGACGGGGGTGGGGCAACAGAAGGCCAGCAGGGCGGCGTGGGCCATCCTGGCCGCCATGGGCTTCGGCGCGCTGATCGCCCAGATGTTCAGCACCGTGATCGGACCGGCCCTTCCGACCATCAAAGAGGATCTGGCACTGGGCCTTTCAGCCCAGACGTGGACCATCACCGCTTACAGCCTCGCCTTCGGCGCGGCCCTGGTGGCAGGCGGGAGGATGGGCGATCTGGTCGGTGAGGTCAAGATGATCGTGGCGGGCTTCGCGGTCTTCGCCGCCGGTCTGTTGATGTCGGCGATCGCGACCGCTGGGCCCTTGATGATCAGCGGCCGCGCCATCCAGGGCATCGGCATCGGCATCTCCGCGCCGGCGACGCTGTCGATCGTGGTGAACTCCTTCCCGATCGCCCAGCGAGGTTTCGCCGTGGGGGTATGGGGATTCGCGCACGGCTTCGGCCTCCTGCTGGGCCCACTGTTCGCCGCCTGGATGATGGACATCGCCAGCTGGCGCTGGGTGTTCTGGCTGGCGCTGCCGCTCACCGGCCTGGTCATCATGGTCACCCTGGCGGCCACCCGCGGCTACAAGAGTGTCATCGCCACCGGCAAGTACGACTGGATCGGCCTGATCCTCGGGGCCACCGGCATCACGCTGCTCACCTTCGGCCTGCAGAACTCCTCGGTGAGCTGGACCGCCACCGCGACGTGGGGTTCGATCGTCGGCGGGATCGCCCTGCTCGGCATCTTCGGTGTCGTCGAGACGCGGATCGCCCATCCCCTGGTCGATTTCGGCCTGTGGAAGGAACGTTTGTTCTCCGGCGGCTTCTTTGCCGAAAGCGCGGTGGGGTTCGTCTACATCCCCTTCCTGGTCTTCATCGGGTCGCTGTACTTCATCAACGTGCTGGGTTACAGCCCCGGCAAGGCGGCCAACGTCATCCTGATCACGACCGGCATCTGCATGGTGTTCGAGCCGCCGGCGGGCAAGTGGGTCGACAAGGTCGGCCCAGGCTTGCCGATCACCGTCGCACTGCTGATGCAGGCCGTCGCGCTGGCCTGGATGGGCCTGCTCTTCGGCCCCAGCACCACCCTGGGCCAGATGGTGATTCCGTTGGCGCTCATGGGAATCGGCGTGGGCATCTCGCTGCCGGCCTGCAACACCGCGGGCATGTCGGCGGTGGACGCCGAACGGGCCGGCATGGGGTCGGGTCTGATGCAGATGACGTTCAACATCCCCGCCGCGCTCGGCGTCGGGCTGGTCACCTCGATCATCGGCACCCTGACCGCCTCCAACGTCGGGCCCGGGATCAGCGCCGAACTGCGCGAACTGGCGGCCCAGTACGCCGACGCGGTTCAGGACGGCGACATGGGACGGGCTGAGGAGCTGCAGTCCGGGCTACCGCAGGATTCGATCGATGCGGTCAAGAACGCCGTCGTGGGTGCCACCTCGAGCGCCATCACCACCTCGATGCTGGTGCTGGCGGCGGTCGCCCTGGCCGGTGCGATCTTCGCCTGGGTTGTCATCGGCCGCCGGCGCACTCCTGATCACATCCAGATGACGCACGCCGCCGAGGTCTAGCGAGCCGACGATGGCGCCGCGGAACGCGGCGGAGGAGGAGCCGACAGTCCGAGCGCCTCGGCGAGGCTGGAGCGCAGCGCCTCGAGTTCGGACTGGGCAGTGCCGCGCGCCTCGGCGATCTCGCCGGTGACCGGAACCACCACCTGCAGATAGCACTTCAGCTTCGGCTCGGTGCCGCTGGGCCGGACGATCACCCGGGCGTCGGGCAGACTGAATCGCAGGCCGTCGGTCGGTGGTAGGCCGTCGGCGCCCTTCTCCAGATCGTCCATCCGCAGCACCGTGCGCCCACCGAGGGCGGCCGGCGGATCGGCACGCAGTCGGGCCATCGCCCCGGTGATCAGCGAGAGGTCCGAAACCCGCGCGGACAGTTGACTCGTCGCATAGAGCCCGAACTTGCGGGCGAGGTCGTCGAGCACGTCCTGCGGTCCGCGGCCCTCGGCCTTGAGCGCGGCCACCATCTCCAGCATCAGCAGCGACGCGGTGATGCCGTCCTTGTCCTTCACCGCGGTGGGGTCCACGCAGTAGCCCAGGGCCTCCTCGTAACCGAAGCGCAGATCGGGCACCTTGGAGATCCACTTGAATCCGGTCAGCGTGGTGGCGTAGCCCAGGCCCGCGTCGGTGGCGATGCGCTCCAGCAGTGTTCCCGACACGATCGACTGGGCGTAGACCCCGGTGGCCGGGACGCCGTCGCGGCGGCCACGTTCGGCGATCCACCAGCCCAGCAATGCGCCCACCTCGTCACCGGTGAGCATGCGGTAGTCACCCCCGAAGGGAATCCCGGCCGCGCAGCGGTCGGCGTCGGGATCGTTGGCGATGATCACCTCGGCCGATTGGGCCCGGGCATCGGCCAGCGAAAGGTCCATGGCGCCGGGCTCTTCGGGGTTCGGGAAGCTCACCGTCGGAAACCGCCCGTCCGGTGCGAACTGCGCGGCGACCGCCGTCGGCGTTCCGAAACCGGCCTTCTCGACGGCCCGCATGAACACCTCGCCCCCGACACCGTGCATGGCGGTGTAGACCGCCGAGACATCACGGGGACCCGCCCCGAGCAGTGAAACCGCCCGTGCCACATAGGCATCCAGCAGCGCATCGTCGAGGGTTCGATAATCGTCGGACTGCGGAATACCCGCGAGCGCTCCGACCGCCGCGATGCAGGCCGAGATCTCCGCATCCGCGGGCGGGACGATCTGGCTGCCGTCGCCGAGGTAAACCTTGTAGCCGTTGTCGTCGGGCGGGTTGTGCGAGGCGGTGACCATCACTCCTGCGGCACAGTCAAGTTCGCGGATCGCGAAGGCCAGCACCGGGGTCGGCAGCGGCTTGGGCAGCACCAGCGCGGTGATTCCGGCCCCGGCCATGATGCGCGCGGTGTCGCGGGCGAAGACGTCGGAGTTGCGGCGGGCGTCGTAACCGATCACGACCCGAAGCCGTTCCCCCGTCGTCCCGGCAGCGGCGATCAGATAGGCCGCCAGCCCCGCCGCCGCCCGGGCCACCACGACGCGGTTCATCCGGTTGCTGCCGGGGCCCAGCCGGCCCCGCAGGCCCGCGGTGCCGAACTGCAGTGTGCCGTCGAAGGCGTCGGCGAGTTCGTCGGACGCCTCGGCGTCGCCGGCTTCCGCCCCGGCGATCAGCGCCGACAGCTCTCCGGCGGTGGCGGGGTCGGGATCCTGCGCGAGCCAGGCACGGGCCGTCTGTAGCAGGGTGTCACCGACGACGACGCCGTCGGCCATATCAGTATCCGCCCTCTTCGCCCGTGCCTCCGGTGACGATCGCCACCGAGGACGACGCCCCGATCCGATCGGCGCCGGCTTTGATCATGGCCCGGGCGTCCTCGCGGGTCCGCACCGCGCCGGAAGCCTTGACGCCCAAGGCTTCTCCCACCATGGCCCGCATCAGACCGATGTCGTGCGCGTTGGCGCCGCCGCCCCCGAAACCGGTGGACGTCTTGACATAAGCCGCCCCGGTCCGCGCCGCGAGCAGGCAGGCGATGGCCTTCTGGTCGTCGTCGAGCATGCTGGTCTCCAGGATCACCTTCACCGGCGCCGGCCGGGCAGCGGCCACCACGCCGAGAATGTCGTCATAGACCGCCGCCAGATCACCGGAGCGAAGCCCGCCGATGTCGAGGACCATGTCGACCTCGTCGGCGCCCTCGGCCACCGTGATGCGGGCCTCCTCCGCCTTGGCCAGCCGCGTCATCGCGCCGAGCGGGAAGCCGACCACGGTGCAGACCATGACGCCGGTTCCGGCCAGCCGCTCGGCGGCGGTGGGAACCCAGCGGGTGTTGACGCACACCGAGGCGAACTTGTGGTCGACGGCCTCCTGGCACAGCGTCTCGATCGCCGACAGGGTGGCGTCCGCTTTGAGCAGGGTGTGGTCGATCCGTCCGGCCAGGGTCTCGGAGGTGCGCAGGGCCTTGGCCGGCTCCACACCGTCGGGAATCGGTCCGAGTGCCGCGGTCACCGCCTCATTGGCCCGGTTGAAGATCTTGGAGTAGTCGGCGACGTAGGTGCTCATACGGTCATCTCCTCATCTCGGTCGTGGTTCAGGCGCCGAGCAGGCTGGCGGCCAGATAGTTGAACAGCGCGGCGCCTGAGTCCTCGCTGAACTTGTGGAGCTGCTCCGGGCTGGCGGCGACCTGGTCGCCCTCGAGCCGGTTGAGCAGGGTGCAGCAGATCATCGCGAATCGCGAGAAGCCCCAGTGATTGAGATAGCCGGCGATCATGGCGCCCTCCATCTCGATGTTGGCGACGCCGTTCTCGTGCAGCCAGCGCAGCCAGCCCATCTTGGTCTCCGGCGTCTCCAGGCAGATCGCCCCGTCGAGCCGGAACTGCTCGAGAAAGAACTCGTTGCCCGCGACCGTCTTGCCGGAGACGATCTCGAAATCGGTGTGCTCGTTGGCGGCGATGATCGCGTCATAGGTGGCCACCGGGAAGTGCCCGTCGAACCAGTACTCGCCCACGCCGCCGTTGATCAGCCGGTACGGCCGCAGGTCGGCCATCAGCCCCTCGGAGCTGACGACGACCGTGCCGCCGGGCAGCCCGACTCCGCCGCTGGTGCCGACCCGGCACCAGAACACCTCGTCGAGCGCCTGCAGGTCCCCGCGCTTGAGGAAGAACACCATCCGCATGAGTTCCTGCAGCGCGATCGAAGCGCTGGGCATCCCCATCCCGTGCGAGGCGAACAGCACGCCGGCGGTGTAGCGGGTGACGAAGCGGTCGTCCTTGGGGAAGGCAATGATCTCCGACCCGCCGTTGAGCTCACTCCACCGCAGAGCGAACTCCCTGATCCGGCCGCCCGACCCAGCCATGACGACGGCCTTCACCCCGGCCAGCCTCTTGAGGATGGAGTCCGACGATGCCACGCCGAAGTGGTAGTAGACGTCCTCGTGACTGCCGTCGAGCACACCATCGAGGAAAGCGTGGTTGATGTTCTCGGTCTTCACGTCCACACCTCTTTCGTTGCGCGCCGAACCCGGGCGCGTTCCGACGCCCGACGCGACGGAATCTACGCGGGATCGGCTGGCCACGACGCGATTTAGACGTCTGGCCTGCACCGTCGGTGCGGCGTCGATCGTCGCGCCCACGGATGCCGGAAGTTGACGGTCCGTTTGCCGCGCCGATAGATTCACAGCCAGCCGACCTCGGCAATCGTAGAAAACGGGGGTGCCGTATGGGCACAGCACGATTCGCTGCAACTGTTGCTGCGGCGGCATTCCTCGCCGGGGCTTCGGTGGCGCTCCCGCAGGCGACCGCGATCGCCACGGCCGACGATTCCGCAACCGGGTCCGCCGAAACCTCGAACTCCACCGATGCCGGCGCCGGCCACCCCGCCCGGGCCGCCAAGCCGGGCCCGCGCGGCAGTGTGGGCGGCACCTCCGGGTCGACGCCCCGGGCGGCCGCCGCCCGCACCGAGCCCAGCCGTCCGGCCCCGGCCGCTGCCATCGTCGCGCCGACCCGGAAGTCCGCCGTCACCGAACCGGCCGCTCCGGACATCTCTGCGGCCGGCGACGTCCCCACCCCGGCGGCGGCCTCCGAGACCGCCGCCAACACGAAGCTCACCGTCAACGCCGCGGCGGCCACCGTGCCGGACACGGCACCGGCGGCCACTGTTCCGGACACGGCACCGGCGGCCACTGTTCCCGACGCCGCGCCCCTGGTGACTGCGGTGAGTGTCCCGACGCCGGCGGCCAGCGCCGGCCCGTCACCGGCCCGTCCCGGCGCGGTCGCGTCCGTGACGGCCTCGGCGACGGCGAACGCCACGTCAGCGGCCGCCCTGATCGACAAGTTGTTGGCGCCCATCAGCAAGCTGTTCGGCGAAGGCACGGCGCTGCTGATCCGCCGAAGCCTCTTCAACCAGGCGCCCACCGTCGCCCCGGTCCAGCTCACCGGCCAGGGCGAGGGCCCCATCACCGGGACCATCGGCGCGGTCGACCCCGAAGGCGACCCGCTGTCCTACACGATCACCAGCACCCCGCTGCACGGCAGTGCGGTGGTCAACCCCGACGGTAGCTACACCTACACACCCGGCGGCGGCTTCAACGGTGCCGACAACTTCGTGGTGGCCGTGACGGATGGCGGCGGCGGTCGCCACATCAACCTGCTGGACCTGTCGCGTCCGGCCAGCACATCGGCCAACGTCGCGGTGACCCAGGGCGTGATCGCAGCGATGCTGCGGTTCCAGTTCCTCTACGGCTCGGGCTCCCAGTACTGGTCCAGCGCCGCCCGCAGCGCGCTGGAGTCCGCGGCCAACAGGCTGGCGTCGAGCATCGTCGTCACCTCGCCGGTGACCGTCACCTTCGACGTCACCGGTGAGAAGTCGCCGTTCTCGTCGACCCTGGCGTCGGCCGGCAGTGATTTCGTTCCCGGCGACGCCGGTTTCCTGCAGACCGTGGTGCAGAACAAGATCCTGACCGGACAGGATGCCAACGGGTCAGCCGCCGACGGCACCATCGACTGGAACTTCGGCCCGTCGTGGGCGTTCGGCAGCACCGTGTCGGGCAACCAGTACGACTTCGAGTCGATCGCCATGCACGAGATGCTGCACACGTTGGGGTTCATGTCCAACGTCGACAAGGCCGGGTCGAACACCGGCAAGGTGTGGACGGTGTTCGACAGCTTCGTGACGGACAGCGCCGGCGCGCACCCGATCAACAGCACGACGTATGTCTGGGACACGGCCTTCAACAAGAACCTGACCGGCGGCAACGGCGGCATGTACTTCAGCGGCCCGCAGGCGGTGGCCGCCAACGGCGGACCGGTCGCGCTCTACACGCCCAACCCATGGGAACCGGGCAGCTCGATGTCGCACACCAAGGCGAACTACCTGATGAGGGCCGTCGTCAGCACCGGACCAGGCATCCGCGACGTCAGCCCGGTTGAACTGGCGATCCTCTCCGATATCGGCTACACGACGACCGGATCGGGAACGCTGCTGTTCGTCGGGTTCATCGGCCTGCGCCTGCGGCGGCGTCGGGACTGAGCAAAGGCCCGGCCACACCGTTCCGCGTAGGATCGGCGCCATGCACCCCGGCACCCCGCCCCGGCGCGACCGGAACTGGCGCGGGTGGATCATCGCCGCGCTGGCGGCACTGGTCCTGATCCTGCTGCTGATGCTGTGGGGAATGCGCCCCAGCCGTCACGGGCAGCCCGGAGAGCCCGCCGACGGCTATTCCGGCGGGGCGACCACGACCCTGGTCGTCCCCGGGACGGGTGTGAATTAGCGACGTGCCCGCTACTTGGCGGCCGAAATCTGGGGCTTGGCGTCTTCAGAGGTGATCAGCCTCGCGTCCTGGTAGCCGTCGTCATCGGCGGTGCCCTGAACGGAATTCGTGAAGTCGCCCTGGGTGCCGTCGGAGTCCACCGCGGTGCCGTCGCCACCGGTTGCGGTGACGGTGCCATTCGCCGAGGCGATGGCGCTGGTGCCGATGCTGGCTCCACCCATGCAAGCCAACGCGATCGCGGCCGGGACAACGAGGGTCCGATTGATCTTCAGCATATTCCCAGAGTAGGGGAAGCCGATAGGTCGAAGCCCCAATGAGCCTGCGCTGCAGCGCAATTCCCAGAACACCCGAACCGGACGCACAGCGAGTTGACAGGAAACCGGCGGCGGTGCGGACACCTTACGGTGCGGCAATTACGATCAACCCCATGACGGATCCCGAGACCCTCGCCGACGAGGATCTCGCCATGTCCGGATATCCGGCCGACGACCTCGTCGACGCGGGTTATGCCTGGGACGACTACATCGACGGCAGCTACCTCGACGACGACTGGGCCGCCATTCCGGCGCAGCCCGCCCCGGCGCCCTCCCCGCCGTGGTTCCGCAACCCCCGGCTCCTTTTCGGGCTGATCACCGTTGCGGCGGCCGCTCTGGTGGTGGCCTCAGTGCTCTTGATCACCGGCAGCCAGTCCGGCGAGATCCCCACCACGCCCCAGCTGAGCACCAGGGCGACACCCAGCAGCGCCGCGGAACCCAGCCCGCGGCCGTCCTCGCAGCAGACCGCCACAGCGACGTCCCCCACTGCCGAGTCGTCCTCCTCCGACGCCGTGGAGACCGCGGAGCCGCCCGCCCCGCAGCAGCAGGTGGTGCCGTCGGCCGCGCCGCCGCACCCGCCGGCCGCCGAGCAGCCCAGCACGCCCGCGGGCCCGAACCTCAACGTGACCCGGACGCCGATGAGTTTCACCCCCGGCAAGCACTGAGCGGCTCAGTCGTCGTCGGCGGCCGACGCGGTTTCGTCGAGGACCCGATGGACCAGCCGCATCTTCTCCAGCACGGCACCCGGCAGCACGAAGGGGTACAGATCCGGCTTGCCCATTGAGCGGTTCACCATGTTCAGCGACCAGGCCAGCGGCAGCCACATCGCGATGATCGTGTCGAAGGCACTGGGCCCCAGCACCTTCCGCTGATAGGTTCCCGTCGCCGGAGCCAAGCCGTACGCGGCGGCGGTATCGAGCGTGCTCCGGATGTGCAGGTAGTGGGCGAACGTCTCGGCCCAGTCCTCGGCGGCATGCATGGTGGCATAACCGGACACGAACCGCTCCTCCCAGCCGGCCGGCGGCCCCTGCTGGTAGTGCCGGTCGAGGGCCTCCTGGTAATCAGCGTCGGGATCGCCGAACAACCGCCCGAAAGCATCCTCGTATTCCGGCCGGCCCTCCACCAGCCGGAAGAAGTAATAGTGGCCGACCTCATGGCGGAAATGTCCCAGCAGCGTCCGGTACGGCTCGTCCATGGTGACGCGCATCTGCTCGCGGTGCACGTCGTCGCCCTCGGCGAGGTCGACGGTGATGATGCCGTCGTCGTGTCCGGTGACCACCGGGTGGCCGGTGCTGGACAGCAGGTCGAATGCGAGTCCGTAGTCGGGATCCCGGTCGCGCCCGACAACCGGCAGCCCCAACTCGTGCAACTCGGCGATCAGCCGCCGCTTGGCCCGCTCCGCCTCGGCGAAGGCGGCCAGCGCGGCGACGTCGTCATCGGCGGGCCTGGTCCGGGTGAGTTCACACGAGGTGCACAGCAGCCGGACGGGCCGGACCTCGACCAGCCAGTTGCATTCGGCCACATGAAGATTCGCGCAGAGCTGATAGGCGTCCGCGTCGACCGCGCCGCTGCGGCCGCCACCCCCGTCCGAGTCGATGACCAAGAAGGCCATCGCGTCCGACGAGAATCCGACGGCGCTTCCGCAGGACAGGCACACCGAGTTCTCGAACGCCAGATGCTGCCCGCAGTTGGGGCAGAGGAAGTCACGCATCGAGAGGCGCCACGTCCACCGACACGTCGATGACGCTGTACTCGGAATCGGTGAAGATGATTCCGCGCAACGGGGGCACGTCGGCGTAGTCGCGTCCCCAGCCGACCCTGATGTAGCGCTCATCGACGAATTGGTCGTTGGTGGGGTCCAGACCCAGCCAGGTCTCCCCCGTCCACACCGCCGCCCAGGCGTGCGTCGCGTCCACTCCGAACATCCGTTCCTTCCCGGGCGGCGGATCGGTCGCGAGGTATCCCGACACGTAACTGGCCGCCAGCCCATTGGCCCGCAGGCAGGCGATGGCCAGGCGGGCGAAGTCCTGGCATACCCCCTCCCGCGCCGTCAAAACCTGGGCCACCTGGGTGGAGACCGTGGTGGACCCCGACTGGTACGCGAAGTCGGAGAAGATCCGTCCGTTCAGATCCCGCAACACCTCGACCAGCGGACGGCCGGGAGTGAAACTGGGGGCGGCGTAGTCGATGACCTCGTCGGTGATCTCCGGCGGGCGCAGATCCAGGGCGAACTCCGTCGCCAGCACACCGGAGAGCCCCTCCGGGCGGGCCCGTTCCCAGGGCTGGGCCGCAGCGGAGTCCTGCCACCCGGGTGGGGGCGGGTCGACCTCGACGACTGAGGCGCCGACCACCGACAGGACCCGGTGCCGTTCGGTCACGTGGAAGTAGGAGCTGATGTTGCCGTAGGCGTCGCGGCTGACGGAGCGGTCCGCGGGCAGCGGATCGATCCCGAGGTCGAAGGTCACGCAGCGCTGGCGGGCGCTGCTACGGGGCGTCAGATGGCCGCGGCCGTAGGAACTCGTCACGTCGTCGGAGTACCGATACTCGGTGCGGTGGCTGATCTGGTAGCGACGGGTCACGGTACGTCCCGGCGCTGGTCGGGACCCCACAGCGGCTGCATGTCGCCCGGAAGCGACAACTGGGTCACGGTGATGACGTCGGAGAGTTCCCGCAGCCCGGCGAACATCCCGCCCAGCAGGGCGTCCAGTTCGGCGCGGCGGCCGGTGCCGTCGGTGTGCTCGAACTCCTCGGGGTCCAGCCGTCGCAACCGCTTGCTGATCTCCTCCACGAGACGCTCCGGGCGCGACGAGCCGGATGAACCGGGCAGGGATCGCAGGTTGTCGCGGAGCCGGTCCAGTTGGTAGGCAAGCGATCTGGGGTTGCCGCTGTCGAAGAGCAGCAGCTCGGCGACGGCGGCGATGCTGGCCTGACCGAGATTGCGCCGCCGGTAGATCACTGAGGACTCGCAGGCCACCAGCACCGAGTCGGTGATGGCCTGTTCGGCGGCGGGACTGCGCCGGCGGGTGAGCGTCGACTGCAGCAGCGCGGTCAGCGCCAGGCCGCGCTCGATCCGTTTGCCGGTGTCCATCAGGGTCCAGCCGGCGTCCTGCACCATCGACTCGGCCGCCATCCCGGACAGGGCGAGCATTCCGGCCAGGGTGCGCTGCTGGGCGTCGGCCAGGCCGGTGTCGTCGACGGCGCGGTCCGCCGCGGGCGAGTCCGCCTGGCGGGCCAGGGTCCGCTCCACCGCCCCGAGCACCATCCAGGTGTCGTTGGACATCTGGTCGCGCACGGCGCGCGCCGCCAGTCCCAGGCCCTCCACCGACTGCGCCAGCGACCCGGTGCACAGGCGGTCGGCGGTCAGCGCCCAGAAGGTCTGCGGCGCAGCGGCCACCGCGTCGTCGGGAGCTCCCGGTCCCGGCGTACCGCTGCCCGCAACGTGTTCGAGCGCGGCGAGCATCACCGGCAGGCACTCGCCGGCGTCGGCGTCCCGCCGGTTGCGGAACTCGTGGTAACGCTCCCGGGTGACTGCGAGCAGCCGGGCGACGTCCTCGGCCCGCTCGGCGTATCGGCCGATCCAGAACAGGTCGGACAGCACGCGCGGCGAGCTGATGAATTGGGTGCCGCTGGGCAGCTTGACCGACGGCACCGTGACGGCGTGCTCGGCCGCGGCGCGGCTGGGCGGCCGGATCCAGATATCCTTGGCCGCAGCCGTTTTCAGCCGGAAGGCGCCGGGTCCGGCGGCCAGGACATATCCCAGGCCGCCCACCATCGGCGCGTAGCCGCTGCGCTGGGCGACGGTGAACAGCCTCATTCCGACGGCCGCGGCCGACAGTCCGCCGGGATAGTGGCCGGTGGGCGCGGTGGAGAACTGCGGCAATTCCTGGGCGACCCACTGCCAGGGCGCGGAGCCGATCTGGGCGGCGAGGTCGTCGCGCTGGCCGGCCGACAGCGTCGGGCCCACGAATGTCCGGGTGTCGACGGTCGACTTGATCAGCAGCGACGGCAAGCGGGCCAGGATGTGGGCTCGTTCCCTGTCCAGGCCAGCCCAGTAGCAGGTGGGACTGGCCAGGAGCGGCTCCTCGCCGATCAGCAGCTGCGAAAGCTCCGGCAGGAACCGTTGCAGCCCAGGGCTTTCCAGTATCCCGCTGCCCAAGCTGTTCAGCACGCTGACCGAGCCGCGCCGTTGCGCCTCCACCAGACCGGCGACGCCCAGCCGCGAGTCCGGGCGCAGGTCCAGTGGGTCGGTGTATTCGGCGTCGACCCGGCGGAGCACCACGTCGACCCGTTTCAGCGTTCCCAGGGAACGCATCCAGAGCTTGCCGTCGCGGACCACCAGGTCGGCGCTCTCCACCAACGGAAAGCCGAGAACCGTTGCCAGGTAAGCCTGATCGAACGCCGTCTCCGAGTGAATGCCGGGACTGAGCACCACCACCACCGGATCCTCGGCGTCCTCGGGGGCTGCATCGATCAGTCCCAGGCGCAGCGACTGCGCGAAGGGCGACGCCGGCCGGGGCCTAACCCGTTCGTAGACATCGGGAATCGCGTGGGCCACCACCCGCCGGTCGGCCAGTGCGTACCCCGCCCCGGACGGCGCCTGGGTCCAGTCGGCGTTCACGCGGAACCGCCCGTCGGCGGCGCGGCTCACGTCGCAGCCGAGCATGAACAGCTGATGGCGGCCGGGATTGCGGATGCCGCACGCCGCGCGGAGATAACCCGGATGCCCGAAAAGTAGTTGTGGGGGCAGAACTCCGCTGGTCAGTGACCGACGCTCGCCGTACAGGTCGTCCAGGACGGCGTCGAGCAGGCGGGACCGCTGCACCATGCCGGTCTCCAGGGTCTGCCAGTCCTCGGCCGAGACCACCAGTGGGATGCCGTCGAGGTGCCACGGGCCGGGCATCGCCATCCCGTGGCTGTCGGTGACCGCCTCGCCGTGCCGATCGATCTCGATGTAGGTGATGCCGTCGTTGTCGACCAACCCGCGCAGCACGTCGCGGAGGCGGTCCATGCCCTCCCGTCCCCGGTCCCCGACCAGGTCGGCGAGTTCGCGCCAGGCCGGGCGCACCTCGCCGGCGGCGTTGACGAACTCGTCGAAGCCGGTGGCGCCGAACGCCCCGTCGGCCGGGACGCTGCCGCGGACGTCGAACAGGGTCTCCTGGGCGCGGGCCGCCCGGTAGCCCTCCAGGAGACCGTCGGGGTCGTGGCTGCCGAGGTCGGCACCGGTGACCGTCAACGACACCTCCCCACCTCCTGCCTCAGCTCTGCAGCACGGTCCGGACCCGGCGCAGATCGAGAATGCCAGGTGCGCCGACGTCGGTGGACAACCGTGCCACTTTCTCACGAACATCGGCGAGCTCGAGGCGTCCCGGTGTGAACCCGTGCGCCTCGAACCGGCTGCCGCGGCGGGACTCGGCCTCCACGGCGTTGACCGGCGGGATGTCGTAGGCGCGACCGCCGGGGTGGGCGACGTGGTACGTGCATCCGCCACGGGAGGTTCCGGTGGCCAGGTCGACCAGTTCGAAGCGCAGCGGGGTGTCGACGGTGATGCTGGGGTGCAGCGCGCTGGGCGGCTGCCAGGCCCGGTAGCGGACGCCGCCCACCATGACGTCGGGGTTGTCGGTGGCGAGCATGGGGATGGGCTGGCCGTTGCAGGTGATGACGTGGCGCTGCCGGTCGGCTCCGATGGTTCGCACCTGGATCCGTTCGATCGAGGAGTCGACATAGCGCGCCGTTCCGGTGGCGACCGACTCCTCCCCGAGGGTGTACCAGGGCTCGATCGCTCCGCGGAGTTCGATCTCCACCCGGTCGAACACCGCGGTGCCGATCCGGGGAAAGCGGAACTCGGTGAAGGGGTCCAACCAGCTGGTGTCGAAGGGTATCCCGTGTGCGCGAAGATCAGCCGCCACATCGGCGATGTCGTGAATCAGGAAGTAGGGCAACAGGAACCGGCCGTGCAGGTTCTCGCCGTGGCGGATGAGCGGAGCTCGCAGGGGCTCGTCCCAGAACCGCGACACCAGCGCCCGCACCAGCAGGGCCTGCACCATGGCCATCTGGTAATGCGGTGGCATCTCGAAGCCCCGCAGTTCCAGCAGACCCAGTCTGCCCCGCGGGCCGTCGGGGCTGTACAGCTTGTCGATGCAGAACTCGGCGCGGTGGGTGTTTCCGGTGATGTCGGTGAGCAGGTGCCGCAGGGCGCGGTCGGCAGTCCACGGGCTGGGGTTCCCGGCCGCACTGAGGCGGGCGATCTCGGCGAAGGCGATCTCCAGTTCGTAGAGGGCCTCCGAGCGTCCTTCGTCGACCCTCGGGGCCTGGGACGTGGTGCCGACGAATCGGCCGGCGAACAGGTAGGACAGCGACGGGTGCCGCTGCCAGTAGGTGATCAGCGACACCAGCAGATCCGGCCGGCGCAACAGCGGGGAGTCGGCGGGCGTGGTGCCGCCCAGCGTGATGTGGTTGCCGCCGCCGGTTCCGCCGTGGGTGCCGTCGAGATCGAAGGATTCCGTGGACAGCCGGGCCAGGCGGGCGTTGTCGTAGAGGGTCTGCAACTGCGCGCACTGCTCAGCGAAACTGGCCGACGGGGCCAGGTTGACCTCGATGACGCCCGGATCAGGAGTGACGGAGGCGAATTGCAATCGTGGGTCCGCCGGCGGACCGTAACCCTCGACGACCACCGGGCAGCCGATCGCGGCCGCCGCCGCCTCCACCCGTGCGACCAGGTCGATGAAGTGTTCCAGCGCGTCCGTCGGCGGAAGGAACACGTACAACAGCCCGTCGCGCACCTCGGCGACCAGCGCGGTCGTGGGGTTCCTGTCGGCGTCCTCCACGGCCGCGGCCTCGGCTGCCGTTTCCGTCAGGTCCTCGTCGGCCGCCAGCGGGTCGGCCTCGAACGTGCGCCGCGGCGGGTGCCAGCTGATCGCGTCCAGTGGTAGCCGAAGACCCGCCGGCGACTGCCCTTCCAGCAGCACGATGCGCCCCCGGCGCAGCCGCCAGTCCGCGCTGGCCCAGCCGGCGTCGTCCTCGCGCCGGTGCAGCGGCAAGACCCAGGCGGCCGGCTCGTTCGTCGACCGGTCCAACCGCGCCAGCAGCGCGCCGCGCTCGTCGGGGGCGTCGTCGGCCAGGTCGTCGGCCCGCTCGATGGGCGGACCGTCCGGTGTGCGGACCAGCGCCAGCAGGCGTGCCAACGGATCCTCGTAGGCCGGGCGGACCTGGCTCGCGGGCAGCCCCAGACCAGCGGCCAGCGCCGAGGCCAGGCCTCTGGCGGCATCGTCGGGTACGGCTGCGGTGTCCGCACTCCACGGGTCGGCCAGCAGTGCGGCGTCCTTCCACAACGGCTGGCCGTCGCGACGCCAGTAGAGCCCAATCTGCCAGCGCGGCAACGGTTCTCCCGGATACCACTTCCCCTGGCTGCGCTGCACCAGGCCCTGCGGCGCCCAGGCCGACTTCAACAGCGCCGTCAGCGCGGAGGCGCGCTCGCGTTTGTGCGGGCCGTCGGCGTCCGTCGTCCATTCCGGGTCGACCTGGTTGTCGATCGAGACGAAGGTCGGCTCCCCGCCCATCGTCAACCGGACGTCGGCGGCCTCCAGCCGCTCGTCGACCTGCCGTCCCAGCGCCGTGATGGCGTCCCAGGCGGCATCGGTGTAGGGCAGGGTGACCCGGGGGTCCTCGTGGACCCGGGTGACGGTGTTGGAGAACTCGAAGATCGTCTCGGTGATTCCGGTCGAACCGGTGATCGGCGCTGCCGAGGCCGGATGCGGGGTGGCGGCCAGCGGGATGTGCCCCTCCCCGGCGAACAGTCCGGAGGTGGGATCCATGCCGATCCAGCCGGCGCCCGGGATGTACACCTCGGTCCAGGCGTGCAGATCGGTGAAGTCGGCGTCCGGGCCGGACGGCCCGTCCAGCGCGGCGACATCCGAGGCGAGTTGGACCAGGTAACCGGACACGAAGCGGGCGGCGAGGCCGAACTCGCGAAGGATCGACACCAGAAGCCAGGCCGAGTCGCGGCAGGAGCCGACGCCCGATCGCAGGGTGTGTTCGGGAGTCTGCACGCCGGGTTCCATCCGGACGCTGTAGCTCACGTCGGCGTTGACCGCGCGGTTGATCTCGACGAGGAAGTCGATGGTCCGCATGCCGGGCGTCGCCGGGTGATCGCGCACCCACGTGGTGAGCAGTTCGGCCGGTCCGGAACCGGGCCCGGCGTCGTCAACCGGGCGCAGGTAAACCTCGAGGTCCTCACGTAGATCGTCGGGATAGCGGAACGGAACCGTCTCGGCGAATTCCTCGATGAAGAAGTCGAACGGGTTGATGACCTTGAGGTCCGCGATGAGCCCGACGCTGATGGTCAGCGACCGGGTGGGATTCGGAAAGACCAGGCGGGCAAGGAAATTGCCGAAAGCATCCTGCTGCCAGTTGATGAAGTGGTCGGCCGGCTCGACATCCATCGTGTAGGCCTCGATGGGTGTGCGGGTATGCGGGGCCGGCCGAAGCCGGACCACATGGGGATGCACCTCGACCAGCCGGTCGAATGTGTAACTCGTCCGGTGCTCCAGCGCCACTTTGATTGCCACAGCGCCTCATCCCACCACAAGTAACAGCCGACGGCGCGGCGAACGCGGCGCGGCTCCCACGCCAGCCGCGCATCGTCCGCCGGTCCGCGAAGCGCGCATACTCATCCGGTGGAACCTCTTGCGCGCTACATCGCCGAGGAGATCGCGACAGACCACCTCGACGGTCTGCTGTCGCGGCGGGAGGCCCTGCGCCGGCTGGCACTGCTGGGATTGGGCAGCGGAGCGGCCGGCGCACTGATCGCGGCGTGCGGCGACCGCCGGTCCGCCCAGGCGCCGACGCCCGCTCCGGCGCCCACCTCGGTCACCGGCTCCGCCACCCCCGGACGGCCGCCGGGGATGGAGACCGCCCGGCCCACCGAGCCGATCAGCTGGACCGGGCCGCACGGGGCGCTGCAGGGCAGCTGGGCCGCGCCCGACGGCACCCCGCGCGGCGCCGTGGTGGTGATCCACGAGAACAAGGGCCTCAACGACTGGGTCCGCTCGGTGGCCGGGCGGCTCGCCGGGATCGGGTATTCGGCGCTGGCGGTCGACCTCTTGTCCGCCGAGGGCGGTACGGGCACATTCAGCGACCCGGTGGCGGCGACCGCGGCCCTGTCCAGGATCGACCCGCTACGCTTCGTCGCCGACCTTCGCTCGGCTCTGGATGAACTGGCGAGGCGTGCTCCCGGGCGCAAGCTCGGTGTTGTCGGCTTCTGCTTCGGCGGGGGCCTGGTGTGGCGTCTGCTGGCGGCGGGTGAGCCGCGACTGGCCGCCGCCGTGCCGTTCTACGGTCCGCTTCCGGACTCCCCGGACTTCGCCGGGTCACCTGATGCGGCGGTGCTGGGCTTCTACGGTGCGCTCGATCAGCGGGTGACATCCACCGAGCCCGCCGCGAAAGCGGCCCTGGACCGCGCCGGCTTGGTCAACGAACTCGTGGTCGAACCGGATGCCGACCACGCCTTCTTCAACGACACCGGTCCCCGGTACAACGCCGCGGCCGCGGCCGACGCCTGGAACCGGCTGCAGGACTGGTTCTCCCGCCACCTTTCCTGATCCGGCGATTTATGGAGAAAACCACCATCACCGTCTGAGCGACCACCGCGATCCCCAACGGCGCACGCCGGTATTTGGAATGCTTGACGGCATGCCCAGCCTTCCCCGCCGGATCGCTTCGGAACTGAACGCCAAGCTTCGCAGCCCCGAGACCGCCGCCTTCGTCGCCGGTGTGGAGAACAGCCTCACCCAGCGCCGGCGCGAGCAGAAGCTGAAAACCGGGGCCTTTCGCGGGCTGAACGTCGTCGTCTACCGAGGGTTCGTCGCCGACGACGTCGCCAAGGTGCGGGTCCGGGTGATGGAGGCGCCGGAACTGCCCGGCGACAGCCGCATCCCGTACTGGGAGGTCGCCCAGACCAATCTCCGCCGGCACGCCGCGCTGCGCATCGTGGGTGCCGAAGTCGAGCTACGGATCGGAGACCACCGCGCCAGCGAGGTCACCGACAGCCACGGGTACGCCAACTTCTCCCTGCCGGTTCCAGGCCTGCGGGTCGGCTGGCACGACGCGCATGCCAGCATCGCCCCGATCGAGGACGGCGAAACCGCCTCCGGCACAGGCAGAGTCGTCAAGCCATCGCTCAAGGCACCGTTCCTGGTGATCTCCGACATCGACGACACGATCCTGCTGACCGGCCTGACCGAAGGTGTCGCCATGGTGGCCCGCACGGTGTTGCGGGAGGCCAGCCAGCGAGCCGCGATCCCCGGGATGGCGTCGCTGTACCGCGGCCTGGCCCGCGGGATCCCCAACCGAGCGGGCAACCGCAAACCGGAGCCGACGTTCTTCTACGTCTCCACCGGCAGCTGGTCGTTCTATCCGACGCTGCAGGAGTTCATGCAGTTGCGCGGATTCCCCCAGGGTCCGATGTTTCTCACCGACTGGGGACCCACCGAGCGGTATCTGCGGCGCAGTGGCGCAGAGCACAAACGCACGTCGATCCGCCGGCTGATCGAGGCCTATCCCGGAATTCCCTTCGTCCTGGTCGGCGACAGCGGCCAGCGCGATCCGCTGACCTATGGGGAGATGGCCCGCGAGTTTCCCGGACGGGTGAAGCTCATCCTCATCCGGCAGGTCGGCGACGACGATGAGGAGCGCAACGCCGAGGTTCGGTCCCACGCGGAAACACTTCGGGCCGAAGGCATTCCGATGCACCTGGTGACCGATGCGGGCCAGGCCGCGGCCCTGGCCCACGAGTTGGGTCTGTGCGACGACGAGACCCTCGTCGAGGTACGGACCGAACCCGGTTCGAACCAGTAGCCGCGCGTCAGGCGATCGCGTAGTCCGTCAGCGGGTAGCGGTCCTGCTCCTTGACCGCGCTGCGGATCGAGGTCGGCCGGAACAGCGGCGCCTCACCGGAATCGCTGAACCAGTAGGAGTTCGACGCCGCGCAGTTCCCGAGCATGAAGACCGAGTCCGCGAGCAGATCGGTCATCCGGTGCAGGAACCGCGCGTTGGCCTCTTCGGTCACCTCGAAGGTGCTGCCCCCGCGCCGCTGCAGCTCGCCGAAGAGGCGCTTCATGTGGCGCATCTGGCATTCGACGGTGTCGAACCACGACATCCCGACCCAGGCGTAGGGACTCGAGAGGGACAGAAAGTTCGGGAACCCGGGTACGGTCAGCCCCTCATAGGCCTGGAATTTGTTCTCCCGCCACCACTTTCCGAGATTGCGGCCGTCGCGTCCGATCACCTCGAACGCCGGCAGGTTGGTGTTCCACACGTCGAAACCCGTGGCGAACACCAGTGTGTCGACGACCCGCTTACCGCCGTCCTTCGACACCACGCCGTCGGCCTCGATGCGGTCGATGCCCGCCGTCTCCAGGTGCACGTTGGGCTTGTTGAACGTCCGGTAGTAGGAGTTCGACAGGGTCGGCCGCTTGCAGCCGTAGTCGTAGTTCGGGGTGAGGGCGCGGCGCAGCTTCCTGTCCCGCAGCGACACGAACCGGTGCAGTCCGGCGACCACGCCGGCGAACTTGTTGATCGGTTTGAAGTAGCGGTACTTCCACATCGCGATCAGCACCAGCAGATCGGTGAAGTTGTCGGTGGTCCGCCGGATGACCTGCTGGGTGGCCGGACGCTTCGCGAAGGTGCTCTGGACTGCCGGGGCGAAACCGAAATCCATCTTGGGCAACACCCAGATCGCGGTGCGCTGGTAGACGGTCAGGTCGGAGACGACTTTAGCCAGCTCCGGGATGAGTTGCACACCAGTCGAACCCGTTCCGACGACCGCGACCCGCTTCCCGGCGATCGGGTAGGTGTCGTCCCACTGCGCCGCATGCATGACACGACCCTCGAACTCGTCGATGCCAGGGATGTCGGGCATCTTCGGCTGCGAGAGGTAGCCGGTCGCGGCGATCAGGAACCGCGCCGTGAGCGTCTCGCCACCGGCCAGGGAGACCACCCAGACGTTTGCGTCGTCGTCCCAGCGGGCGCCATCGATGGTGGTGTCGAACCGCATGTAGCGGCGCAGGTTGTACTTGTCGGCGACGTGGTCGGCGTAGCGCTTGAGTTCGACGCCCGGCGCGTACAGCCTCGACCAGTACGGGTTCGGTTCGAACCAGTAGGAGTAGGTCGTCGACGGGACGTCGACCGTCAGCCCCGGGTAGTGGTTGACGTGCCAGGTTCCGCCGAGATCGTCCTCGCGGTCGATGATGGCGAGCCGGTCGTAGCCCAGCTGGTTGAGCTGGATCGCCGCGCCCATCCCCCCGAAGCCGGCGCCGACGATGATCGCGTCGAGCTGTTCCACAGGCGGATCGCTATTCGGCGGACGCGGCCGAGCGGGCGCGCGCCGTCCCCGGGCTGCCGCCCTGGTCGGAGCCGGCAGTCGACGCGCGAGAGCCGAGGTGGCCGGCCCGGGTGGGCTTGCTGACGGGTGCGGACGGGGCGGCGTCGGCCGCGCCGGTCGCCTCGTCGGCCTTCTTGGTGTCGGCGGTCGTATCAGCGCCGGCGGTCGACTTCGTCGAGTCCGCGGCCGGGCTGTCGGTGACCGCGGTCACGGCAGCCTTGCGGTCGGCCGACAGCGACGTGGCCGAACCGGGCTCAGCCGAGTCGGTGGTCGTCACCTTGTCCGCGCTGCCGTTGCTCGTGGTCTCCACGGCCGGGGCGGCCGACTCGGTGGAGGCGGCGGGCGTCTCGGCGGACACCAGCGTCGTGGTTGCAGCGCCGGAGCCCGGAGTAATCGGCGGCCCGCCCGGGTCGAGTGGGTTGCACGTCGGGCACATCAACGGCACCAGCGGCTTGAACAGGGGCGTCAGGATGGTGTACGGCCAGCCCTTGAGCAGAAAGCTGCGCGGCACGATCGGGTTGAACGCCAGCCACAGCGCCTTGCCCAACCGGTCCAGGGTCGCGGCGACCTCCGGCCCGGAGATCGGCTTCGGCTGGTTGGTCACCGGGTCGGCCAGCAGGTAGTTCGCCAGCGCGATCGCCGGGTCGAAGAGGTTTAGCTTCACGTAGGCGTTCGACCAGGCGGTCTCGGTGCCCACCGAGTCGGGGATGGGTTCGCCGATGTAGGCCTCGGCATCGCTGACAGGGTTGATGACCTGCCCGAACTGGTAGCCCGCGGCGAGTTTCCAGATCGGCGCGAGGAACATCTTGCCCGCAAGCGAGTTGAAGTCAGGGCAGGTCGGCCCGGTGGTTCCGGTGCAGCCCGAGTCCATCACCAGGTTGGACTTGGCCCACCAGGCCAGGTGCTCGCCGACGGCGTGCGACACCGGCTTCAGGGGAATCATCAGATCGACCAGCGCGGTGATCTTCGGCGGGTCCGCGGGGTCGAAGCCCAAGACGTTGGTGGGGCTGTAAACCCACCAGTTGCCGGTGACCTCCAGCGCGTAGGAGAACTCGTTGAGAGCGTCCACGACCGCCCGCGGAATGTCGGCGACGGCGTTGACGATGTTGGCCGCGATGTTGGCCGCATTGCCGGACTGGTCCAGAACCTGCGGGACGTAGGTCTGCGGGGCGTTGATGTCGCAGCCCTCGGTGTTGTAGCCCGAGCATGGCAGCCCGTTGCCGACGGCGGCGGCCAGGGTGATCGCCGCTTGCACGACGCGGGTTTCCGCCTGCTGCAACGACGGGGTGATCTGCGCCGCGGTCACGAAGCCGGCACCCATTAGGGCTACGCCCATGGTCAGGTAGGAGCGGACAGCAGAAGGCATGACGCACCCTCTCGGGGTTAATAAAAACACTCAGGAAAAATTCAGTTTTTATCATAATGAGACATTCCGATTCCAGCAAACCCGAATTGGCGCCAGGGGGGCGAATGCGCTGGCCACGACGCTCCCGAATTACAGGCCGTTGGCCGCCAGCCACCCGTCGATGTGCGCGGCGACCGCCTCCCAGCCGGGTTCGAGCATCACGTTGTGGCCCATTCCTGAGAAGAACACCGGTTCGGTCCGGTACGCCCGCGCGGTGGCCCGGACCTCCTCGGGCGTGACGGCGCCGTCCTCTGCCGCGCCGAGCACCAGCAGCGGGGCCCGAACGCGCTCGGGCCGGGGCAGCTGCATCAGCCCGTCTATGCCGGAGCGGGAGCTCTCCTCCTGAAGCCGCGCGGCGTAGCGACGAACCAGGACTTCGGGGGTGTTCGGGGAGAAGAACCGTTCCCGCGCCAACTCCGGGGTGCTGACATAGGGAAGCGACTCACCGCTGACGCTCAGCTTCGCGAAGTGCCACGGGTGCCGGCGCAGCCAGCGCAGCCCCGACCGCAGCAGGCCCTGCGGTGGCGCCGAGCACATCAACACCGCCGCGGGGGCGTCGCGGGACTCGAGGTACTTCTGCACGATCAGACCGCCCATGGAGTGCCCGATCACCACCGGTGGCACCGGCAGGCCGCCGGCGACGTTGTTGAGGTCGTCGAGGTAATCGGCGTAGCGCAAGTGCCGCAGGGGTTTCGAGGCGGGGCTGTCGCCGTGACCGCGGAAGCTCAGCGCCACCGCGCGGTATCCGCGGTCCGCGAAGTAGCCGAGGAAATGCTCGTCCCAGCACCACGCGGCGTGCCAGGCGCCGTGAACGAACAGCAGCGGAACTGGGTGGTCGGCGCCGGCGGCGCCCTTGTCGATGACCTCGAGCATCGCGACCAGCGTAGACCCGTGTCGGGCACATTCCCGTCGTCCGGCTCCTCCTCGTCGCTACGCTCCGCATCGTCGTCCGACATAAGATCGGCCGCACCATGAGCCTGCCCCCGCCCAGCGACACCAGCTCCGTTGTCATCACCGGCGCATCGTCGGGAATCGGCGCCGAGATCGCCCGCGGTATGAGCCGTCGGGGTTACCGCACCGTGCTGGTGGCCCGCCGCGCCGACCGGCTGCGTGACCTCGCCGACGAGCTGGCCCGCGAGCACGCGGTGACCGCAGAGGTGCTGGCCCTGGATCTGGCCGACGCCGAGGCGCGGGCCGGGTTGGTCGCGAGAATCGGCGAGGACTCCCCCGCCGGCCTGGTCAACTGCGCGGGATTCGGCACCAACGGGCTGTTCCAGTCGCTGGACCCGGCGCGGGAGAGCGAACAGGTGACCGTCAACGCGCTGGCCCTGACGGAACTCACCCGCGCGGCGCTACCGGGAATGATCGCCCGGGGATCCGGAGCGGTCCTCAACGTCGGTTCGGTGGCCGGCTTCCAGCCGGTCCCCGACAGCGCCGTCTACTCCGCGACCAAGGCGTTCGTGCAGATCTTCTCCGAGGCGGTGCACGAGGGCCTGCACGGGACGGGGGTGTCGTGCACGGTGCTGTGCCCGGGCCCGGTGCCGACCGATTGGTGGGAGGTCGCCGGGGCTCCGCAGTCCGGCCTGGGACCCGTGGCGATGTCGGCCCGCGCGGTGGCCGACGCCGGAATCGCAGCGATGCTCGACGGGAAGCGGCTTGTGACACCGGGATTGGGCCCCAAGCTGATGAGCGTGGGGGGCCGCTTCACGCCCAGGGGCGTGCTGTTGCCGATGCTTCGGCGTGCGGCGTCGAAGCGCGGTTAGTTCTGTAGCCAGGCCCGGTTGCCGTAGCGGTCCAGGTGAACCACCTCGCCGACCGGCCGGCGGGTGGTCGGCCCGTAGCGGCCCCGCGGCCACCCGAGCGGCACGATGCAACAGGGCGTGACCGAGGTCGGCAGGCCGAGGATGTGGCGGGCCGACGCCAGACTCCACAGCGGCAGGGTGATCAGCGAGGCGCCCAGCCCCATGCTGCGGGCGGCGAGCAGCAGATTCTGAACGCTCGGGTAGATGGATCCGAAGAACCCGGACACCGCGGCATGCGGCATCGGCAGGTAGGGCACCCGGCCCTCCTTGACCGTGAGCTTCAGGCACGCCACCACGAGGACCGGGATCTCCTCGAAGTGATCGACCTGCCACTGCACTGCGCGCGCGGTCTTGGCCATCGAGTCGTCGCTCTCCGCGACCTTGCGAATCACGCTGCGGTAGTAGATGTTCCACATCTGCCGGTAACGCCGCCCCAGTTTGCGTTTGATGGCGGGGTCCTTGACGACGACGAACTCCCAGTTCTGACCGTTGGCACCCGTCGGCGCACGCAGCGACAACTCGATGCACCGCAGCACCAGCGCGTCGTCGACCGGATCGGGACGCACCCGCCGGATCGCCCGCTGGGTCATCATCGCCTCGACCATGGTCTCGTCGAGCCGGGCGAGCGCCTCCCCGGTGGACGGCACCGGACCGGAGCCGTCGGCGAGGTTGGGTGTGTCAGGCATTCCCCGAGATCCCCTGCTCCGGATTTCCATTCTCCGCGATCCAGCGTGTCGTGAAACGTTGCACCCCGGGGATCTCCTCGACGATCTGGGAACTGATGTACTTCTCGATCCGGCCGCCGATCAGCGGGATACGGACGTGAATCGTGCCGGTGAACCGCAGCAGGGATCCGTCGCCGGCCGGGGCCAGCCCCGCGGCGCCGGTACCGGAGATCGGCGCCCCGGTGGTGTGCATGGCGACGTCGGCCCGCAACTCCGGTCCGGCGACGCGCCAGGTCTCCTGCCGGAAGACCTTCAGGTCACTGGGGATCGCCTTGGCGATGAAGCCGGGAAGCGAATCGTTACGCATGTTCTGGACCGTCCGCACCAGGACGGTGCCGTCGGCGTCGACCTCCAGGACGTCCAGGGTGATGCTTCCGGCACCGTATTCGGTCAGGCGGTCGTGCCAGTACTTCTCACTGCCGAACGCCGCGTGCACCTGCGCCACACTGGCCGGTGTCGGCGTCGACACCTCAAAGGGACGCGGCACCGGCGGCCACTCCCCCGCCGGCCCCGGGCTCGCGCTTTGCCAGCAGCCGGTCGGCGAGCTGGACGGCGAAGCGCCGGGTCTCCTCGAGTTGATCCTCGCTGATGTTGGTGGCCGGGATCCGCACGCCCAGATAGCGGTCCCGGTACTGCCCCGACCCGAGATAGCTTGTGAGCGAGAGCATCGAGCGCAACTGGTCGCCCGGGTAGCCGAAATGGATGCCACCCTCGTAGCGGCCGCCCGCCTTCTCGGCGAGCTTGCGCACCGCGTTGAGGTTTTCCTTCCAATAGCGGCGGCACACCACGAACACCGCAAAAGGCTTGTCCTGCAACAGCGGGCGCGCCTCGCCGGATTTCAGGAACGACCGCAGCGGCATGCTGAGGTCGCGCCACCAGGTGGGCGAGCCGATGCAGATCAGGTCGTAGTCGCCGCGACGGACCTCATCGGGTGTCCGGATGTCGCCGGTGGCCTTGAGTGTCTGGGGCGGCAGCATGCCGAGGAAGTCACGCCACATGTGCTCCATCGGGAAGCGCGAGAACCGTTGGGCGTAACGGGGGTCGGTGAACTCGATCGGTGCGGCATGCACTTCGCAACCACGCTCCCGGAAGACCTCCCCGGCGGCCTCCAGCACCTTCCGCGCCTGCCCTGTGTAGCTGTAGTACAGCAGCAGAACCCGGCGGGGTCCGTCCTGCTCGTTGCCACCGTTGTTCACCGGGGCACCTCCCCTCACCGGCCACTATGCACGGATTTCGCGCGTGCCAGCAACTACGCATACTCTCACACGCGTGAGCGACAGAGTTGCCGTGAACCTCACCGGCCCGGCCAAGACGATGCTGTCGACGCTGTATCTGAAGGCCCTCGACGCCGACTTCCCGCGGCCCGTTCTCGCCGACCGGTATGCCAAGGAAGCCGTTGCCCGGATCGACTACGACTGGGAATCCCTCGACATCGGCGGCGCCTGGGCGCCGCTGTGCACCGTGCGCACCGCGCAGTACGACATCTGGACGCGACGGTTCCTGGCACTGCACCCGCACTGCACGGTGGTACACCTCGGCTGCGGGCTGGATGCCCGGGTGTTCCGGATCGAACCCGGCGTGGGAGTCGAGTGGTACGACGTCGACTTCCCCGAGGTCATCGCGCTGCGCGAGCAGGTGTACCCGACCCGGCCGAACTACCACCTCACCGCGAGCTCGGCGACCGACCCGTCCTGGCTCGACCGGATCCCGGCGGATCGCCCGGTGTTGTTCCTGGCCGAGGGCATCAGCATGTATCTCACCCAAGACGAGGGGATCGCGCTGCTGCGCCGGGTGGTGGACCGCTTTCCGTCCGGCGAGATCCAGATCGACTTCTTCAACTGGTTGGCCATCAAGTCGCAGAAGACCCAGACCCTGGTCCGCCGGTCGGGGTCGACGCTGTACTGGGCCGTCAACTCACCGGAGGACGTGCTGCGCCGCGTACCGGGACTGCGCCTGCGCGAGTGGTCGACGTTCTTCGGCGCCAGCACGTTCGCGCGGGTCACCGCCCGGTTCCGCGCCGCGAAGCGGGCGGCGCGCCTGGCGCCGGCGGTTCGCAAGGCGGCGCAATACCACGTCTACGAGTTCGGTACCCCGCACGACGATCAAGCGGCGACGCAGCCGCCGCGATGAGGAGTGCAGCAATCGAGATCTAGCCGTACGACGATCAAGCGGCGACGCAGGAGCCGCGATGAGGAGTGCGGCAATCGAGATCGAGTCCAACTAGCTCAGGCGCGCCAACCAGCTCACGCCTGACGCGCGGCGACCTCGTGCAGCAGGGATTCGATTGCGGCGATGCGCTTTTCGGGTTCGGGGCCGTGCGAGTGGTACTCGATCTCGAGATGACCGGCGAAGATCTTGCTGGTGTAGATCTCGATGCCGGCGCCGACGGCGAAGTAGAGCTCCCCGTGGCTGCCGGCCAGCGTCAGGTCGGGCGGAGTCGGCATCGGCGGGACGATGCCGTTGTCGGTGAGCATCACCACGTCGGGCAGGCCGGGCGGGTTACCGACATACTGCGGGCTGAAGTGCAGGAAGGACTGCTGGATCACGCCGTCGGCGATGTCCTTCTTGAACGTGTCGTTGATGTCGCGGGCCAGGTCCACGATGTCGGTGTCGGCGCTGATCTCGGCGAGATAGGTGGCGATGCCGACCGGGTTGGTGCACTCGGTGGCCGAGACCGGTGGTGAGAGCAGGTAGCGCAGGTCCACCGGGTAGACGTAGGGCACCGGGATCTTCGGGGTGCCCCGCACCCGCCACTCGGCGGTGAGGATCACCGCGGACAGCAGAGCGTTCAAACCGAGCTTGTTGGCCCGGCAGAACGCCACGATCCGTTCGCTCTCCTCGGTTCCCAGCGTGCAGGACACCATCGGAACACGTTTGGGCACAACCGGATTGGACTCCGCCGCCGATCTGCGCGAGGGCGGCAGGTCGTAGACGAACATGGCGCCCAGCATGCGTTCGAGCCCTGAGCGGTCCTTGCGCTCGACGTGGCGGTCGGCGAGCACCTTCTCCATCGGGTCGGGGGCGGCGTGCACGGTCACCGGCTTCGGGGTTCCGCCGGTCACCAGGTCGGTGTAGGTGGCGAACAACTCCTCGATCAGGGCGAACTGATGGTGGCCGTCGGCCAGGCTGTGGTGGATGTAGAACGTCGGCTGGGCCTGACCGTCGCGGACGATCACCCTCAGGTGCACCAGCGAGGCGGTCTGGTCGAAAAGCGGCTCGGGCGCCTCGGCGTCCCCGTCGAGTTCGAGCACCTCGATGCCCGGGTGCATCAGGTCGTCCAGGACGATCTCCCAGCGCCCGTCGGGATCCTTCTCCAGATGGCCGGCCAGCACCGGGTGGGCCTGCAGCAACATGTCGAACGCGTCGGACAGGGCGTCGATGTCGACGGGTCCTTCGACGTGGGCGGCCAGACCGACGAAGTTCTGCGTCTCGGCGAACATCTCCTCGCTGCGCGCGAGCTTGCGGATCGCCGACGAAGGAAACACGGACCGTTACGTTACAGCCCCGGGCGATCAGTCACGTCTGCTGGCCTTTCGGTACCCGATCGCCAGCGGTACGGCGATGACGGCGGCGATTCCCGCCGACCACAGCAGCGTGCCCAGGACCGGTTTGAACACGGGGCCACCCATCGCCAGGCCGCGCATCGCCTCTACGACGTAGCTGCACGGCTGATGTTCGGCGAAGGGTTGCAACCACTTCGGGAACTGGTCGAGCGGCACGAAGCCGGTGCTGAAGAAGAACATGATGGCGGCGATGACCTCGGTGGCCTGCGGCACCAGGGTGTTCTGGGCGTACAGGGCGATGGTCATGACCACCGCGGAGAAGGCGACGCCGAACACCGCGGGCATGAACACCCAGGCCACCGCACGGGGAACGCCCTGGGTGAAGCGGAATCCCAGCAGCAGACCGACGCACAGCACGAAGCTGGTGATCACCACGATCCGGACGCCCTCGGCGATCAGGCGCGACAGCAGCCCGGACGCGCGGTGCGACGGAACCACCCAGAACCGGGACAGCAGACCGTCGTCGCGCTCGCGCATGACGCCGACGGCCACGATAATCGCGCCGGAGGTGGCGCCGATGAGCGACACCAGCGGGACGCTGCCGTACAGCGCGCTGTGGCCGGTGACCCGTTTGACGCCGTCACCCAGCACCACGTTGAGGGCGACCAGGAAGAACGCCGGGAACATCAGGGACTGCGCCACGGTGGCGGCGTCGCTGCTCCACCGCCTCAGGATCCGGGCGGTCAGGAGCGAGGTTTCTCGGATCAGGTTCATGGCCGCCTCGCCACCACGGCGTGCAGCCAGGTGAAGATCACGACCGTCGCGGCCACCCAGGCCAGGGCCGGACCGACGACCGACCAGGTCACCGGCGGAGCCGCCGGCGTGGTGTCCCCGGCGAAGGCGCGCAGCGCGTTGAGGTACTGCGAAAGCGGCTGGTCACGGACGAACCCCTGGATCCAGTGCGGGAACCGCTCGGCCGGCTGCAGGCCGACCGAGGCCAGACCCAGGGTTACCTGGGGCACCAGCAGCAGTGGTGCGGTCGCCTCCGGATTCTTGGTGGCCGCGCCGATCAGGTCGCCCATCAGCGCCAGACCCGCACCGATCACCAGGGCGAGCAGAACGAATCCGGCTGTGTGCCAGGCATTGCCGTGGAACCGGAAGCCGATGATGTGGCCGCAGATCAGCGAGACGACCAGCGCGATGACGCAGCGGTACATGCTGGCCGTCATGCGGGCGGCCAGCGGGGTCAGCCGGGCCATCGGCATGGCGCGGAAACGCCGGTTGATGCCGGCCAGGGCGTCCATGGCCGACCGGAAGGCGGCCGACACCGCGGCGAAGAAGATGGCCTGCAGCACGATCAGCGGGGTGAGGTACTGCGCGTAGCTGCTCATCGGCTGCACCGCGCCGAGGATGTTCTTCAACGGCAGGTAGAAGCCGACGGTGAAGACGATCGAGCCGACAATCTGGGTGGCCAGCTCCCCGTTGGTAAGCGTCGGGATGATCATCCGGGTGGTCAGCGTCCACCACTGCTGGATCGTCGACGGCATCGGCCGTGCCGACACCGGGATGGCGCCGGCCGTCATGTCAGCGCACCGGCGTCGACGGTCTCGGCGACGGTGTCCTGCCCGGTAAGGGTCAGGAACACCTCGTCGAGCGACGGCCGCCGCAGGGCGATGTCCTGCAACTCGATGTCGGCGGCGCTGATCAGGTTGAGCGCCGCGATGAGGGTGTTGGCGCCGTCGGGGGCCGGCATCGACACCCGGTCGGAGGCGTCGCTGAGCGCGGCGCGGTTCTCCGCGGGCAGCAGCGAGCCCAGCGCGGCCGCGACGGCGGGGACGTCGTCGATGTCGCGCGGGACGATTTCGCAGTAGGTGCCGCCGGTGCGCTCCTTGAGGGAGTCCGCGGTGCCCTCGGCGATGATCGTGCCCTTGTCGATGACGATGATCCGGTCCGACAGCGAGTCGGCCTCCTCGAGGTACTGCGTCGTCAGCAGGGTGGCGATCCCGTCGGCCTTGAAGTCCGACACCAGTTCCCAGATGGCCAGGCGGCTGCGGGGATCCAGGCCGGTGGTCGGCTCGTCGAGGAACACCACCTCGGGACGCACCACCAGACCACAGGCGATATCGATGCGACGGCGCATGCCACCGGAGTAGTGCTTCACGCTGCGGTCGGCCGCGTGGGCGAGGTCGAAGCGCTCGAGCAGTTCGGCGGCCCGGGACTTGGCCTCCTTCTTCCGCAGGCCCTGCAGCCGGCCGAACATCACCAGGTTCTGCCGGCCGGTGAGCATGTCGTCGAGGGCCACCTGCTGGCCGGTGAGCATGATCGAGCGCCGCACCCCGCCGGGGTCGCTGCGCACGTTGTGTCCGGCAACGACCGCGATGCCGGAGTCCGGGGTCGCCAGGGTCGACAGGATGTCGACGGTGGTCGTCTTGCCGGCACCGTTGGGTCCGAGCAGCCCGAGCACCTCACCGCGGCCGACCTCGAAGCTGATGCCGCGCAGCGCGTGGACGGACCCGAAGGACTTCTTCAGGTCCTCGACGACGACGGCTTTGTCAAAGCTGGGCATGTGGTGTCCCTGTTCCTGTTGTCTATGAATCGAGCGACGACAGGTCCACGAGTGCCAATTCGTCGTCGGCGGAATCGATGTCGGTCTCCAGAGTCGCTTCGCCGGCCAGTTCGAGCAGCGCCGCGGCGAAGTGCCGCGACAGCGACTCGACGTCGGGCCGGCCTAGGCGGCGGGTGTCGTACCACCAGTCGATGTGCAGGGTGCCGCCGTGCCGGTACACGCGCAGTTCGATGGCATGGCCCAGGCCCGGCACCGCCTCCCGCACCGGCAGGGCCAGGTCGGTGTCGAACCGGACCGGTTCGTCGGCCGACTGCCCGGCGGGCAGGTCGGGGATGGTGCCCAGATGCGAGAAGAAGATGTCGGCGGGCCGGGCGGCACCGAGCAGCCGGGCGGTCGGCGCGTAGACGTAGCGCAGCAGGCCGTAACCGATTCCGTGGTGCGGCACGGCTTTCAGGGTGGCGGCGATCTCGTCGAGCAGTTCCCGCGCGCCGGCCTGCCGCGGCGTCGCGGCCGGGATCACCACCGGGTAGATGGTGGTGAACCAGCCGACGGTGCGGCCCACGTCGACGTCGGGCCGCAGCACCGAGCGTCCCTGTCCGCCGAGTTCGACGGCCAGCGAGCCGTCGCCGACGGTGGCCCCGACCGCACGGCCAAGGGCGGCCAGCAGCAGGTCGTCCAGGGGCACGCGCAGCCGGCGCCGGGCGTCGTCGACATCACCGGTCTGCTCGGGTGTCAATTCCAACGACAGCCGCGAAAGGTCATGGGCGTCAGGCGGTTCCGGCGCCGGGGCGGCCACGCTGAGGGTAGGCCGGCGGACGACGCCGAGCCAGTGGTCCCGGCTTTCCAGGACTGCCGGGTGCATCGCCAGACCGACGCACCGGTGCAGCCATTCGCGCCAGGTGGTGGTCACCGGATCGAGGACGATCGGATCCCCGGCGAGCCGCTGGGCGAACGCGGTGAAGACGTCGGTCAACAGGATGTCGCGCGACACATGGTCACCGGCGATGCCATGCAGGCTCAGCACCAGATACGAGCGTTCCCGCCCACTCACGTAGGTGGCGTTCAGCGGCTTGCCGAGCAGGTGCTGTTCGCGCATCTGGTCGGCCAGGACGGTCATCACCGCCTCGCGCTCCTGCTCACCACCCGGCGCGATGCCCGCCGGCAGCGCATGGGTGGCCAGCGCGGTGAACTCCTCGGCCTCACCCAGGCGCTGATCCCAGGTTCCGGCGTTGTCGACGAGCCGAAGCCGCAGTGCGTCATGGTGATTGGCCACGGCGGTCAGCACGGCGCGGATGTCGTCGACGCCGACGTCGGGACGCAGCTGCAGCACCAGCGGCACCCGCCAGCTGCCGGCGTCGCGCAGGCCGTGTTCCAGGAAGTAGGCGACGTTCGGCGGCACCGGCGGGTGCGCGGCGTCGTCCCGGGTCCGGCGCGCCAGGCTGCCCTCGGCGTAGCGGGCGGTCACCGCCCGGGCCAGCGAGGCCGGGGTCTGATTCTCGTAGAGGTCCTGCGGAGTGAGGTCCAGGCCCTCCTTGGCGGCGGCCATCGCGACGCTGATCGCGACCAGCGAGTCCCCGCCCACTTCGAAGAAGTTGGCGTTGCGGTCGATCTCGGGGATGCCCAGGCATTGCGCCCAGATCCGCTGCAGGGTGGCCTCCATCTGGGAGGCGCTGCTGACCGCGGGGGCCGACGAGCCGTTGTGATCGGGCGCGCCCGCGGCGACACCGGTGGCGCCGGCGCCAAAGCCGCTGTTCGGGTTGTGTTCGATCCAGAAACGCTGGCGCTTGAAGGGGTAGCCGGGCAGCGAGATCAGCGTCGGCTTGGCGCCGATCCGCGGGGTCCACTCCACCTCGACGCCGGCGGCCCACAACTGGCCGAGTGCGAGCAGGAAGGTGTCCTGGTCGCTGCGGTTCTGCGCCTGGTGGCGCATCAGCCGCACCGCGCGGTGCCCGGCCGACCAAGCCGGGTGGCGCATCGCCGAGGCGGTGAGCGTGCCGCCCGGACCCACCTCCACGAAAACCCTTGCCGGATCGGTGAGTAGCGCGCCGAGTTCGTCGGAGAACCGCACGGTCTCCCGGATCTGGCGGGCCCAGATCGACGGGTCGGTGGCCTCCCCCGGTGTCATCCAGGTGCCGGTGACGTTGGACAGCAGCGGGATCTTCGGCGCGCGCAGATCCAGCCGGGACAGGAACGCGGTGAACTCGGGGATCACCGGGCTCATCAGGCGCGAGTGGAACGCGTGGGCGGTGCGCACGCGCCGGGCCACGATGCCGCTCTCGGCCAGCCGGGCCTGGAAGTTCCGGATCACCTCCTCCGAGCCCGCGACGACGCAGCTGCCCGGGTCGTTGACAGCGGCGAGGTCGACGTCGGGGGTCAGGTGCTCGGCGATGGCCTGCGGACCGAGTGCGACCGCCACCATCACCCCGCGCGCCGAGGCGTGCATCAGCCGGGCCCGCATGGACACCGCCTTGACCGCGGTCGGCAGGTCGAAGACGCCGGCCAGCGTCCCGGCGACCCACTCACCGATGCTGTGGCCGGCCAGTGCAGCGGGCCGCACCCCGTAGGACTCGGCCAGCTTGGCCAGCGCGTACTCCACGGCGAACAGCGCCGGCTGGGCCCGGTCGGTGCGCTCGAGGTTGCGGCCGGTGCCGTCGAAGACCTCGGCCCGCAGATCGAAGCCCATCTCGGCGCCGAAGGCGGCCGCACAGCCGTCGAAGTGCTCGCGGAACACCGGCTCGGTCTCGTGCAGGCCGCGGGCCATGCCGATGTGCTGGGCGCCCTGGCCGGGGAAGACGAACACCACCCGGTCTCCCGGGTCGGTTCCCGACGGCAGCTTGGGCGCCTCGCCGACGAACACGTTGTCGTGCTCGTCGGAGCCCAGCACCGACACGGCGTGCTCCTGGTCGTTGACCACCGCAGCCATCCGGACCGGCTCCTGGCGCCGCCGGGTCAGCGTGTAGGCGGCGTCGGGCATGCTGATCTCGTCGGCGTCGGACAGTTCTGCCGCCAGGGCGCTGCGCGCCCCGTCGAGCGCCTCGCCGGTGCGGGCCGACAGCAAAAGCACCTGCGGACCGGGTTTGGCCTCGGAGGTGACGAACGTGGGCGCCTCCTCCAGGACGATGTGGGCATTGGTGCCGCCGACGCCGAAGGCGCTCACCCCGGCGCGCAGAGCGCCGTTCCACTGCCACGGGCCGTCCTCGCCGCGGATCTCGAACGGTCCACGGTCGAGGTGCAGTTCGGGGTTGGGGCTGGTGTAGTGCAGCGTCGCCGGGATCGCCCGGTGCTTGAGGCACAGGATCGTCTTGATCAGGCCGGCCATCCCGGCCGCGGTCTCCAGGTGGCCGATGTTGGACTTGACCGACCCGAGGTAACACGGACCCGGCCGGTCCTCCTCGGAGATCGCGAAGGCCTGTCGCAGGCCCTCGATCTCGATGGGGTCGCCGAGTGGGGTGCCGGTGCCGTGCGTCTCGACGTAGCTGATGGTGGCGGCGTCGACCTCGGCCACGGCGTGCGCCTCGGCGATCACCTCGGCCTGACCGGCCGACGTCGGGGCCGCGTAGTTCATCTTGGTCGCGCCGTCGTTGTTCAGCGCCGAGCCGCGGATGACGGCGTGGATGCGATCACCGTCGTCGAGCGCGTCCTGCAACGGCTTGAGGACGACGACACCGACGCCGCTGCCGAAAATCGTTCCGTCCGAACGGATGTCGAAGGGCCGGCACCGCCCGGTGGGCGAAACCATCGAACCGGCTTCGTACCAGTACCCGACGTGGTGGGGAACGCGGATGGAGGCGCCGCCGGCCAGCGCCATCTCGCATTCGCCGTTGAGGATGCTCTGGCAGGCGAGGTGGACGGCGACCAGCGACGACGAGCACGCGGTCTGGACCGACAGCGCGGGGCCGCGCAGGTTGAGCTGGTGGGCCACCCGGGTGGCCAGATGGTCCTTGTCGGTGCTCAGCGACATGTTGACCATCTCGAAGCTCGCACCCTGGCCGATCACCATGCTCGGGTCGTAGTGCGACATCACGTTGTAGAGCAGATAGCCGCTGGTGGAGGTGGTGCCGAACACCCCGACGGTCTTCTCGCTGTCCGCCGGGTCGTATCCGGCGTCCTCAAGGGCGTGCCAGGAGGCCTGCAGGAACAGCCGGTGCTGGGGATCCAGCATGCGCGCGGCCTGCGGGGTGAAGCCGAAGAATTCGGCGTCGAACTCCTCGATACCGGGCAGCAGTGCGGCCCGCCGCACGTAGGCGCGGTTGTTCAGGGCCTTCTCCCCCACGCCGGCGTCGATCAGGTCGTCCTCGGTGAGGTCGACGATGGACTCCACTCCGCCGCGCAGGTTGCGCCAGAACTCCGTCAGCGACGCCGCACCGGGGAACCGGCCGGCCATGCCGACGACCGCAATCGCGTTGGGCGGCGGCGGGGTTGACGAGTAGCCAGTGTTGGGGCTCACGGTCGTTGTCTAACCTTTCGGCGCGCTGCAGCCTGTTGGCGGGCGGCGGCGCGTTGTTGTGCACGGTCCCGAACGGCGTTGGGGCGTTCGGCGTTGGTGGCCTCGGCCATACCGAGTTGGCGGATCAGGTCCACCGCAAGGTCGGCCAGGGTGGCGCCTTGCAGGATAAGGGCCACCGGCGGCTCCACCCCGAAGTCGGCCCGGACGGTGTTTCGCATCCGGACCGCCATCAGCGAGTCCATGCCCAGCTCGGTCAGCGGCTGGTCGGTCTCGATGGCGCCGTCGGCGGAGAAGCCCATCACCGCCGAGATTCGCTTGCGCAGGCGGGCGGTGACCACCCGTTCGGCCTCCTCGGCGTCCAGTTCCCGCAGGCCGTCCGGGCCGGCCCAGTCGTCGTCGGCGTCCTCGATGTCGACCTCGCCGGCCAGGTTGGCGAAGTAGCCGAGCTCGCGGATCTCCGGGAAGGCGTCCACGGCGCGATCCAGCCGCAGCCGGGCCACCCCGATCTTGGTGAGGTTGCCGGCGAGCACGGCTTCCAGCGCCTCGAGACCCTCGGCTGGGTCCATCGGGTCCAGCACGCTGAAGGTGATGGCGCGGGCCAGACCCACGTCGGCCCACTGTCCCCAGTTGACCGCGGTGGCGGGCAGCCCGGCCGCCCGGCGCCACTCGACCAGGGCATCCAGCCAGGCGTTGGCCGACGCGTAGGACAGCTGACCGGGCGAACCGAGCAGCGACGCCATCGACGAGAACCCGGCGAACCAGTCGAGGTCCCGGTCGGCGCCTTTTTCGTCCAGGGCCTGGTGCAGCCGCAGGGCGCCGAGGGCCTTGGGTGTCCAGATCGCCTCCAGGCTCTCCTCGGTGAGCCCGGCCACCAGCTGGTCGTCGAGGACGGCGGCGGAGTGGATGACACCGCGCAGCGCGCGGCCGCCCTCCTCGGCGGCGGCGATGAGCCGCGCGGCAACCCCCGGTTCGGCGATGTCACCGAGTTCGACGACCACCTCCGCGCGGCCGCCGAGGCCGCTCAGCAACTCCGCGGTGGCCTCCGACGGCGCACTGCGCCCGTTGAGGACCACCCGTCCGGCGCCGGACTCCACCAGCCAGGCCGCCACCTTCAGGCCGATACCGCCCAGACCGCCCGTGACGATGTAGGAGCCGTCGGCGCGCACCACGGCATCGGTGGCGCGCTCGGGTTCAGCCGCCCGGTTGAGGCGTTCGACGAACCGCCGCCCGCCCCGCCAGGCCACCACGTCGTCGGAGCTCGGTGCGCCCAGTTCGGCCAGCAGCGCCGCGGCGGCGGTGTCGCGGGGGTCCAGGTCGAGCAGGGTGGTGCGCAGCGCCGGATGCTCGTAGGCCAGCACCCGCACCACGCCGCGCAGGCTGCCGATCGCCGGGTTGCCGGTCTCCCGGGTGTCCTCGCCGGTGTCCACCGCGAGGCCGCCGCGGGTCACCAGCCACAGCCGGGGGGACTTGCCGTGCCAGCCGCCGGTGATGGTGCGCGCCGCGGCGGCCAGTGACCAGATCAGTTCCCGGGCATGGGCAAGGCCGGCCTCCAGGTCCCCGCCGCCGCGCCCGGCGGCCATGAACAGCACACCGGCCGGGGGCATGGCGGGATCGCCGGCGAAGTCGGCGAACGCGTTCTGCACCTCGGACTCGTCGTTGAGGTCGGCGGTGATCACCCGGCGCTTCGGGGACAGGAACCCGACGGCGAATTCGGCTGCGGCCGAATCGGGTCCGTCGGTCAGCACCAGCCAGCTGCCTTCGGGTTCACCGGCCGCGGGGGCCGGCGTCTCCTCCCAGGAGGCCCGGAACAGCTTGCGCGACAACGGGAGCGGCACCGTGCGCCGCTGCACCCTGCGCAGGTAGACGCCGGTGACCGCGGCGATTGGGGCGCCGGCCTCGTCCATGATCGTGACCTGGCCGACGGCGTCGCCACCGCCCTCGGCGATGCTGACGAGCTCGGCGCGGCACTTGGCCCGGCGGCCGACGTCGCCGAACACCCGGATGGATTCCATCGCGACCGGCAGGTAGGTGACTTCGCTTGACTCCGAGAGGATCTCGGCCGGCATGGCCGCGGCCAGGGTCTGCAGCCCGGCGTCGAGCATGACCGGGTGCAGCACGGCCCCGCGGTACGCGGTGGCCTCGTCGGGCAGCACGATCTCGGTCTCCGCCGCCCCGTAACTCTTTCCCGAGTCGCTCCGCTCCTGCCCGCCGGATCCATTCCCCGAGTCGCTGCGCTCCCGCCCGCCGGTGGGCGTGCGGACGATCCGGGTCAGCGCGGCGAACGCCTGTCCGTGGTAAGCGCCGGTGCGACGTAGCGCGGTGTAGAAGTCGTTGGGCGATACGGTGACCGGCGCCTCGCCGGCGCCCGCGGCGGCCGGGATGACAGGCACGGCGGCGTCCGCGCCCGCCGGCGCGATCCGGGCCACCGCGTGGCGCTTCCAGTGCCCGGACGCCGAGCGGGAGTGCACCTCCACCCGTGCGGCGCCGCCGCCCTCGTTGAACAGTTGGGTGGTCAGCCGGGTCTGGGAGTCCAGCGGCAATATCTGCTCGACCTCGAGGCGGGTCACCTCCAGTCCGGTGGCCGGCAGCCCGAGGGCCTCGCAGCCGGCGGCCAGCGCGATCTCGGCGAAGCCGGCGCCGGGCATGACCGGCTGGCCGTGGACCTTGTGGTCGGCCAGCCACGGGTTGATGTCGGTGCCGACGTCGGACTGCCAGACGTGGGCCCCGCCGGCGGGCAGCTCGACGTGCAGCCCGAGCAGCGGGTGCGCTCCGGTGAACTCGCGGCCGGTCTTGGGCACCTGCGTCCAGTAGTGGGTGTGCAGCCACGGCGTCGGCGGCAGGTCCACCAGCAGCTCGCGGCGGTGGTCCTCGGCGGTGTCCACCGGCGGGCGCACCAGCGCCAGATGGGTGTGGAAGGTCAGCGTCTCGGGCTGCTCGCGATAGATCGTTCCGGACACCCGGACGTTGCGCTGGCCCACCGACTCGCTGATCGCGTGGGTCAGCAGCGGGTGCGGGCTGATCTCGATGAACGTGCTGTGGTCGGCGGCGGCCTCCTGGACGGCACGGCTGAAACGGACCGGGTTGCGCAGGTTGGCCACCCAGTACTCGGCGCCGAACATCGTTGTGCCGCCGGGGCATTCGGCCGTGTTGATCACCGGAATCCGCGGACCGACCGGCGACAGATACCCCAGAGCGGTGCGCAACTCGGGCAGGATCGGGTCGATGGTGGCGTGGTGGGATGCCACGTCGACCTCGACTCGGCGGGCCAGCAGACCCTGGGCACCTACCTTGGCGATCAGTTCGTCGACCTGCGCGGGCGGCCCGGCGATCACCGACTGCGTCGGCGAGGCGTAGACCGCGACCGACACCTCGGGATATTCGGCGATGAGCCGCTCGGCGGAGCTGGCGTCGAGTTCCAGCAGCGCCATCGCACCCTGCCCGGACAGCCGCGACATCAACCGGGAGCGGGTGGCGATCACGTCCAGGCCCTCGGCCGGGGTGAGCGCCCCGGCCACCACGGCGGCGGTGACCTCGCCCATCGAGTGCCCGATGACGGCGTCGGGCTCCACGCCGTAGGACCGCCACAGCGCGGTCAGCGCCAGCTGGATCCCGACCAGGACGGGCTGGATCCGGGCGATACCGCTCAGCGGCTCCCCCACCTCAAGGACATGGCGCAGCGAGAACCCGACTTTGTCGAGGAATACGGGTTCCAGTTCGTCGATCGCGGCGGCGAAGGCCGGCTCATCGGCCAGCAACTGGCGCCCCATGCCGGCCCATTGGGCGCCCTGCCCGGAGTACACGAACACGGTGCCGGGGCCGGGTGAGGCTTCGTGGGAGGCCACCACGCCGGGACCGGGCTGACCGGCGGCCAGCGCGCGCAGACCGGCGACGGCCTCGCGGTGATCACGCGCGGAGACGGTGGCGACAGCGCCGAACCGGCTGCGATAGTTCAGTGCGGCGGCCACCGCGGGGAGCGGAACCGTCGCTCCGGCGCCCTGCATCCAGTCGGCGAGCATCCCGGCGGTGGCGGCGACCCGGGTCGGCGTCTTGCCGGACACCACCAATGTCGTGACCACCTTGGCGCCCGACGGCGATGCCTGCGGTGCCGGGCCCTGCTCGAGGACCACGTGGGCGTTGGTGCCGCCCATGCCGAATGACGACACCGCGGCGCGGCGCGGACCGTCGGTCGCCGGCCACGGCACGGATTTGGTCGGGATGAAGAACCGGGTGCCGGCCGCGTCGATCGCCGGATTCCATTCGGTGAAGTTCAGGTTGGGTGGGATACGCGAATGCCGCAGAGCCAGAACAGCTTTGATCAGACCCGTGATGCCCGCGGCGGCCTCGAGGTGGCCGAAGTTGGTCTTCACCGCACCCAGCGCGCAGGGGGTGTCGCCCTTGCCGTAGGCCGCGGCGAGCGCGTCGAACTCGATGGGATCACCCAGGGCGGTGCCGGTCCCGTGGGTTTCGACGAAGTTCACCGAGGCCGCGGTGACGTCGGCCGAGCGCAGCGCGCGGGCGATCACCTCCCGCTGGGCGGGAGCGTTGGGGGCCGTCAGACCGTTGGAGCGGCCGTCCTGGTTCAGCGCCGAACCACGCACCACCGCCAGCACGCGGTCGCCGTCGCGGACGGCGTCGGTGAGGCGCTTGAGCACGACCATGCCGGCACCCTCGCCACGGACGAACCCGTCGGCCTGGGCGTCGAAGGCGCTGCACTTTCCGCGCGGCGACAACATCCCCCATTTACCCAGCGCCAGTTGGGTTTCCGGGCGCAGCGTGAGGTTGACGCCGCCGGCCAGGGCCAGGTCGCTCTCCCGGGTCCGCAGGCTCTGACAGGCCAGGTGCACCGACACCAGCGACGAGGAGCAGGCGGTGTCCACGGCCACCGCAGGGCCGCGCAGGCCGAGCAGGTAGGCGATGCGCCCGACCGTCACGCTGTGGGCGTTACCGGTCGCGGAGTAGGCGTCGATGGTGTTGATGTTCTGCGCCGCGAGGCTTTGGTACTCGTTGTAGTAGACGCCCAGCATCACCGCGGCGCGGGTCTCGCTGAGCTTGTCCGGTGCCAGCCCGGCGTTTTCCAGGGCCTCCCAGGCCACTTCGAGCGCCACCCGCTGCTGGGGGTCCATCGCCACGGCCTCGCGCGGGGTGATGCCGAAGAACTCCGAGTCGAAGCCGGCGACGTCGTTGATGAAGGCCCCCCACTTGGTGGGCATCCGGCCCGGGGCCATCGGATCAGGGTCGTAGTACTCCTCGGCGTCCCAGCGATCGGCCGGAACGACTTTCACCGCATCGGTACCGGCTTCCAGGAACTCCCAGTACTTCTCCGGGCCGTTGATCCCGCCGGGCAGCCGGCAGCCGATGCCGATCACGGCGATGGGTTCGGCGCCGGAGATCCGGGAGGCCTTCTCGAACTGCTCGGACAGCGCGCCGCGCTGCTCGGCCGTCATGGCCGAGATCCGGTCGAAAGTCGTCTTCATCGGTCGCCTTCCACGCTGTCGAAGAGGGCGTCCAGCACGCTGAACGAGTCCTCGGGTGTCTCCTCGGGCTGCGTCGTCTCGGGTTCGGGCTCGGGGGTGAGCAGTCCGGCCACATGCTCGGCGAACGAGGTCAGCGTCGGATGATTCCACAGCATCGTGGCCGACAGCTCCCGCTGCACCAGCGCCTTGGCGTCGCGCAGCAGCGTCATCGCCATCATCGAGTCCAGGCCGAGTTCGGGGAACGGCCGATCGAAGTCGACCGCCGCCTCCGGCATCCCCAGTTCGCGGGCGAGGATCACCCGCAGCCGGGTCCGCAGTTCCTCGGCGATCTCGGCACCGGTCATTTGCGACCAGTCCGGCGCGTCGGCCGGCGCCGCACCCGGTCCGGCGTCGGCCGCGGTGGGCACCGAGTCGACCTGTGCGTAATGCAGACCGCGGATCTCGACGCACGCCGTCCCGCCGGCCGGCCGCGCGCTGATGTCGACCACCAGATCCGTGGTGCCGCCCCGACGGCGGACCTCGACCACCGCATCGCTCACCGCGGCCGTCGCCGCCCGGACGCCGTCGAGTGCGGCGGGCAGCATCAGCGACTCCGAGTCGTCCAGCAGACGGGCCAGGTGCACCGCGGCGTCGACGAGGGCGGCCGCCGAGGCATCCGGCATGTGGACGTCGGCGGTCAGTCCGCCCGCCACCGCCTGGCAGCCGGTCACCGTCCACTCGAACGGCCGGCCCTCCACCCCGGACTTGCGCTGCAGTTCGCTGATCGCCGCGGCGTCCCACGAGAGCTCCGGGGTGGCGTCGATCGGTGCCGCTTCCTCGGGAAGCGTCGCGACGATGCGGGCGCTGCAGTGCCGGGTCCAGCGGTCGGCCGGCGTCTCCGGCCCGGAGCTGGACGAAATGATGACGGACCCGCCGGCCCCATCGCCTTCCACGACCACGTGGATGACCCGGGGGGCCTCGGCGACGATCGGGTACTCGAACCGGATGTCACCCAGGGCCGGCGCGTCCACCTGGGCCGCCGCCAGCGAAAGGGTTTGCAGCAGAACGGAGAACGGCACCACTTCCACGCCGCGGACGAGGTGCCCGCCGGGGTATGGCTTGGCGTCGGGCAGCAGCGCCGCCCGCCAGGTGCGCCGGCCGGCCGCCGCGCCCTCCACCGGTTCACCGAGCAGCGTGCCGAACGCGGGCGGGGGCACCTGTCCGATGTCTGCGGCGTCGCCGCCGGCCAACAGCGGCCGGATGACCGGCAGCGGCGCCCGCATCTGATAGGCGTCGGCGAGGCGCTGCCAGTCCGCGCCCACCACGAAGGGCTGAACACCGGCGTCCGGGCTGAGCAACGCCGGCATCATCGTGATGGCGACCTCGTTGGGCATCGGGTGCAGCCCCGCCGATTTCGTCGACGGCTGCTCGTCGGCCCAGCTCTTCCACAGACCCCATTCGATGACGGTCGCCGCCAGGCCGAGGGTGCGCCGGGCGTAGGCCAGACCGTCGGTGAACGTGTTGGCGGCGGTGTAGTGGCCGACTCCCCGCGACCCGAGAAGACCGGTGATGGAGGAGAACAACACGAAGCGGCGCACCGGGTTTCGCAAGGTGAGCCGGTGCAGCACAACGGCAGCGTCCAGCTTGGACCGGAACATGGTGTTGACGTCGGCGTCGCTCAGTTCGGTGATCAGCGACTCGCTGCCGGACAGTGCCGCCAGGTAGACGCCCTCCAGCGGCGGCAGATCCGCGCCGAAGCGCGCGAACAGCGCGGTCATCGCGGCCTCGTCGGCGGCGTCGGCCGCGACCTCCACCAGGGTGGTGCCCAGTTCCTTGAGTTCGGTGGCCAGGTCGCCGAGTTTGCCTGCGCCGCTTCGGGATACCGCGACCACGGTGGAGGCGCCCATCTCGGCAAGCTGGCGAATGAGGAAGGGGCCGACGTTGCCGGTGGCGCCGATCACCAAGTGGCTGGTATCACTCTCGAACCGGGTCAGGCTCACCGCCGGGGCGGTGCCGGGCTGCAGACGCGGCACGTGGCGCTCGCCGCGGCGGTAGACGGCCTGGTCGTCGTCACCGGCCTGGGTTTCGGCGGCCAGGATCCGCGCGACCAACTCGGCCGGCACGGACTCGTCGACGTCGACGATGCCGCCCCAGATCTCGGGATTCTCCAACCGGATGGTGCGGCCCATCCCCCACAGCACCGCGTGGGCGGGATCGGAGCGGTCCCCCTCGTCGATGGGCTGGCCGTTGCGGGTCAGGATGAAAAGCGTTGGCGGCTCTGCCATTCCGGCCAGCGCGCCGACCAGCCGCCGGACGGCGTTGAACAGACGGTAACCGGGCGCCGCCTCGATCCGGGAGACCGGCGCCGGCGCGTAGAGCACGTGGTCGGCGCCGGCCAGCGCCGCGTGCAGCACCTCGGACTCGGCGGGGTCCAGTTCGCCGACGTCGAGCGCCCGGGAGCCCGTCCCGAGTTGCGCCGCCAATTCGGCCGCCGCGTCGTCCTCGCCCAGCACCAGCCAGCTGCCCTCGGCGGTGGCGGCGGGCAGGTCGCGGACCGGCCAGGTCAGCCGGTGGAACCAGTCGTTCGAGCCGCGCGAGGATGCCGCGGCCGGCGGCGGCTGTTCAGGGGCCGCGGAGACCTGCAGCCAGTGCCGGGTGTGGTGCCACGGGGTGGCCGGCAACGTCGGACGCGGTTCGGCCGGATGCGGCACCTCCGGCGGGCGCACCGTGTGGGTGGCGTTGAGGTTGGCGTGGAAGGTGAACGTGTCGTTGGTGTCGCGTTGCAGCGTTCCCAGGGTGTGATGGTGGACGCCCTCCAGGCTCTGGTCGATCGCGTAGCTGAGCAGCGGGTGCGGGCTGACCTCGATGAAGAAGGTGTGGTGGGCGCCGGCCGCCGCGACCGCGTGGGTGAATCGGACCGGGTTGCGCAGGTTGTCCACCCAGTGCGCGGCGTCGAACAGCTCAGTCCCGGAGTCCATCCCCGAGTCGCTACGCTGCTGCCCACCGGTGCGCCCACCGGTGGTGACGAACACCGGGATGGCCGGCGGCTGCGGGTCCAGGTCGGCCAGTTCGGTGCGCAGGTCGGCCAGGACGGGGTCGATGATGGCGTGGTGGGAGGCGACGTCGACCTCGACCCGGCGGGCCAGGCGGTCCTGCGCGGAAACCACCGCGATGACGGCGTCCACCTGCTCGGGCGGCCCGGCGATGACCACCTGGTGCGGTGAAGCCTCCACCGCCACAGTGACATTCGGGTAATCGGTGAGGAGTTCCTCGGCCGCTGCCGCGGATAGTTCCAGCAGCGCCATCGCACCCTGACCGGACAACCGCGACATCAGCCTCGAGCGGGTGGCGATGACCTTGATGCCGTCCGAGGGGCTGAGCGCACCGGCCACCACGGCGGCGGTCACCTCGCCCATGGAGTGGCCGATGACCGCGTCCGGCGACACCCCGTGGGCCCGCCACAGCGCGGTCAGCGCCAGCTGAACGCCCACCAGCACCGGCTGGATCCGCTCGATGCCGACGACCGCCTCGCCGGCCTCGAGGACCTGGCGCAGCGAGAAGCCGGCGTGCTTGACGAACGCCGGGTCGAGTTCGTCCACGGCGGCGGCGAAGGCGGGCTCGTCGGTCAGCAGCCGCCGGCCCATGCCGGCCCACTGCGATCCCTGCCCGGAGTACAGGAACACCGTGCCGGCGCCGCACGGACCGGCGTGCGCCGCGGTCACGCCCGGAGCCGGGTAGCCGCCGGCCAGGGCGCGCAGCCCCTCGACTGCCTGACGGCGGTCGCACGCGGTGACGGTGGCGAACTGCGGATGCCGGGCCCGGTGGTGGTTCAGGGTGTGCGCGACGTCCGCCAGGCCGATGCCGACGCTGTCCGGTCCGTCCAGCCAGTCGGCCAGCCGGCCGGCCGTCGCGGCGATTCGCTCGGGGCTGCGGCCGCTCAGCACCAGGGTGCTGACCGGGGGCTCGGGCGCGGGCGACACCAGCTCGGTGAGCGGGGCCTGTTCGACGATGACGTGGGCGTTGGTGCCGCTGACGCCGAACGAGGACACGGCCGCCCGGCGCGGACGGCTGACATCGGGCCATTCCGAAGGCTCGGCGGCGATGACAAACTTCGACGCGCCCGGGCCGGCGTGCGGGGTGAGCTTGGTGAAGTGCAACTGCTTGGGGATGTGCCCGCGCGCCACGCTCAGGACGGTCTTGATGAAGCCGGTGACGCCCGCCGCCGACTCCAGATGGCCGAGGTTGGTCTTCACCGATCCGAGCACCAGCGGCGCCGACCCGTCCCTGTTGCCGTAGACCTCGGCCAGCGCGTCGAGTTCGATGGGGTCGCCCAGTCCGGTGCCGGTGCCGTGCGCCTCGACGTAGTCGATGTCCGAGGGCGCCAGGCGTGCGGCGTGCAGCGCCTGGCGCATCAGCGCCTGCTGGGCCGGCCCGTTGGGGACGGTCTGGCCGCTGCTGGCGCCGTCCTGGTTGACCGCCGACCCGCGCACCACCGCCAGCACGGTGTCGCCGTCGCGTTGCGCGTCCTCCAGGCGCTTGAGCACCACGATGCCGCAGCCCTCGCTGCGCACGTAGCCGTTGGCATCGGCGTCGAAGGACTTGCACGAGCCGTCCGGGGACAGCATCCCGAACCGCGAGCAGGCGATGCTGTTCTCCGGACTCAGAATCAGGTTCACCCCGGCGGCCAGCGCGGTGTCGGATTCCCTGCGGCGCAGGCTCTCGCACGCCAGGTGGATGGACACCAGCGACGACGAGCACGCGGTGTCCAGCACCACCGCCGGGCCCCGCGCACCGAGGAAGTAGGACAGCCGGCCGGCGGCGAAGTTGGGGGCGTTGCCGAACGGAATGTAGGCGTCGATCTGCTCGCGGCGCAGCTTGCCGGCCACCGAGTGGTAGTAGTCGTTGGTGGTCAGGCCGATGAAGACGCCGGTCTGGGTGCCGCGGATGGACTGCGGGTTGATGCCCGCGTTTTCCAGTGCCTCCCAGGCGACTTCGAGCAGCAGCCGCTGCTGCGGGTCGATGCCGGCGGCTTCCCGCGGGGAGATGCTGAAGAACTCCGCGTCGAACTCGTCGGGCTGCCAGGCCGTCAGGAATCCGCCCACCGTGTTGCAGATGGTGCCGGGCACGGTGTAGTCCTCGGAGTAATAGGCGTCGGCGTCCCAGCGGTCGGCCGGCACCCGGACCACACCGCTGGCGCCCTCGTCGAGCAGGGTCCAGAACTCCTCGGCGTTGTTGACCCCGCCCGGCAACCGGCAACCGATGCCGACCACGGCGATCGGCTCGGTGGAAGCCTTCTCGGCGATCGCCAGGCGCGCGGTCAGATCATCGATCTTGCGCAGCGCCTCGGTGATGATCGCGCGACGGTCGGGCGACGGGGCTGTCATGGGTGGGTTAACTCAGTCTTTCCGATAGTTGCTTCAGCAGTTCGTCTTCGGCGAGGTCGCCGTAGTCGTCGTCGAAGTCCACGCCGACGGAGGGGTCGATAACTCCTGCCAGCTCCGGCAGCCGCGCCGCCAGGTACTCGACCAGGTCGTGGACGGTGGGATAGTCGAAGATCACCGAGGCGGGGAGTTCCTCACCGAGGGAGTCGCTGAGCGAACGCCGCAGCGCAACGCTCATCAGTGAGTTCATGCCGGCCTGGAAGAAGCCGGCGGAGCGGTCCAGCAGGTTCGGGGAGGCCAGGCCCATCGCCTCGGCCACCAGGGTGCAGACATGGTCGGTCAGCATCCGCCGCTGGTCGCCCGGGTCGCAGGCGGCCAGCTCCGCGCGGAAACCCGTTGCCGTGGAGAGGAACTCGCCGGATGTGCCGGTGACGAGCTCGTCGATGATGTGCAGCGAGGCCCGGGTGCGGTACGCCCCGCCCAGCCGGTTCCAGTCGGCGGCGACGACGGCGCAGCAGACCGGCGAGTCCGTCCCGGTGAGCACCGACAGCGCACGGATCGCGGTGTCGTCGGGCATGGGCAGCAGCCCCGAGTCGAGGGTGACCTGCCGTTCGGAGTCGGACTGGTTGTCCGCCAAGGACTTCCACCAACCCCACTCGACGGCGGTGGCGGGCAGGCCGGCTGCCCGGCGCGCGTAGGCGAAGGCGTCCAGGAACGTGGTGGTCGCCGCGTAGTGGCCGAGCCACCGCGAGCCCAGCAGCCCGGAGATCGACGTGAACAGCACGAACTGCCGCACGGGGTGGCGCAGCGACAGCCGGTGCAGCAGCCAGGCCGCGTCCAGTTTGGGAGCGAACATGACATCGACGTCGGCGTCGGTCATGTCGCGCAGGGTGGTCGGACCACCGCCGAAGGCAGCCAGGTAGACACCGGCCAGCGGTGGAAGATCGGCGCCGAACCGGTCGAAGAGCGCGCCGAGTGCGGCTTCGTCGGAGGCGTCGGCCGCGACGGTCACCAGCCGAATCCCCCGCTGGGACAGGGTTTCCGCCAGGCCGTCGAGCCGGGTGCCGGGGTTGCGCGAGACGGCGACGATGGTGGTGGCGCCCTGTCCGGCGAGGTAGCCGATCAGGTGCGGGCCGATGTTGCCGGTGGCGCCGACGACGAGGTGGCTTGCGGCCGGGTCCAGGCGGACCTGCTGTCCGGTCGACGTGGCGTTCGTGTGCCGCAGGCGTGCGATGCGCCGCACACCGGCGCGGTAGACGACCTGGTCCTCCGACCCTCCGCCGTGCGCCTCGGCCAGGACCCAGGAGGCGGCCAGTTCGGCGGGAACCGACTCGTCCAGATCGATGACGCGGCCCCAGATCTCGGGAAGTTCCAGGGCCAGGGTGCGGCCCAGGCCCCAAAGGACCGCATGGGCGGGATTCGCGCGGTCCCCCGCGTCGAGGGGCGCGGCGTTGCGGGTGAGCAGGGTCAGCGCCGGGGGCAGTGGGCGATCGGCCATCGCGACCGCCAGTGCGCGGGCCGCGGCGAAGATCCTCCTGCCCGCGGCGGGATCCCAGCTGACGACCGGTTCAGGCGCGTAGAGGACGTGGGTGACCCCGGCCAGTTCGGCGATCACCGCATCGGGATCGCCGGTGAGCTCTGCGGGGTCTACGACCGTCACCGCGTCACCGCCGAGCAGGCGGCCGATCTCCGCGCCGATCACGGCGTCGGCGATCACCAGCCAGTTGCTGCCGCCGGAGTCGACCGCCCCGTCGACGACCGGGCTTGCGGGCCAATGGAGTTCGCAGACCCACTCCGCCGGCACCACCGATGTCGCCGGACTACCGCTGTAGGAGATGCGCTCGCCGGACAGGCGCCGCACCGGTTCGGGCACCCAGTGCCTGGTGTGCTGCCACGGTGTGTGCGGCAGCGTGATGTGCGGCCCGGGCGGGTGCGGCGTGACCGGCGGGTGGGTGGTGTGGGTGGCGTTGAGGCCGGTGTGGAAGCTCACGGTGTCGTCGCCGTCGCGCACGAGGGTCGCAAGCGCGTGGTGGTGAAGGTCGCCGAGCGTCTCGCCGATGCTGCGGGTCAGGATCGGGTTGGGGCTGACCTCGATGAAGGTGCCGTGGTCGGCCGCCGCCGCGACGATCGCCTGGTGGAAACGCACGGGGCGCCGGACGTTGGACACCCAGTAGTCGGCATCGAGGGCCGGGGTTGCGCCGTCGTCGACCGTGGAGAACATCCGGATGCCGGGCAGCCGCGGGACGAGATCGGCCAGCTCGGCCTGCAGGGGCTCGAGCACCGGGTCCATCAGCGCGGTGTGGGAGGCCACCTCCATGTTGACCCGCCGGGCGAACCGGTTGGCCGCGACGGCGGCGGTGAGCAGCGCCTCGATGGCGGCGACCGACCCGGCCACCACCGTCTGCCGGGGTGAGAGGTAGCCGGCGATCTCCACCCCGGGGTAGCCGGCGATGAGCGTCTCGGTCGAGGTGGCGTCGGCATCCAGCAGCGCGACCGCCCCCGGCCCGGCCAGCTGCGACATCAGCCGCGAGCGCGCCGCGATCACCGCGAATCCCTGCGCCGGTGTCAGCGCTCCGGCCACCACCGCGGCGGTGACCTCGCCCATCGAGTGCCCGATCACCGCGTCCGGGTGCACGCCGTAGGAGCGCCACAGCGCCGTGAGCGCCAACTGCAGGCCCATGATGACCGGCTGGGCCCGGGCGTCGCCGCGGACCTCTTCGGAGTCGGCGATCACCTGGCGAAGCGAGTACCCGACGTGCTCGACGAACGCCGGTTCGAGTTCGTCGACGGCGGCGGCGAACGCCGGTTCGTCGGCGAGCAACCGCACGCCCATGCCGGCCCACTGCGAGCCCTGCCCGGAGTAGACGAACACCGTGCCCGGCCGGCACCGCCCCTTGTGCGCAGACACCACACCGGGGGCCGACCGGCCGTCGGCCAGCGCCGCCAGGCCCTCGGCCGCGGCGGCGGCGTCGCGGGCACACACCGTGGCGAACACGGGGTGACGGCTGCGATGGTGGTTGAGAGTGTGGGCCACGTCGTCCAAGGCGACGCCGGCGCCGGCACCGGCCATCCACCCGGCCAGCACCGCGGCCCACGAGGACACCCGCTCCGGGGTATTGCCCGATACCACCAGCGTGGTCACCGCCGGCGACCCGGAGTCCGAATCATTCTGCCGCGCAGCCGGTTCCATGGCCGGAGCCGACTCAAGCACGACATGGGAGTTGGTGCCGCCGAATCCGAACGACGAGACGCCGGCGACCCGCCGGTGGGGGTCCTTGCCCGCCGGCCACGGCGTTGCCTGGGCGGCGACCTTGAGGCGCAGCTTCTCGAACGGGATGTGGGGATTGGGGTCGGTGTAGTCCCGGTTGGGCGGGATGACCCCGCGGCTGACCGCCAGCACGGCTTTGGCCAGCCCGGCGATCCCGGCAGCGGCCTCCAGGTGCCCGAGGTTGGACTTCACCGAGCCGATCAGCAGCGGCTCGGCGGCCGGCCGGCCCTTGCCCAGCACGGTCCCCAGCGCGCGGGCCTCGATCGGATCGCCCAGCAGCGTGCCGGTCCCGTGCGCCTCGACGTAGCCGACGTCACGGACGTCCACCCCGGCGTCGGCGTAGGCCGCTCGCAGCACCGCCATCTGCGCGGCGGGGTTGGGAGCCATCAGGCCGTTGGACCGGCCGTCCTGGTTGACCGCCGAGCCGCGGATGACGGCCAGCACCCGGTCACCGTCGCGCATCGCGTCGCTCAGACGCTTGAGCACCACCACCCCGGCACCCTCGCTGCGCACGAAGCCGTCCGCCGAGGCGTCGAAGGCATGACAGCCGCCCGAGCGCGAAAGCACCTCGGCCACATCGAAACTCCGGGTCGGAGCCGGGGTCAGCACCACGTTGACCCCCGCGGCAAGAGCGACGTCGGACTCCCCCGACCGCAGACTCTGGCAGGCCATGTGCACCGCGACCAGCGACGAGGAGCACGCGGTGTCCACCGTCACCGACGGGCCGCGGAAGTCGAAGAAGTACGACAGCCGGTTGGCGATGATGCTCAGTGCCCCGCCGGTGCCCGACCACGCGTCGACGCCCGCCAGGTCGGCCGTCGCGATCTGCCAGTACTCCGGCGAACAGGCCCCGGCGAACACCCCGGTGCGGGTCTCGGCCAGCGCATCGGCCGGGATGCCGGCGTCGTCGAGGGCCTCTTGGGTCACTTCGAGGAGCAGCCGCTGCTGGGGGTCCATCTTGTCGGCCTCGCCGGCCGGGATCTCGAAGTACTCCGCGTCGAAGTCGGCGACGTCCTCCAGGTAGCCGCCCCAGCGGGTGGTCTCGGCGATCACGGCGGCATCGGCCGGTGAGCCGTCGGCGAAGCGAGACCAGCGCTGAATGGGGACCTCGCGGATCCCCGACCGCCCGGCTTCCAGGAAGTCCCACAGCTTGTCCAGGCTTGACACCCCACCGGGGAACCGGCAGCCCACCCCGACGATCGCGATCGGTTCGTGGCGGTCGAGCCGCGGGCCGGCGTCGGTGAAGACCGGTTCCACCTCGCCGCCGGTCAGGAACCGGGCGAGCATGCTGACCGTCGGGTACTGCCAGAACTCGACCGGCGACACCGGCCGGTCGAGCAGTTCGGAGAGCCGGCCGGTGAGAACGACGGCGTCCCGGGAGCCGACGCCGAGGTCGTGCATGGAAGCACCCCGGTCGATCTGCTCCCGGCTGCAGTCCAGCGCGCCGACCAGGTAGTCGACCAGCCACTGCCGCAGGGCCTCCTCGGTCCAGTCAGAGGTCATGGACTGACGTCCAACCGGCGGAATTCACCGGAGCGGTACCGCTCCCTGGACGCCGACCGCCGCACCTTCCCGCTCGTCGTGACCGGAATCGAGCTCCCGCCGACCAACACCAGGTCGGCGACCCGCACTCCGTGCGCTTTCGAAATAGCCGCTGTCACTTGCGGTTTGAGGTCACGCAGCGCATCAGCGTCCTTGGTCTTGGTCTCGGCGACCACCACGAGTTGCTCGTCGGCGCCGTCGGCGACACAGATCGCCGCCACCCGGCCGCCGGTGATCTTGGCGACGGTGGCCTCGATGTCGTCGGGATAGTGGTTGCGCCCGTCGACGATCAGCAGGTCCTTCATCCGGCCGATGATGTACAGCTCGCCGTCGAACATCACCGCGTAGTCCCCGGAGCGCAGCCACGGCCCGGCCGGCTCGCCCTCGGCCAGCTGTCCGTTGAACACCTCTTCGGTCAGCTCCGGGTTGCGCCAGTAGCCGGCGGCCACCTGCGGGCCGTGCACCCACACTTCGCCGACCTCGCCCGCCGGCTTCTCCACATGGGTGTCCGGGTCGACGATGCGGAAGTCGCAGGCCCGCGGCGGGCCGTGGCTCACCAGTTCCGAGCCGCCCGACTCGGTTAGCTCGGCGTGCCCGCCCGTCAGCTTGTCGGTGTCGAAGCGAACCACGTTCGGTGGGCGCCCGCCGGGTGAGGAGGCCACGTAGACCGTCGCCTCGGCCATGCCCCAGGTGGTCCGCAGGGCGTAGTCCGGCAGGCCCCACTGCGCGAAGTGCTTGATGAACCGCCGCACGGTCGACCCGCGCACCCGCTCGGCGCCGTTGATCATCACCGCCGTGCGGCTCAGGTCCAGGCCGGCCAGGTCCTCGTCGGAGGTCCGCGCCATGACCACCTCGTAGGCGAAGTTCGGGCCGGCGGTGTAGGCGTTGGGGTTGGCGGCGATGTGCTGCAGCCAGCGGACGGGCCTCTGCAGGAACGAGACCGGGCTCATCAGTACGGCCGCGCAGCCGCTGTAGAGCGGGATGAAGATGCCGACCACCATGCCCATGTCATGGTAGAACGGCGCCCACGAGACCACGGTCATCTCCCGCGGCGGGAAGTCGAAGGCCTCCAGATAGTCCGGCAACGCCTGGTCGAGGTTCGCGGTGACGTTGTCGTGGGTGATGGACACCCCGGCCGGCCGACGGGTGGACCCGGAGGTGTACTGCAGGTAGGCGATCTTCGGAACATCCTGCAGCACAGGGGGTTTCGCAGGTGAGAAGAAGTCCAGCGCATCGACCTCGATCACCTTCGGGGGCCGCTGGGCCGACTGCGCATGGGTGTAGTTGCGGACTTCGTCGACGACGGCGGAGGTGGTCAGGACGGCCACCGGTGTGCTGTCGCTCATCGCGCCGGCCACCCGCTCGTCGTGCTGACCGGGTTGGGGCACCGAGAGCGGGACGGCGATGAATCCGGCGCGGATCGCCCCGAGGAAGCCGACGATGTAGTCCAGGCCCTGCGGCGCGAGCACCACGGCCCGCTCCCCCGGCGCGCCGAGCTTGGCGAGCTGTTCGGCGACCACCTCGACGCGATCGCGCAGTTCCGACCAGGTGATGCTCTCGGCGACGCCGGCCGGGTCGGACTCGTAGTCCCAGAACGTGTAGGCGGTGTCGTCGGGCTGCTCCTGCGCCCGGCGCTCGATCAGCTCGGGAATCGTCGTCTGGCTCACCGTGGATCCTTCCTCTAGGACGTCGACTCGACGGTGTCGAACAGGGAGTCCAGCACGCTTCCCGCCGGATCCTCGTCGTCCTCGTCCTCGGTCGCCGAGCCGGGCAGCAGCCGGATGGCGAGGTAGTCGGCGAAGCTGGCGATGGTGGGGTGGTTGAACAGCATCGTCGCCGACAGTTCCAGGCCGACGAACTGTTCGAGTTGCCGCCGGATCGAGATCGCCATCACCGAGTTCAGGCCCATCTCGGCGAACGGCAGGTCGACCTCGACCTGGTCTTCGGGGATGCGCAGCTCGCCGGCCAGGATGGCCCGCAGTCCCTTGTGCAGTTCGGCGCGCAGTTCCCCGGGCTCCATCAGCGACCACGCCATCGTCGGCGCGGCCACCTGGTGCCCGTCGGCTGGGGCACCGGCTTCCATCGGCGCCATCACCACCTGGGCGGCGTCGTACCGGCTGGCGTACTCCCACGCGGCCGAGGCCTCCGCCGGCCGCACCGGGCGCGATCCCGCCCGCTCCAGTTCGTCGACGACGATCTGCACGTCCTTGCCCAGGCCGAGGCCCTCCCAGACCACCCAGTCCAGGCTGACGGTGTTGTCGCCCTGCTGGTGACGGGCCCGGGCCAGCGCGTCGAGATAGGCGTTGCCGGCCGCGTAGGCGGCCTGCCCGGGCACGCCGAACACCGATCCCGCCGATGCGATGAAGTACATGAAGTCCAGGGCGCCGGGCGGGAACGCCTCGTGGAGAACCTGCGCGCCGGCGATCTTGGGCCACACGGTCTGGCGGACCCGGTCAGGCTCCAGGTCGGTGAGCAGCTGGCCCTCGGTGATGCCGGCGGCGTGGACGACGCCGAGGATCGGCGCGGCGCCGTCGTCCTCACGGCGGGCCAGCAGGGCCCGCATCGCCTCGGCGGAACCGGAGTCGATGGCGACGGTCTCCACCGACACCCCGCGGCGTTCCAGCCCGCGGATCGCCGCGATGCGGCGGCGGGCCGCCGGGTCGGGGGCCGCCTCGCCCGCCGAGGGCAGGCCGGTCCGGCCGAGCAGAATCAGCCGCCGGGCACCGCGCTGGGCCAGCCAGCCGGCCATCAGCAGGCCCAGGTCGCCCAGACCGCCGGTGATCAGGTAGGCCCCGTCGGGCCGGCAGCGCAGCGCGGGCCGCACCGGCGCGCCGGGGAAGGGCGCCAACCCGGACTTCAGCAGGGCGCCGTCGCGCAGCAGCATCACCGACTTCGTCGGGGTGTGCAGGATCTCCGACAGGCGCGTCGCGGCCTCCGCGGTGTCATCGGCCGGGCCGATGTCGACCAGCCCACCCCACACCTGGGGCTGCTCGGCGCCGATCACGCCGGCCAGCGCCCACAGGCAGCTCTGCCGCTGCGACTCCTCGGAGAGTGCCTCGTGGACGCCGCGGGTGAGGATCCACAGCGTCGCCGGGTTGCGGGGGTCGCGGTCGACAAGGCGCGAAACGATGTCTCCCACTTCGCAGACCAGCCGTGCCGACACCTCGACATCGCTCTCGGCGGTGTCCGGGTCGGGAACATAGATGAGGTAGCGGGCGTCGGCGGGGTCGGCGGCGGCATGCCCGAGGTCGCCGAGCCGCTCACGCAGTGCCTGCGCGGCCTCCGGGTCGCCGAGCACCGCCACCGTGCCCACGGCTCCGGCGCCGGTGCCGGGTTCCCACGGCTGCCACTCGATGACGTGGGCCACCGCGCTGGGATCGGCGGACGGGGTGAAGCCGTACACGGTCTGGTACCGGACCCCGCGCAGCTCGGCGATGCCGTGCCGGTCGGGGCTTTCCACCACGATGTCGACGACGAGGTCGTCGTCCGCCCCGGCGCGGCGGCGCACCTCGATCACCCCGCGCGGGTCGGCAGGTGCCTGCCCGGAGACGACGACGCTGTCCGCGGACACCGGAAGCATCAGTTCATCCGACGGGCCCACCAGGCGGGCCAGGTCCAGCGCGGCGTCGAGCAACGCGATGGCACGCGGCCCGGTGCCGGTGCCGGTCCCCGGGTCGGGGATGACGATCTCCGCGCGCAGCCGTCCCGCAGTCTCCTCGTGCGAGTCGACCGACCATTCGAACGCGCGTCCCTCCACGCCCCAGGACGCAAGGAGTTCGTCGATGGCAGCCAGGTCGTGCGTCGCAGTCTCGGCGGTGTCGCCGGCGGTGTCCTCGGCAGGTGTCCGGGCGGGTCGGGCGGTCATCCGGGCGGTGACGTTGCCGATCCAGTGCCGGTCGGCGTCGTCGACAGCCGGGGCCGACGAGATCGTCACCGCATCGCCGTCGGTGAACACCTGGACCGCGCGCGGCTGGTCCAAGGTCAGCGGGCTGTCGAACCGGACGTCCTCGACCCCGGCGGCCCCGCACTCGGCTGCTGCGGCCGCCAATGTCCCGATCAGGACCGACGGCGGGACGACGTCCACCCCGGCGATACGGCGGAAGCCCGGATACGGCCTGCCCTGTGTCACCAGACGCGCCTGCCAGAGGTGCCCGGTCATCGGGCCGGCCACCGGCGTGTGCGTGCCCAGGACCGTCCCGGGTGCCGGCGCCGCCGCGCCGCTGCTGCGCGGCGGAGCCGTCGGGATCCAGTGGTGGGTGTGCTGCCACGGCGTGGTGGGCAGCGTGATGTGCGGCTCGGCGCCGTGCGGGGTGACCGGTGGCCGGGTGGTGTGGGTTGCGTTGAGGTGGGTGTGGAAGCTCAGCGTGTCGTCGTCGTCGCGGGTCAGGGTGGCGACGGTGTGGTGGTGAACGTCGGTGAGGGTGTCGTCGATGGCGTAGGTCAGCACCGGGTTCGGGCTGATCTCGATGAAGGTGCCGTGCTCGGCGCCGGCCGCGGCGACCGCCTGGGCGAACCGGACCGGGTTGCGCAGGTTGTCGACCCAGTGGGAGGCGTCGAAGAGGGCGATCCCATCCCGGCCGCCGGTGGTGACGAACACCGGGATGGCCGGCGGCTGCGGGCTCAGGTCGGCGAGTTCGGTGCGCAGCTCGGGCAGCACCGGGTCGATGATCGAGTGGTGCGAGGCGACGTCGACGTCGACGCGGCGCGCCAGCCGGTCCTTGGCCGCCACCACCTCGACCACCGCGTCGACCTGCTCGGGCGGCCCGGCGATCACGATCTGGCGCGGGGAGGCCTCCACGGCGACGCTGACGTCCGGGTAGTCGGCCAGGAATTCCTCGGCGTCGTCGGCGCTGACCTCGAGGAGCGCCATCGCGCCCTGCCCGGAGAGCCGGGACATCAGCCTCGACCGGGTCGAGATGACCTTCAGGCCCTCGGCGGGGCTCAGCGCCCCGGCGACGACGGCGGCGGTGACCTCGCCCATCGAGTGCCCGATCACCGCGTCGGGATGGACGCCGTAGGAGCGCCACAGCGCCGTCAGCGCCAACTGCAGGCCGACCAGCACCGGCTGGATGCGCTCGATGCCCACGACCTTCTCGCCTGACGCCAGGACCTCGCGCAGGGAGAACCCGGCGTGCTCGACGAACGCGGGCTCCAGCTGGTCGACGGCCGCGGCGAACGCCGGCTCGTCGGCGAGCAGCCGCCGTCCCATGCCGGCCCACTGCGAACCCTGACCGGAGTAGACGAAGACGGTGCCCGCCCGGCAGGACCCGGTGTGCGGAGCGACCAGCCCGGGCGCTGACTGCCCGGCCGCCAGCGCCGACAAACCGGTGATCGCCTCCTCCCGGTCCCGGGCGCACACCGAGGCGAACAGACGGTGTCCGCCACGATGGTGGTTGAGGGTGTGGGCCAGCTGATCCAGGCGCACCTCGGGGCCGGCCTGCGACAGCCAGTCGGCGAGCATTCCCGCGGTCGCGGCGATGCGGGCGGGAGTCTTGCCGGAGATCACCAGCGTGGTGACCGCCGAAGGCTCGGCCGGCAGCGGCGCCGGCTGTTCGGGCGCCTGCTCGAGGACGACGTGGGCGTTGGTGCCGCCGAAGCCGAACGAGGAGACCCCGGCCCGCCGCGGCCTGCCGTTGTCGATCCAATCAGTCTGTTCGGCAACAACTTTCAGTCGCAGGCTGTCGAAGTCGATGTGCGGATTCGGGATCTGGTAGCCCACCGTCGCCGGGATCTGGCCGTGGTTGAGCGCCAGCACCGCCTTGGCCAGACCCGCCACCCCGGCGGCGGCCTCCATGTGGCCGAAGTTGGATTTCACCGAGCCGATCAGCAGCGGGTCCTCGACCGGCCGGCCGCGGCCCAGCACGGTCCCCAGCGCGCGGGCCTCGATCGGATCGCCCAGCAGGGTTCCGGTGCCGTGCGCCTCGATGTAGTCGACCTCGCGCATGTCGACCCCGGCGTCGGCGTATGCGGCCCGCAGCACGCCCATCTGCGACGCCGGGTTCGGCGCCATCAAACCGTTGGACCGGCCGTCCTGGTTGACCGCCGAGCCGCGGATGACGGCCAGCACCCGATCACCGTCGCGCAGGGCGTCGGACAGGCGCTTGAGCACCACCACCCCGGCGCCCTCGCTGCGCACGAAGCCGTCCGCCGAGGCGTCGAAGGAATGGCAGCCGCCGGAGCGCGACATCGCTTCGGCCACATCGAAACTGCGCGTCGGGGCGGGGGTGAGCACGACATTGACCCCCGCCGCCAATGCCGTGTCCGACTCCCCCGAGCGCAGGCTTTGACAGGCCAGGTGCACCGCCACCAAGGACGACGAACACGCGGTGTCCACCGTCACCGACGGACCACGGAAGTCGTAGAAATAGGACACCCGGTTGGCGATGATGCTCAGCGCGCCGCCGGTGCCCGACCATGCGTCCACCGAACTGAGGTCGGACGCCGACAGGGCCCCGTACTCGCCGTTGCACGCGCCGGCGAAAACCCCGGTCTGGGTGTGGCGCAGGGCCTGTGGCGAGATGCCGGCGTTCTCGAGGGCCTCGTGGGTCACCTCGAGCAGCAGCCGCTGCTGGGGGTCCATCTTGTCGGCCTCGCCGGCCGGGATCTCGAAGAACTCCGCGTCGAAGGCGGCCACGTCGTCGAGGAATCCGCCCCAGCGGCTGGTTCCGGCCAGCGCCGCCGAATCCTCCGCCGAGCCGCCCTCGAACCGGTCCCATCGCCCGGCCGGCACGGTACCGATGCCGCAGTTGGCCTCGACGAGGAAGTCCCACAACGCTTCCGGGCCTTCGACCCCACCGGGGAACCGGCAACCCACACCGATCACCGCGATCCGCTCACGCTCGCCGGAGGCACCCGGAACGTCGATCATGGTGGGCAGCGGCACCGGCTCCACCTCGCCGCCGGAAAGGTATGTCGCCAGCGCGTTGACCGTCGGGTACTGCCAGAGGTCCACCGGCGACAGCTGGCGGTCCAGCAACTCGGAAAGCTCGCCGATCATCACCACCGCGTCGGCCGACCCGACCGCGAGATTGCTCAGCGGTGCGTCGCAGTCGATCTCGTCCGGATCAAGACCGATCGTGTTGACGAGATAGTCGACCAGCCAGGCTCTGAGGCCGTCCTCGTCCAGCTCCGGGTTCACGTAGCGTCCAGCCGGCTGAACTTCTCCAGCCGGTACTGCTCCGAACATGAGGACCGGCGGACCTTGCCGCTGGTGGTGATCGGTAACGAACCCTGGCCCACGAGCACCAGATCCCCCATCCGCACGCCATGGACGCTCCGGACCGCGGCGGCAACGCGGCGCTTCAAGTCGCGCAGCTTCTCGGTCGCCTCTTCGGGCGTACCGCCGGGCGGCTTGATCTCGGCGACGGCGACCAGCTTCTCGGTGGTGTCGTCCTGCACGGCGATCGCCGCCACCCGTCCGGCGGTGATCTCGCTGATGGTGAACTCGATGTCGTCGGGATAGTGGTTGCGTCCGTCGACGATCAGCAGGTCCTTGATGCGGCCGATGATGAACAGCTCGCCCTCGAAGATGACGCCGAGGTCGCCGGTCCGCAGCCACGGGCCCCTAGGCGTTCCCTCCATCGGCTCCGCGAGCTGACCGGCGAACGTGCGTGCCGTCAACTCGGGATTGCGCCAGTAGCCCGCCGCGACCTGGTCGCCGTGCACCCAGATCTCGCCGACCTCACCGGCCGGGCGTTCGCGCAGGGTCTCGGGATCGACCACCCGGACGTCGCAGGACCGCGGCGTACCACAGCCCACCAGTTCCGAGCCGCCGGCGGCGCAGAGTTCGGCATGGCCGGCATTGAGCTTCTCGGAGTCGAAACGCACCTCGGTCGGGGGACGGCCGCCCGGGGAGGTGACCACGTACACGGTCGCCTCGGCCAGCCCGTAGGACGAGCGCACTGTCGCCTCCGGCAGCCCCAACGGGCCGAACCGCTCATTGAAGCGGTGCAGGGTGCTCGGGTGCACGCGCTCGGCACCGCTGATGAGGCCCAGGCAGCCGCTGAGGGTCAGTCCGGCCATGTCGGCGTCCGAGGTGCGCCGGGTGGCGAGTTCGTAGCCGAAGTTGGGCGATGCGCTGAAGGTGCCCGGGTTGATCGCCAGTTGCTGGATCCAGCGGGACGGCTTGGCGAGGAAGCCCAGCGGGCTCATCAGCACGCCGGGACGGCTGACGACCAGTGGTCCCAGTACGCCGAGCACCAGACCCATGTCGTGGTAGAAGGGCAGCCAGGAGACGATGGTGAAATCCTCGGGCGCCTCGCCCCCGACGTGCTCGGCGAAGTCCCCGATGATCTGGTGCAGGTTGCTGATGATGTTGTGGTGGGTGAGCGCCACACCGGCGGGCTGCCGGGTGGAGCCGGAGGTGTACTGCAGGTAGGCCGTGGCGGATGCCGGAGCCGGATCCGTGGGCGCGGAGGCCGGGCCGAGCGCGTCGACCTCCACCACCTCGGGCGCCGAGCCGCCGGGCTGAGCGCTGGCGTAGGGAACGACGGCGCCGACGACGGCCGATGTGGTCAGGATGACGCTGGGGGCGGAGTCGCGAAGGGCGCCGACGACGCGCTCGTCGAGGCCGCCGGGAGCCGGAACGGGCAACGGAACGGCGATGAACCCGGCATGCATGGCGCCGAGGAAGGCAACGATGTAGTCGAGGCATTGCGGCGCGAGGATGGCGGCGCGGTCGCCCGGCGAGCCACACCGGGTCAGCCGCTCCGCGACGGCCTGAACCCGGTCGTAGAGTTCCGACCACGTGAGCGTGTCGGCGAATCCCGCCGGGTCCACGTCGTAGTCCAGAAACGTGTAGGCGAGCTCGTTCGCCTGCTGTTCAGCTCTGTTTTTCAGCAGTTCAGGAATAGACAACTGAATCTCCGGCATCGCTAAATCTTCCAAGCCCCAACACATGCGCGTCTCTCAGCAGGAAAGGTTAACACCTCAAAAGCCCCCTTCGAGCCCGCACTCTCAGGCAAAAGTATACCTGTTCTCAGGAAAAATTAACCCCAATGCCGGTGATTTCATAGTCGGTGTCGGGCATTCGGCTGTTTGGGCCCGGCAGCGAACCGTCAGGTGAGGGGGTCTCCGCCTCAGGTGCAGGCGGTTTTTGCGACCGCGCTCTCGATGTCGGCGGCCAGTTCGTTCAGGTGGTCGTTGATGTAGAAGTGATGGCCGGTGAATTCGCGCAGGGTGAACTCCCCCGTCGTGCGCCGCGACCACGGTTCCACCCGCTCGAGAGTGCCGATCTCGTCCTCGTCACCGATGTAGGCGGTGATCGGGCAGGACACCGAAGCGTCCGGCGGGCATTCGTAGGCCATGATCGCCTTGAACCCCCGCAGTGTGGGCAGGATCCGGGCGGCGAACTCCTCGTTCTCCAGGAACTCGGGGTTTACGCCGGTCATCGTGGCCACCGCAGCCAGCAGGCCACGGTCGTTCTCCGGGATGTACTCCGCCCCCACGGCGCCCGGCGCCGGCGACGCCGACACGAACAACGCCGAGATGGGGTTTCCCGCCGCCTCGTACCGGCGCGCCACCTCGAACGCCACCAGGGCGCCCATGCTGTGGCCGAAGAACGCCACCGTGCCGTCGGTCGGGGCGGGCAGCAGCTTCATCACCCGGTCCGCGAGGTCGGGGATGCTGCGGAACGACGTCAGATCGTGGGTGCCGCCTTTGCCGGGGTACTGCACGGCGACCCGTTTGAGATCGGTGGTGAAGGCCTTGGCGAACGGCACGTAGTAGGTCGGCGACCCGCCGGCATGCGGGAAGATGAACAGCGTTGTTGGCCCGGTCACCGGGACAGATTACTCCGGGAGATTCGGCCTAATCGGTGGCGAAGTCGGCCTCGGCGTCCCGGTTGAGGTCGACGTAGGCCTTGTCGCTGACGTCGAAGGCGACACTGTGAATCGTCCCACCGGTGAATTCGCCGGGGTTCTTGTACTGCTGCGAGACGTTGTCACCGCTGTCGTAACCGACGCACAGGCCATCACCGGCGAGGGTGAACTTGCCGATCTGGGCACGCATCGGCCCGGAGGTCACCGGCTTGCCGTCGACGAACAGCGTGGTCGTCCCGAGGGACTCCCCATGTTCACCGGCCTTGTCGCGCTTGAACTCCATGCCGAGGGTGTGCTTGCCCGGCGACAGCGGCGGCGAGACGAAGTCCTGTTCGGGCTTGATGCCCAGGAAGTTGTAGACGTAATGGAGCTGTCCGTCCTTGATGAACAGGGTGTGGCCGCCGAAGCGGGAGCCGTGGGCGAAGATCACCCCGTCGGCGTCGTTGTTCAGCTCGACATTGGACGCGATCTTGTAGGAGCGACCGCGGATGCTGACCGCCACGCCCTCGGGCACCGGCGCGGTGTCCGGGTAATAGATGTAGCGGTCACGCGGCGGCTCGGCCTGGGGCCTGGGACTGGTGAGAACCTCGGTGGCGGACCGGTCGTCGAGGGGCAGCACGAAATTGTTCTTGGCCTCCTCGTCCCAGGCCTTGATCAGCTCCTTGAGCTTGTCGGGCTGCTGGTCGGCGAGATTGGTGGACTCCGAGCGGTCCTCGTCGACGTGGTAGAGCTCCCACTTGTCGTCGGGGAAATGCCCCTTGTTGCTGATCGGGGCGTGCAGCGCGGCCGCCTTCCAGCCGTCCTCCCAGATGCCGCGGGTACCGAGCATCGCGTAGTACTGCCGCTTGCGCGTGGTGGGCGCCTTCGGGTCGTCGAAGCTGTAGCGCATCGACACCCCGTTGAGCGGGTACTGCTTGACCCCGCCGTAGACCTCGGGCATCTGAAGCCCGGCGACATCGAGCACGGTGGCCGCGACGTCAGTGGCATGGTGATATTGCTGCCGCACCTCACCGCGGGCCTTGATGCCCTTCGGCCAGGAGATCACCATCGGATCGCAGGTGCCGCCGGCGAACTGGCTGTAGCGCTTGAACATCTGGAACGGCGTGGAGAACCCCACCGCCCAGCCGGTCGGATAGTGGTTGTAGGTGTCCGGGCTGCCCAGGGTGTTCAGATACTTCATGTTCTCCGACAACTCGTCGGGATAGCCGTTGAAGAACTTGTTCTCGTTCACCGAGCCGTTGGGCGAACCCTCCCCGGAGGCTCCGTTGTCGGCGCAATAGAAGACTATGGTGTTCTCCAACTGGCCGGTCTGCTCCAGATAGTCGATGATCCGGCCCACCTGGGAGTCGGTGTATTCGGAGAACCCGGCGTAAACCTCCGCCATCTTCGAGAACAGCTTCTTCTCATCGGCATTCAGCGAATTCCACGGCCGCACCGCATCATTGGCCACCGCGACGTCCTCGGGCAGCGGATTGATCGGCGTCATCTTGGTGCCCTCCGGGAAGATTCCCTTCTGAATCATCCGGGGCAGCACCCAGTCCCGGTAGGCCTCGTAGCCGTCGTCGAACTTGCCCTTGTACTTGTCGATGTACTCCTGCGGAGCATGGTGGGGGGCGTGGTTGGCGCCCGGGCAGAACCACATGAACCACGGCTTGGACGGGTTGGACGATTTCTGATCCCGCAGCATCCGGATCGCGTTGTCGGCCAGGTCTTTCGAGAGGTGGTAGCCCTCGCCGGGACCGTAAGGCTGCTCAATGAACCGGTTGTCCTCCACCAGATCGGGGAACCACTGGTTGGTCTCACCCCCGAGGAACCCGTAGAACCGGTCGAAGCCCATCTGAAGCGGCCATTCCGACTTGCTGCCGCCGCTGGAGACGTCCTCCTCGGGCACGTTGTGGTTCTTGCCGAGCCAGAAGGTGCTGTAGCCGTTGTCCTGGAGGACCTGAGGTACCGGGGTGCACTGCGCCGGCAGTCGGGCTGCCGAACCCGGGAAGCCGGTCGAGGCCTCGGTGATGGCGGAGAACCGGTTGACATGGTGATTGCGTCCGGTCAGAAAACACGATCTGGTCGGCGAACACAGCGCGGTGGTGTGCCACTGCGAGTACATGATTCCGTTGTCGGCGAGCTTCTGCATGGTGGGCATCTCGATCCGGCCGCCGTAGGGCGACCACGCCGCCAGCCCGGTGTCGTCGTAGAGGACAACCAGGACGTTGGGCGCCCCGTCGGGGGCCTTCTTCAGCTCGAAGGGCTTCCAGCCCTCGGTGGAGTCACGGACGTCCAGTTCGATCTTGCCGTCGAATCCGTCGTTGATCCCGGTGCCGTATCCGGGCGGCCCGTCGCCGCCGCTCGCGCTCGGCCCGGCGCCGCTGTCCTTCTTGTCGCACCCGGCCGCCAGGCCGCCGGCCGCGGCGACCCCCATCCCGGCCGCCAGCCCGCCGAGGACCCTGCGCCTGGACAGACCCTGGGATTGCTCTTCTGTCGTGGCGGCGTCATCGGTACCGGATGGGGTCATGGGAGCAACTTCCTGTTCGTTTGCCGCATTTGGCAGGCAGGGGAAATCTACTCACGTTCGGGCAGGCTGTCCTGGAGATAGTCCAGAAGCCGCTGCCGCTCGGGCACCTTCAGCGCTCGGCGCCCGGCGCCGTCACGAAGTCGATCAGTTCCTCGACCCGGCCGATGAGTGCAGGCTCCAAGTCGGTCCAGTCCCGGACCGCGCCGCGGATGCGCTGCCATGCGGTGGCGATGTCGGCCTGGGTGCGGTGCCGCCAGCCCAGCGCGTCGCAGATTCCGTGCTTCCATTCGACGGTGCGCGGGACACTCGGCCACGCCGCCAGCCCGAGGCGCGCCGGTTTGACCGCCTGCCAGATGTCGACGTAAGGGTGGCCCACCACCAGGGTGTGCTCCCCGCCGGGACCGCGGCGCACGGCCTCGGCGATACGGGACTCCTTGGAGCCGGCCACCAGGTGGTCGACCAGCACGCCGAGCCGCCGCCCTGGCCCCGGCCGGAACTCGGCCACGATCCCGGCCAGATCGTCAACTCCCCCAAGGTATTCCACGACGACACCCTCGACCCGCAGGTCGTCCCCCCAGACCTGCTCGACGAGTTCGGCGTCGTGGCGGCCCTCGACGTAGATGCGTCCGGCCAGGGCCACCCGAGCTTTCGCCCCGTCGACTTTGACCGAACCCGAGGCGGTGCGCTGCGGTGTCGCGGGGGTCGTCCGGCGCGGCGGAGTCAGGATCACCGGACGGCCGTCCACCCAGAAGCCCGGACCGAGTGGGAACACCCGGGTGCGGCGGTTGCGGTCCTCGACCTCGACCCGGCCGCCCTCGATGCGCAGGATCGCGCCCACGAAGCCCGACTGCGCGTCCTCGACCACCATCCCGATCTCGGCGCAGCACTCCACCGAACGGGGCTTGCGGGACTGGTGCGGGTTGCGCGCGAGCACGTCGGCGCCATAGCGATCGGCCACCTGCGCGAGCGTAGGGATTCGTGCGGACCGACACAGCAGCCCAAGCCGCGACTCACCATTCCGAGTCCCAACGGAAACCTCGTCGTGAGCAGATGGCTGGCCAACAGAGTGTTCGTCAGTCATGATGCCGCCCATGAAGTTGACCCTCCTGGTCCCTGTTGTTGCGGCGCTGCTGGCGACGGCGGGTTGCGCCCCGGCCGAGGACAAGCCCTCCGCGACCGGTGCACCCGCCAGTTGTGAGAAGGCCTCGCTGACGACGCTCAAGCCCGGTGTGTTGACCTTCGGCACCGACCAGCCCGCCTACCCGCCGTGGTTCGTTGGCGACGTGCCGGCCAATGGCAAGGGATTCGAGTCGGCAGTCGCCTACGCCGTCGCGGGGAAGCTGGGCTACACCCCCGAGGAGGTCGCCTGGGTCCGCGTTCCGTTCAACGCCGCGATCGCACCGGGGCCCAAGACCTTCGACGCCAATCTCAACGAGTTCTCGATCACCGAGGAACGCAAGAAGGCCGTCGACTTCTCCTCGCCCTACTACGACGTCACCCAGGCCGTCGTCACGGTCAAGTCCTCGCCGGCCGCCAAGGTCAGCACGCTCGACGGACTGCGCGGCCTCAAACTCGGCGCCCAGGTCGGCACCACCAGCTACAACGCCGCCAAGGGTCTGGGCACCAGCGCGCCGGTGTCGGTCTACAACAACAACGACGACGCCAAGGCGGCGCTGACCAGCGGCCAGATCGAGGCGCTGGTGCTGGACCTGCCCACGGCCTTCCAGGTCCAGGCCGAGCTCCCCGACGGCCAGATCGTCGGCCAGTTGCCGGCCGGCGGCGACAAGCCCGAGCAGTTCGGCATCGTCCTGGACAAGGGCAGCGCCCTGACGTCGTGCGTGTCCGGTGCGGTCGACGCCCTGCGGTCGGACGGAACCCTGGCCGGTCTGCAGCAGCAGTGGCTCACCGAAGCCGGCAGCGCACCGGTCCTGAAGTGACCGCACTGGCTGCCGAGCGGCTGGCCTACCGCGAGTCGCGGGCCCGGCGGTCGACGGCCATCGCCCTGGTGTCCACGGTGGTCTTCGCCGCCGTCCTGCTCATCGCAACCACGTCCTCGCCAGGCTGGCCACGGGTGCGGGACTCGTTCCTGAACTGGCGGGTCGGCTGGGAGAGCCTGCCGGCCATCCTGGACGGGCTGTGGCTGAACCTGCGGGTGCTGGTGGTCTGCCAGATCCTCATCCTGATCATCGGGCTGGGTCTTGCCGCCGTGCGGACACTGCGCGGCCCGGTGTGGTTTCCGTTGCGGGCATTGGCAACCGGCTACGTCGACCTGTTCCGCGGGCTGCCGCTGATCATCTGTCTGTACCTCGTCGGGTTCGGGTTGCCGGGTCTACGGCTGGCCGGCATCCCGAACAACCCGGTGCTGCTGGGCGGTTTGGCTCTGGTGCTGGTGTACTCGGCATACGTCGCCGAGGTGTTCCGCGCCGGAATCCAGTCGGTGCACCCCTCCCAGCTGTCGGCGGCGAGCTCGCTGGGGCTGAACTACCGGCAGACCATGCGTCTGGTGGTGCTGCCGCAGGCCGCCCGACGGGTGACACCGGCGCTGCTCAACGATTTCGTTGCGCTGCAGAAGGATTGCGGCCTCATCTCGGTGCTGGGTGCGGTGGACGCGGTGCGGGCCGCCCAGATCCAGGTGGCCACCAGTTACAACTTCACCCCGTACGTGGTGGCCGGTCTGTTGTTCGTGGCGCTGGCCGTGCCGTCGGCGCGGCTCGCGGACTGGGCCACCCGGCGCGCCGCCACCCGGCAGGGCGCGCTGTGAGCGGCCCGGTTCTGTCGGTTCGCGGCCTGGTCAAGCGCTACGGCGAGCGCACCGTTCTCGACGGGGTCGATCTCGACGTCGCCGAGCACGAGGTGGTGGTGCTCATCGGCGCCTCCGGTTCCGGGAAGTCCACGCTGCTCAAATGTGTCGATCTGATCGAGGACGTCGACGACGGCCAGATCTTCCTGGACGGCGACGACATCAGCGATCCCAGGGTCAACGCCGAACAGGCCCGCCGCCGCATGGGGATGGTGTTCCAGTCGTTCAACCTGTTCCCGCACATGACCGTGCTCGACAACGTGACGCTGGCACCGCGGGTGGTGTTCCGGCGCAGCCGCGGCGACGCCGACGCCCGGGGCCGCGAACTGCTGAGCCGGGTCGGGCTGGCCGACAAGGCGGATGCCTACCCCGACAAGCTGTCCGGCGGCCAGCAGCAGCGGGTGGCCATCGCCCGGGCGCTGGCCTATGACCCGAGACTGCTGCTGCTCGACGAGATCACCAGCGCGCTCGACCCGGAACTCGTCGGCGAAGTGCTCGACCTGGTGCGCGAACTCGCCGAGTCGGGACGCACCATCGTGATGGCGACCCATGAGATGGGTTTCGCCCGCCAGGTCGCCCATACCGTCTGCTTCCTCGACGGCGGACGGATCATCGAATCCGGTTCGGCCGAGCAGGTTCTCACCGATCCCCGGCACGACCGCACCCAGCAGTTCCTGAGCCGGGTCAGCGGCGCGGGACGCTGAACCACGGCCTCACGACACGCCCGGGTAACGGGCCGGTACCGGTTTGTCTCGTAACAGCAACGCCTCAGCACGGGACCAGTGAAATGCCAGCTTCGGCAGGGACTCTGGAGTCAACCCCCTAGTAGGAGGCCCACAATGCCCTGGCTGATGATCTACGCCACCGTCGCCGTCGCCGTACTCTCGGTCGTCGGCGCGTGGTGCGCAAGGGATGTGCGGCATGATCCGGTACGGGTGCCGGCGATCATCGCCGCGGCCGTCCTGTGGCCGGTGCTCGTCGTCGGCCTGGCGCAGTTCGGTGTGATCCACCTCGTCGCCGCCCACCTGCGCCGAAACGCCCAGGAGCCGGCGGTCGCGGCTCCCGCTGAGCCTGAACCCGCCACCGCGCCGATAGTCCTGGTCGGCTCCCGGGTCCGGATGGCCTGACAGTCCGGCGCGAGAGACACTGCATGGCGGCTTCCTGAGGGCCACAATCGCGATTCGGCACGCCGAAACAGACCCCTAGTGCTGCATAACGGGTCGGCGACCTGCATACTCGTCGGGTGAAAATGACCCGCCTTCGCGTTATGGCCGCGGTTGCCGCCCTGACGTCCTGCTTCTTCTCTGCCCCTACCGCAGTCGCCGAGGGCGCACACATCACCGATGTGCAGCACGTGAACGACCGCTGGGACAAGGTGTCGGTCTTTTCGCCGGCGATGAACAAGGTGATCGTCAACGACGTCTACAAGGCGGCGGGCGGCGGAGCACCCACCTTCTATCTGCTGCCCGGCATCGACGGCGGTGACAACCTGGACCCGGGCGCGAGCTTCGCACCCGGCACCAAGAGCTGGTTCGGTATGACCGACATTCCGGGCTTCTTCGGCAACAAGTACGTCAACGTCGTCTCGCCGCTGGGCGGGCAGTTCAGCTGGTGGACCGACTGGGTCAACGACTCGTCCAAGCAGTACCAGACGTACATGACCCGCGAGCTTCCCCCGCTGATCAACTCCGCCTACAACACCAACGGAGTCAACGCCGTCGGCGGCCTGTCCAGCACCGGCGGGACCGCGGTGGACTACGCCGTCCAGGCGCCCGGCGTCTTCCGGGCCGTCGGCTCCTACAGCGGCTTCCTCACCCCGTCGGAACCGCAGGCCGCACAGCAGGTCGCGTTGACCCTGGGTTCGGGTGGCGCCAGCGCCGAGAACATGTGGGGGCCGCTGGGTGGGCCCACCTGGGTTGCCCACGATCCGTCGAAGAACCTCGACAAGCTGCGCGGCGTCGCGATCTACGCCGGCGCGGCGGGTGGCTCCGTCGGTGACGTCGACCGCCTCCCGCCGGGATTCGGAGGCAACTTCACCGGCGGGTTCATCGAGGGCATCGTGGCGGAGAGCACCAAGAAGTTCGCCGACGCCGCGGCGGCGGCCGGCGTGCCGGTGACCTACGTCCTGCGCCCGCAGGGCTCCCACACCTGGGGCCTGTTCGAGTCCGAGATGCAGGAGTCGTGGAACACCACGATCGGCCCCGCCCTCGGCAGCTGACCGGCATCGGCCTCAGAAGTAGCCGTTGGTCGGCGGCGGGGTGCCGTTGACGGCGTAGTCTCCGGCGACATACGCCTTGTACGCCAACGGATTATGGGTCGCGACTGTCCGGACGTTGCGCCAGTGCCGATCCAGGTTCAGGGCGCGGGAGGTTGCTGAGGCACCGCCGGTGTCGAAGAGCTTCTCCGCCGCCGCCAGCGCCAGCCGCTCCGCGATCAGCTGCGCCTCGGCGACGACGACGGCCACCCGGGCCAGTTCATCGGCGTCGTTGTCCGCGCCGGACCCGACGAGCCGGTCGATCGCATCGGCAGCGCTCAGAACGAGCGCCTCGGCAGCCGAGGCGTTCGCCGAAATCTCCCCCACCGCGTGCAGCGTGAACGGATCGGCGGCAGCGGTGTCGCCCAGCGAATGCGACGCGGGACGGGCCTTGTTGCGGACGTACCAGACCGCGTCATCCCTGGCGGCGGCGGCGATTCCGGCTGCCACCGCGGCGAGGTAAAGCTGCAGGAAAGCCGTGCCGTGAGCCAGGTGCTTGCCGTCGGACACGGTGGTGACCTCATGCGGCTGCACCGCGACGGCGGTGAACCGTGTTCCCCCGCTGGCGGTGGTCCGCTGACCGAAGCCGTCCCAGTCGTCGTAGAGCGCCACGCCGTCGCGGTCCGCGGGGACGATGGCCTGCAGATCCCGGCCCTCCTGATCGACCGCGGAGACGGCGATGACGTCGGCGAAAAGCGTTCCGGTGGAATAGAACTTGTAGCCGTTGAGCCGCAGCACGCCGTCGTGGTCGGCGAGCAGGGTGGTGTCGGCGGCCGACGGGGTCTTGCCCTTCGCATCGGTGATGGCGTTGCCGACGATGATCCCGGCGTTGATCCGGGGGAACCACTCGTCGCGGTCGGCGTCGATGGCGCGGTTGCTGAGCAGCCGTTCGGAGAAGCCGAAGTGTGGCCGAAGCGCCTGCGCCACATTGGAACTCGCACGCCCGATCCGGATCACCGCGGTGAGCACGTCACGCACGGTGCCGCCGGGGCCACCGTGGCGGGCCGGGACCCGCAGGCTCAGCACACCGGTGTGCCGGATCGCTTCCACGGCGTCGTACTGCAGCAGTCGTTCCCGTTCGGCGGCCGCGTCGTTGTGCCGCAACGTCTCGACGACCTGAGTGAGGCGTGCGAGGCGCTCGTCGACCGTCCCGCCCTGTGGCTGGGTCTCGAACGGCCGCCGTGCCGCGACCGGGCCCGGCCGACCGTCGGTGAGGGTGGTTGTCACTGGTGCATCACCTTTCAGCGGTAGTGGCCGATGATGTTCTCGGCGAACCTGTCGAGCTCGGCGTCGATCGGCTGGAACTGCAGCATGAACAGCTCGATGCCCGCCTCGTGGAAGCGGTCGATGCGTTCGATCACCTGCTCGTAGCTGCCGACCAACCCGGCCAGCGTCCCGCCGTTGGAGCCGATCCGGCTGGTTCCTTTGAGCACCTGGTACATGGCGGTCTTGGGGTCGGTGCCGCGGGAGATCTCCGGACGCGTCTCGGCGTCGATCAGCGACTGCAGGTGCTGCTGCTCGGCTAGCGCCTCGGCCTCGGTCGGACGGGCGATCACGAAGGCGGACAACCCGAATCGCAACGGCCGGCGCTCCCGGGGCCGGGACCGAAGATCCGAGATGATCGCGGCGGTGTCCTCCAGCGGGCGGCCGTTGATGAAGAACACGTCGCCGCGGGAGGCGGCCAGCGCACGCCCCGGTTCGGACTCCCCACCGACATAGATCGGGGGGAGCTGCTCGGGCCCGGGGCGGATGAGAGCCTGCTGCCCGCCGTGGTTGCCGATCGCCACGTTCTTGCCGTTCCACAGCGCCACGACGGTGTCGAGCCACTCGCGGGTGTAGGCATATCGGTCGTCATGTTCGAGCGGGTCGACGCCGAGGGCCTCCAGTTCGGGCAGAAACCAGCCGGTGACCACGTTGATGGACAGCCGCCCCTGGGCGATGTCGGCGACGTTCGCCGCGAGCTTGGCGAACACCAGCGGGTTGAACAGCAGCGGCTTGATGGCCCCGATCAGTTCGATTCGTGAGGTCGCCTCGGCCAGGCCGGCCAGCGTGGACCAGGTCTCCAGCACCTCGTCCTCGACATTGCTGGGATGGATGACGTGCTGGGCCAGCAGCGTGGCGTCGAAGCCGGCCTGTTCGGCCCGCAGCAGCAGGTCACGGGTGCGCCGGTAACTGGCATCAGGCGGGTCGTGCGGATGAAGCCGGGCGCCGTGGTTGCCGTAGACCGGCGCCCAGACGCCGAACCGCGGGCGATCGGAAGTGAGCCCGCTCATGAGGTCTCCAGGTAGCGCCGGATCTCCCAGTCGCTGACGTGGCCACGGTAGGCCTGCCATTCGCTTCGGGCCAGCGCGATGAAGTCGAGGACCGACTCGGATCCGAGGATCTCCAGGATGGTGTCGTCCTGGGCCGCCAGCGCGCAGGCGGTGCCCAGCGAGTCCGGCAGTGGGGATCCCTTGCCGTAGAGGTTCCCGGTACCCGGGGCCGGTGGGCGGCGCCCCGCCTCGATCCCGGCGACCACCGCCGCGAGCGCCGAGGCCACCAGCCAGTACGGGTTGGCATCCGATGCGCCGGAACGCAATTCGATCCGAGTGGCGTGCGGTGAATCCTCCACCAGGGAGCGCACCGCCGCACTGCGGTTGTCGCGTGACCAGTTCACCGAGTCCGGGGCGAACGAGTCGGGGGTGTAACGGCGATAGGCGTTGACCGAGTGCGCGCCGAACAGGGTGATCGAGGGCAGATGCTCGACCAGCCCCGCGATCGCCAGTTGGGCGAGGTCGTTCTCGGCTCCGTCGACGGAGCCGAAGGCCGGTTCGCCGTCCCGCCACAGCGAGATATGCAGGTGCGCAGAGCTTCCCGACTGCCCGGAGAACGGCTTCGGCATGAAGCTGGCCAGCTTTCCATGCCGGCGGGCCACCTCCTTGGCCGCATACTTCAGCCGAGCGCTGTCGTCGGCGGCGGCGAGTGCGTCGGTGTACACCAGGTTGGTCTCCACCTGCCCCGGGCCGTATTCGGTCTGCACCCCCTCCAGTCGGGTGAAGGCCTGCAGGTTCTCGGAGAGATCCGAGAGGAGTGGTTCCAGGCCGTTGGCGTTCTCCAGCGAATACGCCTTGATGTCGTCCTGGAGCGGCGACCCGTCCCGGTTGAGGAGGTAGAACTCAAGTTCCACACCGACTTTCGCCGAGTAGCCCAGCGACGCGAGCCGGGCCAGCACCCGCCGCAGGACAGCCCTCGAGTCCAGCGGGGAGGCCGACCCGTCGGGCCGCAGGACATCGCAGATCACATGCCCGGCGTTCCGGCGCCACGGCAGCCGGGTGAACGTCGCCAGGTCGGGAACCGCATGGACGTCGGGATAGCCGTCATCCCAGTTGGTGGACCGCAGTGAGTCGATCACCGTGCCCTCGGAGTTCCAGCCCAGCGCCGCCTCGCAGAACGTGAAACCGTGCGTGGCCCGGTCGAGGAACTGGCCGGCCGGAATTCGCTTGCCGGCCGCACCGCCGAACGGATCGCTCCAGGCCACCTCGATCTCGGCCAGCGAGCCGTCAGCCAGGGCGCGAGCCAAAGCCGAACCCGGTTCGGGCACAACGGTTGCCGCCGCAGAGCGATGGTCGTCGAGCTGGGTCATGGACGAACCGCCGACCGCCCGGACGCCCGGCTCCCCACCAGTGTCCCGATCACGAACGCGCCGACCAGCAGTCCGATGATCACCCAGGACAGCACGCTGGAACCACCCACGAGCAGTGGAAGGTTGGACAGGATGAGGGCGAGCGAGCCGATCAGACCCACCAGTCCGAGCGCGGGCGCAATGCGGACCCGCCACTGCGAGTAGTTCTTGCGGTCGCGACCGAAATACACCAGCACGGCAACGCTGGTGGCGATCAGCAACAGCACGATCCCGACCGTGGTGGCGCCGGCGAACCAGGTGTAGAACTGGGCGGCCGGGTCCAACTCGAACACCACGGCCAGCAGCACGCTGACGAACACCACCGCCGAGATCCACAACGAAGCCTGATGCGGTGACCCGTGCTTGTCATGCGGCAGGCTCAGCCGGGCGGGCAGCACGTCACGCTGGGAGAGCGCGAAGATGTAGCGCGACACCACGTTGTGGAACGACAGGATGCACGCGAACAGGCTGGTGAAGTACAGCACGGTGATCAGGTGGTTGCCGAAGGTGCCGATGTAGCGCTGGGCGGTGTCGCTGAGCAGCGTCCCGCCGGAATCGGTGGCCCGCCGCACCGACTCCTCGTCCCCCCAACCGGAGATCAGCGCCCAGCTGGTGACGGCGTAGAAGACGCCAATGAGCACCAGCGCCAGGTAGGTGGCCCGCGGGATGGTGCGCTCGGGGGTGCGGGCCTCGTCGCGGAAGATCGCGGTGGCCTCGAACCCGACATAGCTGATGATCGCGAACAGCAGCCCGATGCCCAGCGATCCGGACGTGATGGCATGCGGGTTGACGATGCCAGTGGACAGTCCGTGATCGCCGCCGCGCGAGACGATGACGAAGTCGAGGATCGCGACGATCGCGATCTCCGCGGTCAGCAGAACGGCCAGCACCCGGCTGGACAACTCGATGTTTCGATAGCCCAGATAAGTGGTGACCACGAAGGCCAGCGCCGCGAACAGCCACCAGGGCAGCGTCGGGCCTCCGAAGAGTTCGACAACGGCCGTACCGGCCGGGCCGAGCAGGCCGTACACCGCGGATTCCATCGCGAGATAACTCATGACGGCCACGAACGCGATGCCGATGCCGACCGGGAATCCCAGCGCCTTGCGGACGTAGGAGAAAAACGCTCCGGCCTCGTCGACGTACGGCGTCATGGCGGTGAACCCGACCGAGAACAGCAGCAGGATCACCGTGGCGACGATGAAGGTCGCGGGGAAGCCGGCACCATTGCCCTGCGCGATGCCCAGTGGCACCACGCCGCCGATCACACCGAGGGGTGCCGCCGCGGCCACCACCATGAAGACGATCGACACGACTCCCAGGTTGCCGCGCAGACGGCGCTGCGGATCGGGCGGTGCGTCGATCAAACGGTCAACGGGCAGAACAACTTCAGGCATCGGGACAGTCCTGTTCGAGTCGTACGGAATCGTTGACACACTGTGCTCGCGGAATATGTTGCAGTGGAATGGTTTCCGTCGCAGTGAATACAAATGCGCTCAGGGAGATCCGCTCAAGGCGATCCGAATGGGCGTCCAAGGTCCCCGGCAGAGGCGCTACGTCGGCCCGATGGACCTCTTCGAGCGCCAGTGGGACACCTACCGCGATCTCGGCTGCGGGGGGACCGCCCGGAAGGGCGGGTCTCAACGGCATCGTCCACCGATCGGGGGACAGAGCCGTCCCCCGGTAATGAGTGCGGCCGGTGGACGCGTTCATCCACCGGACACCGCAATAGTCGGAGCATGCCGAATCGATCGGCTGCACGAGACTTCAGGAGACCATGATGAACAACTCAACAGTCGCTCGACGAATCACGACCGCCGTATCCGGACCCTTGCTGGCCGCCGGAATCTTCCTGGGCAGCATGGTGATCGGCGAGACCGCCGGCGCGAGCGCCGATCCCGCCGCAAGCCCCTGCACCAGCATGCCGATGGCCGGCGGCGCGGACGCCAGCATGGCGGTGAATTGCGTTCCCCAGTCGGAGTTGACGTACCCGACAGGCCGCTTGGACCGCGATCCGCTTGCGTAGGGTGATGTGCGGCGGCCCGGACGGGCCGGGAACCGAGGGCAGCGGCACATGGTCGACCAAGATACTTTCGACGGACTCACAGTCGACCTGCGTGACGACGGCGTGGGCGTCATCCTGTTCAACCGGCCGGAGAAGTTCAACGCACTGACCGCCCAGACCCTCGGCATCCTCGCTCGGGCGTTCCGGGATCTCGGTGACCGGGAGGACTGCGGTGCGATAGTGATCTCCGGCGTCGGGCCGGCGTTCTGCGCGGGCATGGACCTGACCGGGGCCAATCTCACCACTGAGGGCCGGGACCCGGTCCAGTTGGTCTACGCGGCGATGCACGACGCAGTGAGCTGCGTGCTGGCGATGAGGGATGTCCGGCAGCCCGTGATCGCCGCGGTGAGAGGACCCGCAGTCGGCGGCGGCTTCGCGGTCGCCACCGCTGCCGACATCCGGATCTGCTCTCCCGACGTGGCTTTCATGGCGCCGTTCGTCAAACTCGGTGTGTCCATCGGGGATCTGGGCCTGTCCTGGATGCTGCCGCGGTTGATCGGAGCGGGCGCCGCGGCTGAGGTGTTCTATACCGGCAGAACCCTGGGCGCCGAAGACGGCCTGCAGCTCCGGCTGGTCCAGCACGTCGTCGAAGACCCTTTGAAGACCGCACTTGAGATGGCCGCGAAGATCGCCTCGCGGCCCCGTCTTGCAGTGCAGATGTCCAAGGAACTGATCAACGCCAGCATCGGCGCCGGCGGCCTGCGCGACCACCTGGAACTCGAAATGCGTTCTCAGGTGATCAGCCTGCTGACCGAAGACCACCGGGCGGCGCTGAAGGCGTTCGCCGCCCGCCGCGGGGGCGCGTGAGACCGGCGGCTACAGCCCCAGTGTCTTGGCGATGATGTCGCGCTGAATCTCGCTGCTGCCGCCGGCGATGGTTCCGACGACCGCCGACCGGAACTGCGCCTCCATGCCGCCCTCGGTGGCGTAGCCCATGCCGCCCATCATCTGAATACCCTCCAGCGCAGCGTGTTTGGCCAACTCCGTGGCTTTCAGCTTCACCATGGAGGCTTCCTGGGGCATCAGCCTGCCGGGGTTCTCATCGACACGTTGGGCGACGTCGTGCACCAGTAGGCGGGTGCATTCGATTTCGGTGGCAAGCTCGGCGAGCCGGTGGGACAGTGCCTGGAAGCTGCCGACCGGGCGGCCGAACTGTCGGCGGTTCTTGACGTAGTTCAGGGTGTCGTCGAAGGAGCGACGGGCCTGACCCAGCGCCAGCGCCCCGACGATGACCCGTTCGGTGTTCAGACCGGCGATCAACTGCAGCCAGCCCTGCCCCTCGGTCCCGATCAGCCGCCCCTTCCCGACCTCGGTCTCGGTGAAGAAGACGTCGTTGACCTCCGCGTCCATCGTCGGGATAGGCCGGATCTCCACGCCGGGAGCCGAGGTGGGAACCGACAGCATCGAGATGCCCTGGTGCTTGTCTCCGGTGTCGGCCGTGCGGCATACCAGCAGGAGGTGGTCGGAGTGGTGGACGTTGGAGATCCACATCTTCTGGCCGTTGAGGCGGTAGCCGCCGTCGACCGGCTCTGCCTTGCACCGCAGCGACGCGACGTCGGATCCCGAGCCGGGCTCGGACATGGCGATCGCCGTGGCGCCCCCGGCGACGACGCCGGCCAGGATCTCCTTCTTGAGCTCCTCGGAGGCGAAGTTGAGGTAGATGTGCGAAACGATCAGCGTGACGGCGAAGCTTCCCACCGGGATCTGGTTGTAGGCCAACTCCTCGACCAGGAGGCATGCGTCGAACAGACCGCCGCCGGCGCCGCCGTACTCCTCCGGGATGGACAGTCCGAGGAACCCGAGCTCGGCGAGCTTTCGGGCGATCTCGTCGTTGTGGTGCGTCGTGCCGCCGTTGGTGAGCGCCAGCCGCTTTTCCCGGGTACCGCACTCCCGGGCGGCGAATTCGCGGATGGTTGTGATCATGCTGTCCTGTTCAGCGGTCAGCTGCTGGCTCATGGCGCTCCTGTTCTGTTCCGGCGATCCGGCATGCCCATGGTGCATCCAGTCGTGCCGAGTCAGTCGTCCGGGTCCCCGCGCCAGCGGAAACTGTTGACATAGGTATCCATGTCCAGACCGAGTTGCAGGTTCACCGCGCTAGGGGGTCCGGGGCCGAAGTCGGGCGAGAACTGGTGAAACGGCCCGATCGCGGCGGCGATCAACGCATAGTCGTCCTTGACCGCGGCCACGGTCACCAGGCGCAACCGGACGTAGTCGCCGGTCGCACTGACGGGATAGTCGTCGTCGACCTCCCCGTAGCCGAGCTGGTAGCCCACCATCGCATTGGGTATCGAATACGCCCGTGCCGCATTCGGTTTGGCGCTGGTCACGAAGTCATGCACCACCTGTTCGGCGTCGCGACCCCGGGCCGGCTCACCGAACAACCGGAGCACGCCGCCGTCGCCCCGGTTGAGAGTCGCCAGCACGCCGCTCGGATCGGTGGTCACGTCGTAGGCCGAACCCCCTTCCGGATACGCCACCGAGTAGGACCCGTCAGGTGCGGTATAGCGCGGATTGATCTTGATCGCCGTGCCGGTGGGCGGCCTGCCGCACTCCGGCGGGCAGGCATACAGCGCAACGGGTTTGGACAGAATCACCGAGACGGCGGTCGCGCCGAGGGCGGCTGCGGCGCACCCGGCGGTCACCTGGCCCACAGGTTGCCACCGGGACCGCTGTGTTGCGGCCGACGACGCGGGGTACGTACTGGCACCCCGGCCGCAGGAGGAACAGAAGGGCATCGCGAGTTCGTGGTGCCCGCACTCCGGGCAATCGACCGTTGTCATCGGCTCCGCGTCGCCGTGGGATTCGTGCAAGAGACCGAGATGCAGTGCCACCCGCAGACCGAACAGCGCGATCACCGTGACCGCGGCATGCAGGAGCAGCTCATTGGCCGGCCCTAGGTCCGCGGCGTCGGCCAGCGCGGTTCCGCTGGCGACTCCGACGATCACCAGGACTCCGGCGGCGACCAGCGGTCGTCTGCGGCGAACAACCGGGTCGCGGCTCCTGGTGAACCACAGCCCCACACCGGCAATCCCGCCGATCGCCGCCGATGTCATCGGGATCACCACGCCACGGATTCCCGCTTCGACGAGCAACCCCTCCAGCGGGCGGTGCCGGGCAACCAGCCCGGTCGACAGTTGCGGCGCCAGGCGCACCACGGTGGCGGCTACGCCGAAACTCGTCGCGCCGAGAACACCGGTGATGAATCCGTCCATGACCCTCGCGGGCCGGGTGCGGAAGAGCCGCATGATCACCGCGGGCAGGACCATCACGATGACGGCGCCGACCGGCACTGCGAGTGAGGCGTTGTCCGGTCCGCCGGCCACGCCGGCTCCGAAACCCACGCCGTAGCTGCGGGCAACCCGCGCTCCGGTCAGCAATGCCCAGGCGATGCCGAGCGCGGCGCCGAGGGTCACCGGAAGGATCCAGGTCCGCCGCGGCCGATTCCGCAAGGCGCCGCTTGTACCGAAATACGTGGCGAGCAACACCGGAAAGCCAAGCACCCCAACCCCGATCGCAGCCGCCTGCCATCGCAACAGGGTGAGCGTCGCCAGAGTCGCGACCAGGACTGCGGCCGCGAGCCCGAATGCGCTCCGTGACGCCGAGCTCAGCTGAGGGAAGAGGGTGCTCACCGGTGAGGGACGCAGCACGTGTTGATTCGGGGCCGGGCAGTAGTGGCGGATCCTGAGCCAGTCGGGGCCGTCGACACGGCGGTGCGATTGCGGGGCACCACACATCCCGCAGAATCGGCCGCCCGCCACCTCGCGGCCGCACACCCGGCAGCGCATCGGATCGGAGGTCATCGCAGACTCCGTTGCAACGCAAGCACATCACGGGCGAGGTTGTCGACATCCGGTGAGCCCAGACCGGTCACGACGTCATAACCGGGCCCGGCGGATCCGATCGCGTTCGCCCCGACGGTGACGTCATGGAATGCCGGCACTTCGGCGCCTTCAGCGATGCGGTAGAGCAGAGGATTGAGGTCGCCCAGCCGCCGGCCGCCCTGGACGAGCAGGAACTGGTTCATCACCGCCGCCATCCCGGCCCACAGGGGAGCCGCCTGGGAGGTGCCTCCCCCGACAGCCTGCCGACCGTCCAGGACGATGCCCAGTCCGGTGTGGGTGTCCGCCACAGCGGACACATCAGGGGTGAGCCGCTGCGGCCCTTGTGAAATCGCCAACGCCGAGACCTGCCAGGGCGGCCTGGCAAAGACGTGTGAGGACCCCCCACCGCTTCCCAGGGTGAGGACCGGACTGAACCAGGCCCTCTCGCCGAGCCATCTCCCCGAGGCGTCGGTCGAGAGATGCGTCCCACCCACGTCGGTGATCTCCGGCAGCGACGCCACCGAATCGAGGCCGACATCATCCGGGCCGGGCGGTGCGGTCCACTCCTGGCCGTTGCGGCAGTCCAAACCGGCGAGGTCGCCACTGGCGTCGAAGACCGTGGTTCCCCGGGCGTGGGCGGTGGCCAGCGCTGAACGGACCGGAGCGAGGTCGACGTCGTTGACGAGGTTGTCGCAGCCCCAGCCGATCGACAGCGACCAGATTGCCCCCGGCGCCTCACGTGTCACCCGGTTCATCAGGTCGGCGACCCTGACGTAGGTGCCGCCCTGCCCATCCGCGGTCGATCGGGCGTTGACAACCACCGTCCGCGCGCCTGGGGCCAGCGCGTGGACGATCTCGAGATCCATCGTCGTCTCACCGCTCGCCTGCTCGGGCAGCGGACCGCCGATAACGTCCGGAGTGAAGCGCGGAAGGCCGAAGTGATCGGCGAAGGTGTCGAGGTCGGACTGCCGGTAGCCGCCGAAGGAGAACACCGCGACGGACTCGCCCTGTCCTGCGAATCCCCTGCCGCGCAACGGCGAAACGTTATAGGTGTTGGCCACCGCGACGGGGGTGAGGCTGCGATCCGGAACATCCAGGGGCGGCAGCCGTGGACGCGCTTCGTGGTGCGGACTGTAGCCGAGGATGCGCCCCACCCCGCTGAGCCGGCCGCGAAGTTCCGCCGGAATGACCGGCGCGGCCGGCGCGGCGTAGAAAGCCGCATCCGGTCGCCGGTAGTCGTGAATGGCAACACCGAACGCGGGCCCGAGTGCCTGTGCGGCCCCGTGGACGACGGCCCACCCCTCACCCGGATCGCGACGAACCATCAGCCCGTTGACCTTCGCCCACTGCCTCAACGCCGTGGCGGCCTTCTCGTCGGCGAATTGCACTGTCACTTGGGCATTCTCGGATGTGGATGGGCCCTCGTCGACGGCGGCGGCGAGCAGACGTCCATAAGCGCCGCCGATCACCCCGTCCGATTCAGGGACACCGGGATTGCCGCGAGCGGGCGGAACAGCGCCGACCGACGCCAGTATGACGACGGCCAACCACCGCCGGGAAGTCCGGCTCAGACCAACGGATTCAGCGCCTGCCGGCACCCGGCCCACCGGGCTCACCGCCCGGACCCGGCGGCGGACCCGGCGGATGAGGCACCGAAACGGTGTTGTTGTTGTTGGCGCCCAGCGTCGGCGTCGTTCCATGCTCCGTGGGGGCGAACGAGTTCGGCCCCTCCTGGGTCATCGATTTCTCAGTCGGCGGAGAGGGCGTTGTCGTCGGGGTTTCGGACGACTTCGAACTGCACGACGAGAGCAGACCCATGGCTGCGATGGCACACGTGGCCATGGCCGCCGCCACCGACCTCATGAATCCCGATTGCCTGGTCATGTGCGCCCCCGATCTGTTGCGGCCCTTGGGAAAGACTAGTGCGGACAGGCGCCGCCTACGGCGGAATCAGACAATCGGTCGGCTTGCGCCGGCTTCATTTCCGGGGCTGGCCGGCACAAGAAGAAGGGCGGTGGACCGATCCGGTCCACCGCCCGCCGCCGAGAAAGCTAACTCACGCGTCCCAGCTGGTCAGGTCGCGCGGCGTGATGCCGTTGGCCTCGCAGTAAGAGTTGTAGCGCTCGAGTGAGGTCTTGTGGTTCTCCTGCCACAGGATGGTCTTGTGGTCCGCGTCGAGGAACAGAAGCTCGCCCACCAGGATGAAGAAGATCTCCGATTCCTCGACGCTCTCCGGGGTGTGCGAGGACCCGGCCGTCTCGTAGACGGTGTCCCCGGCGCGGGAGATCCAGTTGTTCTCCTGGTAGCGCCAGGCGCCGCTGACGGTGTGGGCGATCACCATGCCGGTGTGGTAATGCTTCGGAAGGACAAGTCCCTCAGCGAATTTCATCGACACGACGATCTCGGCGCGCACCGGGTCGATCTTCCAATACTTGAGGTGGACCTGGTCGCTGAGCGGGGTGAACGGAATCCACGGGGTGTCCGCGCCGGCCATGTAGTTGACGTCGAGTTCCTGCAGGATCTGCATGACTGCTCCTTGTTTGGGTGTTTGCTGCCGCGGTTGCGGTATGCAGACAAAGTTAGGAGAGCCGGGCCCGGATGCGCTCGGACCGACGTGACAACGTTGAGCCCCGCGTTTGTGAACCCGTCACAGTCGGGTGAGCCCGGGCAGCGTGGGCAGCAGCGCCAGCGCGAGGGAGAGCTCCAGGATGTCGTTGTCGATGCTGCGCCCGAGGATCGTCTCGGCCTGATTGACCCGATAGCTCACGGTGTTGGGATGCACGAAGAGCCGGCCCGCGGTCCGCGCCCGGCTGCGGTTCTCCTGCAGGTAGACCGCCAGCGTGCCGGCCACCCGGAGGGTGTCCTCGTCGTCGGCGGCCAGCGGCCCCAGCACCCGGGTCACGAATTCCGCTGCGTGCTCGGTATCGGCGCTGGCCAGCGCCGCCACCGCCACGTCGCGGTAACGGGTCACCGGCTCGCCCTGCGGCCCGATCAGCGACGCCACCCGGCGGGCATGCGCGGCCTGCAGATGGGTGCGGCGAAAGCCGGTGAGTCCGATGCCGGAATTGCCGAAGGCCAGCCGAACGCCGGCCTGCCCACACTTCAGCCGGTCGTCGCCGAACGGCTCACGACGGCTCACCCACCCCGCCACCGCCAGCGAACCGGCCGGATGCACCATGTGGGTGTCCGCGCCGACGGCGGCCGCGATGTCAGCGACGACCTTCCCCAGCAGCGCCTGGGCGTCGCCACCCGAAGGAATCTCGTCGACCCACGTGAGTACCCCGATGTGCTGGCGGTTGATGTCGTAACGCAGCCTGGTCGATGCGCGCTGGGTATCCGGTTCACGTTCGGCGAGGATGTCGTCGATGGCCGTCGCGCGGGCCGCGGCGGCACCGCGAAGCCACGCCTCGCGCTCGGACTCGTACAGCTGCTCGGCCCGCACCAGCGCCCCGTCGACGTAGCCGAAGATCCAACCCGTCGCGAGTTCGATGGCTTTGGCCAGGTCCGCCGGGTCCGGCTCGGCGGCGACGATGCGGCCGTACATCCACTGCCAGACCTGCTCCTGGGCCAGGCGGTAGTTCCGCATCAGATCGGCCAGCGACACGTGCTGCTGCACCATCGCGCGGGCGACGGCGATGGTCGACGGCGGCAGGTCGATGTGTCGCGGGTCGCCACCGGCTTCGATGATCTGCGCGAGCTGGCGCAGACCTGCCTCGACGCTCACCAGGTGCTCGGCCAGCATCTGTTCGTCGGGAAGCAGCTGGGGCAGCTCGGTGCGCATCCGGGCGACGACCTGCCGGGTCAACCCGGCGGCGTCCGCGCGCATCCCCGCGGCGATCGGCGCCAGCACCTCCCGCCACACCCGCTCGGCGTTGGCGTCCGCGCCGGGTGGCCACACAAGCGTCATGGCCGGAATCTAGTCCGATTGTCTCCTCGTCACAACGGCGACGCCCAACCTTGGCGCCGAGGCACGAGTCCGGCGGTGCTGCCGTTCCGTAGTTTGCTCGTATGCAACTCATCTCCCCCATCGATTCGACCTTCCTGCTCGCCGAATCCCGGGAGCACCCTCTCCACGTGGCCGGGCTGCAGCTGTTCAGCCCGCCGGCAGGCGCCGGACCGGAATTCGTTCGGGAGACCTTCGAGGCCCTGCGTGCCCAGCACGAACTCACCCCGACCTTCCGCAAGCGGCCGGCAGCCGCGATGGGCGGAATCACCAATGTGGCATGGACTTTCGACGACGATGTCGATCTGGATCATCACGTTCGTCGTTCCGCACTGCCCGCGCCCGGACGCGTGCGTGAACTGCTCGAGCTCACCTCCCGTCTGCACGGCAGCCTGCTGGACCGCCACCGCCCGCTGTGGGAGATGCACCTCATCGAGGGACTCAACGACGGACGCTTCGCCATCTACACCAAGATGCACCACGCCGTCGTCGACGGGGTCTCCGCGCTCAATCTGTTGCAGGGGTCCCTTAGCGCTGATCCCGAGGAACGCGAGGTCGTCGCCCCGTGGGCCCTGCGTCCGCGAGCAACGTCGAATCCCCGAGACGACCGGGGCAGGCTGCAGAAGTTCACCGGCACAATGCAATCCGCGGCCCGGTACGCCGCCTCGACCGTGAAACTCGGCCGGGCGGCGTTACTCGAACAACAGATGACCATGCCGTTTCGCGCCCCGCGCACGATGCTCAACGTGCCGATCGGCGGTGCCCGCCGTTGCGCGGCCCAGTCCTGGTCGCTGGACCGGATCAAAGCCGTCAAGACGGCCGCCGGGGTGACGGTCAACGACGTTGTGCTGGCCATGTGCGCAGGCGCCCTGCACCGCTATCTCACCGAGAACGACGCCCTGCCCGACGCGCCGCTGATCGCCATGGTCCCGGTGAACCTGCGGACCTCCGGTGACGCCGACGGCGGCAACGTCGCCTCCGCGGTGCTGTGCAACCTGGCCACCGACGTCGACGACCCGGCCGAGCGGCTTGCCGTCATCCAAGCCTCGATGCGGGACAACAAGACGGTGCTCTCCCAACTGCCGCGCGCCCACGCCATCGCGATGGGACTCTCGACCACGCTGGGCCCGGCGGTACTCGGCACGCTGCCAGGGCTCAGCTCGGCCACCCCGCCGTCGTTCAACCTGTGTATCTCCAACGTGCCCGGCGTGCAGCACCCGCTGTACCGCAACGGCGCCCGACTCGACGGCAACTACCCCATGTCCATGGTGATCGACGGGCAGGCGCTCAACATCACCCTGGCCACCAGTGCCAACAGTCTCGACTTCGGGTTGGTCGGCTGCCGGCGCGCGGTGCCGCACCTGCAGCGGTTATTGGGACATCTCGACAGTTCGCTGAAGGATCTCGAGATTGCGGTCGGAACGTAATCACACCGGCGTCGACCAGCGGACCGCGCGACGCGATGATGCGGGCGACGTCACGCCGTCCTCAAGCTGCGGCAGCCGTCTTTCGATCTGGGCCAGGTCGGTCACCGGAGGTCTCCCTCCAGTCGGTCGGCGATATCCTTAAGCGCCGCAAGCTGTTCGCCGTGGTGCGCGGCCGACGCCGCGGCCACCGAACAGGTCACCACCGTCGCGCCGGCACCGCGCAGTTGCCGCAGGCGTGTCGCGACTCCGGTCGGATCACCCGTCGGGTCCACGGCACGTCCGGTCGACAGAACCACCTCGAAGCCGGCCGGCCGCTCGACCCGGCCAAGCATCTCGGACAGCTCGGAGACGCCCAGCCCGAACGGCATCCAGCCGTCGGCCAGTCGCACCGCACGCCGCAGCGAGCGCAACGTCCGCCCGCCGACCCAGATCGGGACATGCGTTTGCACCGCGCACGGTTCCACCACGATGCCGTCATACCGGTAGAAGGGGCCGTCGTAGGTGGGCCGGACGGTCGACAGCGAGGCCCGCAGTGCGGCCAGCGCATCGTCGGCCCGCGCGCCGCGGCACTGGAAATCCGCTCCGAGAAGGGCGAATTCCTCCTCGAGCGAGCCAACACCGACCCCGAGCACCAACCGTCCCCCACTGAGGCGGTCGAGTGTCCCGAACCGCTTGGCGATCTCCAGCGGGTGGTGGTAGCCCAGGACGACGACGGACGTGGCGAGCCGGATGCGGCGGGTGTGCGCCGCCAGGAAGCCCAACGTGGACAGCGGGTCCCAGTAGGTCACTCCCCGCCCTTCGACAGCGCTCTCCGGGACTGCGATGTGCTCTGCGCACGTCAGATGGTCATACCCCAGATCGTCGGCGGCACGGGCGATTCCGGCGAGCTCGGCGACGTCGGCCTCGCGCTCCCAGGCCGATGCCACACCGGGAATCTGCATGACCACGGGCGTGGACAAACCGAGGCGCATGCCTGTCACCCTTACAGCCCGTCGGGCCGGCCGGAGCGCCAATCACCGAAACGCTCCGCCAACCGGTCCCGCTCGCCGACGGAGGGGGCGATCACATCCATTCCCCCGTCATAGGGATGGAACAGCCACTGCAGGTCCGGATCGGCGATGATGACGCCGGACGTCCGATCGTCGGCGACGTAGCGCAGCAGGTCATCGAGATCTCCCGGAGTGAACCCCTGCCGGCTCACGTGAAGACGGTAGGCCTCCGCAGGGTCCTCGGCGTTCACCGCGCGCATCCACGGCACCGCACCGTCATGAAGACCGACGAAGACGGGCTCGCTGCCCGCGGCCAGGTCACCGGGGCCATACTCCACAGTGACGAGATAGATTGCCCCGCTTCCCGATTCACCGAGAACGGCAGCCAGGACGGCGTTGTAGCGCCCCAGAACCTCGCAGCACTCGCCGGCATCGGTGGCATACCGCTTGCCACCGGGAAGGCTGTGAAAGCGAATCCACCGATCGGAGATGTTGCGTCGCAACAGATGTCCGATCGGTGGGCAGCCCGGCCAGGTCCGTCGCCAACGGCCGGTCAACTCCCCCGGATCAACGCTCATCCGTGGCAGGATGCCCGATCGCCTCGACGTCGCGCAATACCAGCACGCTGACCAGGCTGAGCACCGAGAAGGCCACCATCAGGGCCGTGACGCCACTGCTGCCGTGCTCCATCAGCAGCGGTGAGATGACCGGCGGCAGCGCACCGCCGACGATCGCCCCCAGGTTGTTGGACATCGCCGCGCCGGTGTAGCGGGTCCGCACCGCAAAGGCGCCCGGGATCAACCCGGTCAGCGAGGGCATCACCAACCCGACGAGCGTGTAGGACACCAGAACGGCGACTGTGAAGTGCACGCGGTAGCCGGTCTGGATCAACGGGAGAATCGCCAGCGACCACGGCACCGCAAGCAGGTAGGCGACGGCGGCGATCCGCCGGCCGCCGAAGCGGTCGACCAGCAGTCCTGCCACGACGATTCCGGCCATCAGGCACACCCCACCCGCCGCGTTGATCGCGAAGAGGTCGTGCTTGGAGACGTGCAGGTGCGACTCGGCGTAACCCGTCAGGAACGTGCTGGCCTGATAGAGCATCGTGATCGCGCCGACCACCGCCCCGGCCGCCAGCAGCAACTGCTTGCCCTGGCCGCGCAGCAGCTCCGCGATCGGCAGGGCCGCCGACGCCGGCTCGGCGGCCTGGGTGAACTGCGCCGTCTCCTCGACGTGGCGGCGGATGTAGAAGCCCACCGCAATCAGGACGGCACTGAGCAGGAACGGCATCCGCCAGCCCCAGCTGAGGAAGGCGGAGTTCGGCCCAGCACTGGCGCTCTGCGACACCAGGAACACCAGGTTGGCCAGCACCACCGCCGTGCCGATGCCCAGCTGCATCACCATGCAGCAGCGACCACGCAGACGCCGGGGCGCGTTTTCGACGCAGAGCAGGGCCGCACCTGCCCATTCGCCGCCTACCGCGAACCCCTGCACGAGGCGCAGGGCCACCAGGAGCAGCGGTGCCGCGATACCGATGGTGGCGGTCGAGGGCAGCAGGCCGACGGCGACCGTAGAGAATCCCATCAGCAGCAGCGTCGCCATCAACGTCCGCTTGCGGCCCAGCCGGTCACCGAAGTGGCCGAACACCAAGGCGCCGAAAGGGCGGGCGACGAAGGCGGTGGCGAAACTCCCCAAGGAAGCCACCGCCGCCATGGTCGGGCTCAGGTTGGGGAAGAACACCGTCGGGAACACCAGCGCAGCGGCCGTGGCGTAGATGAAGAAGTCGTAGAACTCCACCGCCGAGCCGATGTAGCTGGCCGCCACGGATCGGCGCAGAGCCGGGCGCATGGCCTCCGGCTGCGAGGGGCGGGAGGCCGCTGCCGGCGGCGCCGGCCGGGATGCCACCGCGCCGGGGGCTTCGACCTCTGGGCGGGCAAGCAGTGTCGTCATGTGGCCATCGTCTCCCGCACCGCGAACGGGGGACCTTCCCGTGATCGGGCGATTTCCAGGTGGAAGCCGCTGTCATCCGATTGGGGGACCTGCCTGGTGGGATACAGTTCGCAACGAGATGAGCGTCAGCGCCGGCGATGCCGTGACAACTCGCCCATGCCCCTGTTGTCATGCGGCTGTGCCGGCGGCGCGGTTCTGCGGCAACTGCGGCGCATTGCGTGACGGCACGTCCGCCGGCCGCGGTCGGATCGGCCTGCGGCCGAAGGTCTTCGCCGCCGCACCCGGTGAGCCGGTCGCCCTACCTTTGGTGACCAGTTCAGTCTTCCCGCACCTCACCAGGTCCTCGCGGTTGCCGTTTCGGCACGCGCTGGTCCTGTTGCTCGCCGCGCTGGCCGGATTCTGCGCGTTACGGCTTCTGCTGCCCGGGGTCATCGTTACGTCCCTCGGCATGCTGCTGTTGTTCGTCCTCTATCTCTGGCGGTCAGGGCTCTTCCGGGAAAACGCGTTCGCCATCCTGACCGCGGGATTCATCGGGACCGCCGTCAGCGTCGCCTGGTGGCTGTGGACCGGAGATGCCGTCGCCAGCGCCTACGGCGTTCCCCTGGCCACCGCGGCGCAGATGGAGAACGCGCTCAGCATCGGACTGATCATCACCATGGCCGGCGGTCTGCTGATGTTGCTTCCGGCGTTGGTCCTTCGCCCGTTTCGGAGGGCCGACTCGGAGACCCTGGACGGTTTTGTCGTCGGCGCGTTCGGTGCGCTGTGCTACTCGGCGGCCGGCACCATCACCTGGCTGGCACCCCAGTTCACCGCCGGACTGCTCGACAACTACCGGCCGTGGCGGCTGTTCGAGGAGGCGTTCCTCTACGGCCTGGTCGATCCGCTGACGTCGGTGGCTGTCGGCGGTCTGGTAGGGATGACGCTGTGGTTCCGGCCGCGCCGGGCGGAGTTCAACACCCGCCGGGTGCGCGGCATCCTTGCGATGTGCACCCTGGTGGCCGTCGCGACTTATTTCGGCGTTTTCATCCTCGACGCAGCGCAAACCCCTCGGGCGGTGGAGATCTCGGTCGATGTGCTGCTGGTCGCGATAGCGATGGTGGCCGTGCGTGTCGCGATGCAGACGGCCCTGCTGAACGAGGCCCCCGATCCCCCCTCCGACCGTACGGTGCTGTGCACCCAATGCGACAGGCCGACAACCGATTTCCCGTTCTGCATACAGTGCGGAGCGGCGGCGCGCGCTTCGTCCCGATCGGTACGACGGCGACGGCCCGTTCCGCCGGCCGCGGTCGGCGCGGTGGCACTCGCCGTCGTGTTGGTGCTGGCCGCGGCGGTCCACATGTCCGGTTCCGCCAGAGCCGCCACCCTCGGCGGGGCGTACGGCCGGATGCTGGGGGCGGCCACCGACCTCGGCCCCGCGCGCGACGACCGGGTGCGTGTCACCGCGGCCCTACGCGGAGCCGGGCGGCCGGTCCGGCTGGACGCGTGGGCACGGGCACACGACCTCACGGTGCACTGGCGCGAGGGCGACACGTGGGCACAGATCGAAGGCGGCGCAACGGAGGTCGCCACGGCGTTCCGGATCGCCGTGCACAACTACCGGACCCGCACCGGACCGGAACCCGGACGGCTGTTCTATGCCTCGCGCCAGCAGCCGGGAATCCCCGCCGCCGTGCGCGGGGAGGTGGCCGGCCTGGGCCGGGTTCTCGGCTATCTGCCGTATCGGGAGACCCGGCCACCCAGCCCGCCCAAGGATGTTCCCAACGGAGGGCTGTTGCCGGAGGAATTGCTGCGGGCCTACAACATCACACCGCTGAGGAACGCCGGGTTCAACGGCAAGGGCATCACCGTCGTCGTGTTCGCCTTCGACGGTTTCGATCAACGCGATATGGACAGCTTCGCCGATTGGTTCAACCTTCCTCCGTTCACGCCCGAGGTGGTGGGCGGGATGCCCGGCCAACGGAGCGGCGAGGCGACCATGGACCTACAGGTCATCCACGCCATCGCCCCGGACGCCAAACTGGTTCTGGCCAACGCACGCCCAAGTGTCGAGGGCGACGGCGGGTTTCAGAAACTCGCGGGACTGTGGGAGTCGATCGACCGTCAATATCCCGGAGCCATCTGGAGTTTCTCGATCGGATGGGGCTGCGACCGGTTGTTCACTCCGGCCGACCTGGCGCCGCTGCGCCCGGCGCTGGCCGCCGCCCTGCGTCACGGGACCACGGCGTTCGACGCCTCCGGGGATCTGGCGGGTCTGGAATGCAAAGGGGGGAAAACCTGGTCGGATCCTCCGAGTCCGGACGACGTCGGAGTGGACGCGGTGTCATCGATGCCGGAGATGACGTCGGTGGGCGGCACCCGGATATCCACGGACTCCGAAGGCAACTGGCTGGCCGAGCAGTCCTGGTATGACGTACCGCTGACGCAGGGCACGGCCGGCGGAGCGTCGTCGCTGTATGAAAGGCCGCCATGGCAGGCCGTCGACGCCGCCGCAGGGCCCCAGGACCGCCGGCTTGTTCCTGATGTCGCCGCCGTGGGTGATCCGTTCACCGGCGTGAAAATCGTTTTCCGCCAACAGGTCCTGACCGGCGGCGGAACGTCACAGTCCGCACCCATCTGGGCCGGAATCGCGGCGCTCATCAACGACAAGTTCGAGTCGACCAGCGCGGCGCCGCTCGGCGACCTGAACCCGCTCCTGTACGAGGTCGCCAAGGGCTCGACCGTCGCGCCAAGCTTCCGTGATGTGCGACTCGGCGGCAATGCGGTCATCCCCGGCGGACGGCCCGGATACGACATGGTGACCGGACTCGGCAGCCCCAACGTCGACAACCTGACCAAGAACATCCTGCTCGCCCGGGCGCGCAGTTGACGACGGCGGACGAGGCGATCGACGGCCGACGGCAACGCCGCGGCGCGCGCTACTTCGTTGTGATGGGTCTCTGGATCGTCGGTCTGGTCACCGCGATGCTGGTTCTCACGCTCATCGACAAACGGGTCGCCGACGTGCCGGTGTACGTCTGCCCCCCGGACTGCGGCGGGCCGCCCACCGCACTGCCGGTGTCGACCAACCCGCGCTACGTCTCCCCTGACGGCGCCTTCGAAGTCTCCTATCCCGCCCCCGGGGCGGCGTACACCGTCAGCACCGACGACACCGGGGTGACGGCGAGGTGGACTGCCGGCGCGGGCGGGACACTGCGGCTCTTCGGCGAGCCGTCGGCAGGACGCTATGCCCGGAAGGTCGTCGAGGACGTCATGGCGCGCGACTTCCCCGATGCCGTCGTGGACTACGAATTGCCCAATGCCACAGTGGGTTACCAGACGGGCTACGGCGTGGTCGCCGACTTCCTGGCGGAGAAGCGCGCAGATCCGGTGCGCGTCATCATGATCGCCGCGGTCAAGAACGGCCTCGCGCTGGTGGCCGTCGCCGACGGGCCGTTCATGCAGTTCGGTCCCGGCAGCGGCCCCGGGATGCCCTCCCCCGCCAACCTGCAGATCGCCCAGGACATGGGCAAGTACGTCGACAGCTTCAGCTGGCGCGGCGACCCGCCGCGTTAGGCCCGGCCGGGAATCGAGTGAGGGCTCACTCTAGTGAGCCACCGGCGGAGATCAGCACGCTGAGTCTCATGAGAAACACGATGCCGCAGCGCGGCGAACACGCAATCGTTCTCGGCGCCAGCATGAGCGGCATGCTCGCCGCTCGAGTGCTGGCGGACTTCTACGCCAAGGTCACGGTCGTGGAGCGCGACATCCTGCCCGACGGTCCGGCCGGCCGGCGCGGAGTTCCCCAGGGCCGCCAGGGCCATGCGCTGCTCGGGCGGGGCGGCCAGCTCATTGACGAGCTGTTCCCCGGTCTGCTCGCCGAGTGGGCGGCCGGTGGCGGCCAGTCCCTCAGTTATCGGGACCTGCCCCGCATCCATATGTCGGTCGGCGGTCACCTCCTGGTGAAGGCGAAAGCCACGCACACCCGGGAGCCGCTGATCCACTTGTCCAGCAGGCCCTTCCTGGAGTCCAAGGTCCGCCAGCGGCTGCGGGCGGTTCCGAACCTCACATTCCTCGAGGGCCGAGACATCGTCGACTTCTCCACCGCCCCCAGCCGGACGCGGGTCAGCGGAGTCACGATCGCCGAACGAGCGGCTGGAGGCGAAATCTGTTGGCTTCCCGGCGATCTGGTTGTCGACGCCACCGGCCGGGGATCGCGGACGCCAGCCTTTCTCAAGAGCATCGGATACCAACCGCCCGCCGAACAACACGTCGTCACCCGGACCGCCTATTCGAGCCAGATGCTGCGTATGCCGGCCGGCGATCTGGAGCCCCTCATCATGATCGGGCCGGTTCTGGACCGACCCACCGGTCTGTTCCTGTCCCGCTACGAGGATGACCAGTGGATCTTCACCGCCATCGGGATGCTCGGCGAGGAACCGCCCGCGGACCTCACCGGGATGATCCGCTACGTGCGGGATTTCGCTCCGGCGCATGTCATTTCCGCTCTCGAGGCCGCGCACCCACTCGGAGAGGTGGCCCGACACCGGATGCCGTCGAGCCAGTGGCGCCGCTACGACCGGCTGAGCCGGTTCCCGGATGGCCTGCTGGTCTGCGGGGATGCGATTTGCAGCTTCAACCCGATCTACGGCCAGGGGATGACGGTCGGCGCTCTCGACGCACTGGCGATCCGGGACTGCCTGCGGGCCGGCGCCCGGCGTCTGCCGGAGAGGTACTTCCGCACCGCCGCCAAGTCGATCGGTCTCGCGTGGAGCATGGCCGCGGGCAGCGACCTCGTCTTCCCGGACGTCGTCGGACCGCGCCCGCTGTCGACGCGGGTGACCAACCGTTACATCGAACGAGTTCTCACCGCCTGCGAATCCGACGTGGTCGTCGCCGAACAGTTCTTCCGGGTCAATCACTTCCTGGACCACCCGCTGCGGCTGATCGCCCCAGCGATGGCGGTCCGCGTAGCGCGGACGAACCTTCGGGGTCGTCGTAGGCCCGTCACCGGCGAGCCGATCCACAGTTCCCGCCCGGTCGCTCTGCACCGAGGTTGACCAGACGGCGTCAACGTGGTTGGCGCACACTGGGGTAATGCTGAGTCTGCGGATTCTGGCCCCCTCGGCGATGACCGGCGATGTGGTCGGTGTGCTCGAGAGTGAGCCCTGCGTGAGCGGCCTTGCGGTGATGCCTGGCGCGGCCATCAGGCCCCCCGGGGACGTCGTGCTCGCCGACCTGCCGCGGGAGTCGGTGAACGACGTGGTGACCCGGTTGCGCGAATTGGGGCTTCATCACCAGGGCACGATCGAGATCCAGCGGGTGGACACCTGGTTGTCCGCCGACGGCTTCGAGGCCGAACTCAAGGCTCCGGGAAGCAGCGCCGATGCGGTGGTGTGGGCCGAGGTGGCGCAGCGGTCATATGACGAGTCCGAACTCAACTGGACCTATCTGAGTTTCATGTCGCTGGCCACATTGATCGCCGCCATCGCGATCGTTCTTGATTCCCAGATCCTCGTGATCGGTGCCATGGTGCTCGGTCCGGAGTTCGGTGCCGTCGCCGCACTCGGTGTTGCTCTCGTGCGCCGGCGTTACGTCCTGTTCCGCCATGCCCTGCGCACCCTGGTGCTCGGTTTCACCGCGGCGATCGCCTTCACGACGGTCTGCGCATTGATCGGTCGCGCGGTGGGATGGATCTCGCTGGTCGACGTCTCCGGACCGCGCCCGTCCACCCAATTCATCTACAGCCCGGACAAATGGTCATTCATCGTCGCACTGATCGCCGGCACCGCCGGTGTCCTCTCGCTCACCTCGGCCAAGTCGGGCGGTCTGGCCGGAGTGTTCATCTCGGTGACCACCGTCCCGGCTGCCGGGAACATCGCGCTCGGAATCGCGTTCGGCGCGCGCGACGAGATCTGGACCAGTGCCCTGCAGTTGTTGGTGAACATCGTCGGCATGGCGATGGCCGGGTGGGCGGCGCTCGCCGTTCAGCAGTTCATCTGGTCACGGGTGTCGATGCGCCGCGCCACGGCCATGAGGCGGACCCGGCGCATGTTGTGACGGCTCAGCAGACGACCGTGACGTAGACCGTGGTGCCGGGCTTGACCGCACCGCTGCCGCGCATGCCGTCCACCGAACCGATGCGGCACAACGACAGGCTCTGGTCCGTTCGCCCGCCGCCCCAGTTGATCTCGACGTTGTAGCCCTCCGACTCCAGCGCCAGGATCCCGTCGGCGGCGTTCATGCCCTCGTTGAACGCACGCGGCGGCATGTTGATGGCGCCCTTCTCCGTGGGCTGGATCGACACCGAGGACGACGACGTCGACGGCGACGGCGCCGGCTCGCTGGACTTGCCGCAACCCGCGGGCAGCAGCCCGACACCGAGAAGACCACCCATGAGGACAGCGGCGCCGGCCCGCCCACGATAGGAACGTGCACTGCGGGAAGGCTTCACGGCTGTCCTCCACGTTGTTGATCGGCGCACCCGGGGCCGGGTGGCCAGCGGGGCGATCGTAACTCCTCGAAGCGAACTCCCCCGGCTACTGAGGAAATCCGGCGAGCGGCAAACCGCACTGCGGACATGCAGATCGGGTAGGAAGGGTGCCTATGGCTACCGATTTGATCCTGCACGCTTCCAGCATCATCACGATGGACGATGCCCTCCCCCGGGCCCGCGCGGTCGCCATCGACACCACCACCGGCCGGATCACCGCGATCGGATCACTGTCGGAGGTCAAGGCGGCCGCTCCGGGCGTCGCCGTCACCGACCTGGGCAGCACGGTGCTGATGCCGGGCTTCGTCGAACCGCACAGCCATCCGTTGCTGTCCGGAATGGCCACGCAGAAGCCGGCCTATTGGGTGTCCCCGAACGTCGGCGTTCCGACCTGGGATGACGTGAAGGCCACCTTCGCCAAGGCGGACAAGGAGAATCCGCCGGACCAGGTGCTGGTGTTCAACGGGGTGGACCGGCTGCTGCAGCAGGCGCCGCTGCCGACGCGGTCGGTGCTCGATCCGATCTTCCCGACCCGCCCGGTGGTGGTGGTCGACAACTCCGGCCACGGCGTCTACTTCAACAGCGCCACCGTCGCACTGCTGGGCTGGCCGGGAGGCAAGCCGCCGGCCGATCCGGTGGGCGGCAGCTTCGGCCGCCAGGCCGACGGCACCAGTGACGGCACCGCCTTCGAATCCGGTGCGCTGATGCAGATCGTGGGCGCGGTGTTGCCCAAGGCGATTCCCCACCCCCTGCAGTCGGGGGCATTGTTCTATCAGCTGATGGCGAAGAACGGGATCACGGCCACCTCCGAGCACACCTACAACACCGGGCAGTACCAGGCCTACGCCGCGTTGGCATCGGTGCCGGATTGCCCACTGCGCCTTCACGTTTACCACATGTCCATCGAGCCGGACGCCGCCGGCGACGTGGACTTCCCGAATCCCTCGCTGGTTCGCAAGAACGGTATCAAGCTCTGGGCCGACGGATCACCGTGGATCGGCAACGTCGCCATCTCCTTCGAGTATCTCGACAACCCGACGACGAGGACCGCTGAGATGGAGCTGGGTCCCCGCGGCGAAGCCCAGATGAACTACACCCGGGCCCAACTCGACGCCGTCCTCGACGAACTGGTCCCCACCGGATTCCAGATGGCGTTCCACTGCAACGGCGACGTGGGATTCGACGTGGTGCTCGACGCCTACGCGCGAGCGCTGGCGAAGTTCAATCTGCTTGGCTCCGACCACCGTTGGCGTGTCGAGCACCTCGGGGCGGCGCGACGCGACCAGTTCGACCGTGCGGCCGCGCTCGGCGTCACCTGCTCACTGAGCCCGTTCCAGTACATCTACTGGGGCGACCTGCTCGACGGGGTGATGTTCGATCCGGCCTACGGCGCCCAGTGGCAGCGGGTCCGAGATGCGTTCGAGGCCGGGGTGACGCCGAGCTACCACAACGATGGATCGGTGTGCCCACCGAACCAGTTGTTCAACGTGATGCACACGGTCATGCGCAGCACCACTAGCGGGAAGGTGCACGGGGCCGATCAGTCCGTGACGCTGGATCAGGCGTTGCGGGCCATCACGATCAACGGCGCCTACCAACTCAAACGTGATCATGAGATCGGCTCGCTGGCCGTCGGCAAGTACGCCGACATGGTCGAATTGTCGGCCGATATCCACACCGTGCCGGTCGAGCGGATCGTCGACGACGTCGCAGTGCTCGGAACCTGGCTGAGCGGCAAGAAGATCGACCTCGACAAGTTCGTCAGCGAGGTCACGGCGATCGACCCGAGCGAGCACCACGATCTGACCACGCAGGTGGCCGACTGCAAGTGCTGCTGAGAATCAGTTGATCGACTCCGCGGCTCCCCGGGGCAGCTGAATTCCCCCGATCACGATGCGTGCGGTGTTGACCGCCTCGAGGGCACGGTTGACCACCTCCGGGTCGGGGCAGTTTTCGGCCAGCCACTCCATGAGGCCCGCCGTTTGACGAAGCCTCATCTCGGTCAGCGACTGTGCGAACTCGGGTGTCATGGCTTTCCCCCATCCCTCCGCAGACCAAATTAACCGGCCGTTTCCATATTGGGCAAGCCAAAATACGATTTGCCTTTCCGAATAAAATTACGAAATTTCCCGTGCTGCGGAATTGCGGAAATTTCGGAATGAAATTATGGAGATTCACCGGTGCCGGCGACCGGTCGACGCAGACCGGACCCTCAATTCAGGTCGGTCGAGACCCGCCCGGGAGGATTCGAAACAGTGGCTGGGCGGGACGCTGAATGAAGCTGATAGGGCACGCTCGTGACCATGACGTCAGGCTCGAATAGCAGCCGCGTCTTGAGCCGAAGCGAACTCTGGTTGTGCAACAGGTTCTCCCACCAGCGACCCACGACGGTCTGCGGGATGTAGACACACACCACATCGCGCGGCCCCTGGGGCAGCCGCTTGAGGTACTGCAGGACCGGTCGGGTGATCTCGCGGTACGGGGATTCGACGACGGACAGCGGCACTTCGCTGGCATGGCCCTGCCACTCTGCGGTCAGGGCACGGGTGTCGGCGTCGACGATGTTGACGGTCAGGGCGCTGAGAGTGTCGGGCCGGCTCGCCCGCGCGAACGCGATGGCGCGTTGGGTCGCCTTGTTCCAGCCCGACACCAACACGACACCGTGAACTCTGCTCGGCAGGATCTCGGCTTCGTCATCAACCCGCAGTTCGGCCCGGACCGCCGCGTAATGCCGGTGGATGGTCTGCATGATCGCGCAGAGGACGGGAATCGCGATCACCACGAGGTACGCGCCGTGACTGAACTTGGTGATCATGACAACGACAAGCACCAGACCGGTCAACACGGCGCCGAATGCGTTGACAGCCTTCGCGACCCGGATGCGACGGCGCTCGAAGCTGTCTGCGGCACAGCGCAACTCGGCGTTCCAATGCTTCACCATGCCCGCCTGACACAGCGTGAAAGAGGTGAAGACACCCATGATGTAGAGCTGAATCAGCCGGGTCACCGAACCGTCGAAGGCATAGATGAGCGCACCGGCCACCAGCGCGAGCAACAGGATGCCGTTGGAGAACGCCAGCCGGTCACCGCGGTTCTGAAGCTGCCTGGGCAGATAGCGATCCTCGGCCAGGATCGAAGCCAGCAGGGGAAAGCCGTTGTAGGCGGTGTTGGCGGCCAGGATCAGGATGAGCGCAGTAGCCGCCTGGATGAAGAAGAACATCACGCTGTTGTTGCCGAACACCGCGGCGGCGATCTGGGCGATCACGGTGCGCTGTGGGTCCGTCCGGCAGTCTCCGGCGAAGCCGATCAGATCACAGGTGTTCTCGACGACCCTCGTCCCGGAGATCAGGGCCAGGGCGGTCACCCCGGTGAACATGGTGATTGCGAGCGCCCCCATCGCCGTCATGGTGCGAGCTGCATTGAGCGCCTTGGGTTTCCGGAATGCCGGAACTCCGTTGGAGATTGCCTCGACACCGGTCAGCGCGGTGCACCCGGAGGCGAATGCGCGCAGCACCAGCAGCGCCAGTGCCAGCCCGGTCAGGCCGACCTGTTCCGCCCGGATCCCGTAGCCGGCGCTCTCGGCGACCGGGGGGTGCCCGACCGCCGCCCTCGACAACCCCAAGACCACCATCAGGTAGACGCCGACGACGAAGGCGTAGGTGGGAATGGCGAACGCTCGACCGGATTCCCGCACGCCACGCAGGTTCATCCCCGTGAGCAGCGCGATGAACCCGATGTTCAGCAGCACTCTATGCGGGTTGAGAACGGGCAGAGCCGAGATGATGTTGTCCACCCCGGCGGCGATCGAGACCGCGACCGTCATCACGTAGTCGACCAACAGGGCGGCGGCCACGAGCAGACCCGCCCCGGCGCCGAGGTTCTTGGAGACCACCTCGTAGGACCCGCCGCCGCTGGGATAGGCCCGAACCACTTGCCGGTAGGACAGGACGACGACGGCGAGCAGCACCACCACCGCGGCCGCCACCCATGGAGTCAGATGCAGGTAGGCCAGTCCGCCGAGGGTCAGGATGAGAAGGATCTCCTGAGTGGCGTAGGCGACGGATGACAACGGGTCGCTGGCGAACACGGGAAGGGCGATGCGCTTGGACAGCAACGTGTGCCCGAGGCTGTCGCTTCGGAAGGGGCGCCCAACCACCAGGCGTTTCAGCTGCGAAGATGCAGAAGGCACAAGTTCCGAGCGTAATTTCGGGACAATCGATTGTCGGTATCCGCAGGCGTAGAGATTCCGTTAAGAAACCCGGACCGGAGGAACCCATGGGACGCAAACCCAGCGACGACTACTCCCCCGGCGAGCCCGGCATGTGGGGCGAACCCTACGAGATGATCGACGAGATCGAGGGCGACGAGGGCGACGAGGACGACGAGGATGATTGATCGCCGCGCCGTGCTACTCGGGGCCGGGGCGCTGGCCGGGCTGGCCGGGGCGTCGGTCGCCGGAACGGCGCCGGTTCGTGCGGAACCCGCACAGGGCGTCGATCTGTCCCTGTTGCGGCGCACGTTCCAGTTGGCAAGTGAGGCCCGCGCGATGGGCGGGGCGCCGTATGGCGCGCTGATCGCCGATGCCGCCGGCCACGTGGTGAACGAACAACGCAACACCTCCGGGCTGGCAGGCGGCGATCCGACCCGGCACGCCGAGCTTGTCGCATCGGCCAATGCGTGGAAGGTGCTGGACTACGCCGGAATGAACGCCGCAACACTGTATGCCAGCACCGAACCGTGCTCCATGTGCGCGGGGGCCGCCTACTGGACCGGCATCGGCCGGGTGGTGTACGGGATGTCGAACCAGCGGCTGTTCGAGTTCACCGGCGACAACCCGCAGCATGCGTCATTCGCACTGCCCTGCCGGGACATCCTGACGCAGGGCACGCGGCCCATCACGGTCGTGGGGCCGCTCCTCGAGAACGAAGCGGCTCAGGCCCATGAGGGCTACTGGCACTGACCGGTCGGCTACCGGTCCTTTCCGCGTTGACAGTTCGGATTGGCCGGTTTGCTCGGCCACGTGCAGACGTCAATGTAGGTGTTCGTCTTGTAGCCGCCGCCGTCGAACACCCCGTACGCCTCGCCGTTGGTTCCGGTGTAGGTGGCCCCGCCGCCGCCCTCGCCACCGCCCGATGACACGATCGTGGAGACCTCCCAGCCCTTGCCCTCCAGGGCGGCCTTGAAAGCGTTCATCACCTCGCTCGGCGCTCCGGTGACTTGGAAGTACTGGTGAATTCCATTGTCCGCGATGGAATCCGGGCCCTTGCTGGTTGTGGTGTTCGCCGGGGTTGGCACCAGGGACTTGAGGTCGACGGCGGTGGCCGGCTTCTGCGCCGCGGAACTTGAATTCGTCGAGGCACTCGGCGCTTCAGCCGTCTTGGCACACCCGGAAACCATCACGCCGACCGATAGAGCGGCCGCGGCCAGAACAGTCGAACGTCGGTAGCACACCATGAGAATCCAATCCCTCGAGTTGGTCGGTGCTGACGTTACCGCCAACCAGCCCGGAAGAGACCCCTCAACGCTCAAATCGATATCCCATCCCTGTTTCGGTGAGCAGATGCCGCGGGTGTGACGGATCGTCCTCGAGTTTTCGGCGGAGCTGTGCCAAATAGACCCGCAGGTAATGACTTTCCTTCGCGTAGGTGGGGCCCCACACCTCCTTGAGAAGCTCCTCGCGGCCGATCAGCTTGCCGGGATTGCGGGCGAGCATCTCGAGGATGCCCCATTCGGTCGGAGTCAGGTGCACGTCGGCACCCCTGCGGGTGACCTTCTTCGCCGCGAGGTCGACTGTGAAGGAATCGGTCTCGACGACCGGCTCATCGGTGTCGGCCGCCGCGGCGGCGCGGCGCACGGCAGCCCGCAGCCGGGCCAGGAACTCGTCCATGCCGAACGGCTTGGTCACGTAGTCGTCGGCGCCCGCATCGAGGGCCTGCACCTTGTCCCCAGAGTCGGTCCGGGCCGAAAGCACGATGACCGGCACGTTGAGCCAGCCGCGCACGCCGGAGAGGACGTCGATCCCGTCCATATCGGGCAGCCCGAGGTCGAGGATTATGACATCGGGCCGATGCTCGGCGGCGGCGCGCAACGCCGTGGCCCCGGTGGCAGCGGTACTCACCTCGTAGCCGCGGGCGCTGAGGTTGATCCGCAGCGCACGCAGCAGTTGCGGCTCGTCGTCGATCACCAGGACGCGGGGCTTCGTCATTGGTCAGCCTCCGCGGATGTTGTTGCCAGGTCGACGATTACGGTCAGCCCACCGCCGGGGGTGTCGGTCGCCGAGATTGTTCCGCCCATCGCCTCGACGAATCCGCGGGCAACCGACAACCCGAGACCGACCCCGGACTTGTTGATGCGGTCCCCCAGTCGCTGAAACGGCTCGAAGAGTTGCTCCTCGGCATTGCGGGGAACACCGGGACCCTGGTCGATCACATTGATCAGCGTTCGTCCGGCGACCGACCCGGCATTGACCCGGATGACGCCGTCGCCCGCGTAACGCAGCGCATTGTCGATCAGGTTGGCCAGCACGCGTTCCAAGAGTCCGGGGTCGGCCAACGCGACGGCGTCACCGACCTGGACTTCGATCCGGTCCAGTCCGTGCGGACCGAATCCCGTTGCTCCCCTGCTGATGCTGAGCAGCGCGCGCTGAACGACCTCGTCGAGGTAGACCTGTTTGAGTTCCGGCTGCACGGCGCCGGCAGCCAGGCGCGAGGAGTCCAGTAGGTTGTCCACCAGGGCGGTGAGCTGGTCAACGGACTCCTCGATGGTGGCCAGCAGTTCAGCGGTGTCGTCCGGGGAGAAGCCGACGTCGTCGCTGCGTAGGCTGGACACCGCCGCTTTGGCGCCGGCCAACGGTGTGCGCAGGTCGTGGCTGACCGCGGTCAGCAGCGAGCGGCGCAGTTCGTCGGCTTTCTTGATCGCTTCGGCCCTACCGGCTTCGGCGACGAGTTCATGCTGCCGGACCAGCCCGGCTGCCTGCTTGGCGACGACGGCCAGCACCTTGAGGTCGCCAGCGGGCAGGGCGCGCCCGTCCATCAGCAGCCAGAATTCGTCGTCACCGGCGTCGATCGAGGTGTCGGCTGATTCCATTGCGACACTGGGCTCTTCGCCGACACTGGCGATCACCTCGCCGTCGTCGCCCTTCATCCGGTACAGGCTGACCGCACGTTGCGAGTACGTTTCCCTGATCCGTTCGAGCAGCCCGTTGAGATCCGCTCCGCGCAGCACCGAGCCCGAGAACAGCGTCAGCAACTCCGCCTCTTTCGAGGCGTGGCGGGCTTCGCGTTCGCGGTTGGCCGCCCGGTCCACCACGGCCGCCACGGCGACCGCCATCACCAGCAGGACCACTTCGGTGATCGCCGAGTCGGGTTCGGCGATGGTGAAGGTGTAGCGCGGCTCGGTGAGGAAGTAGTTGAGCAGCAGACCGGAGAGCACCGCCGAGAGTGCAGCCGGGGCAACGCCACCCAGCAGTGCGACCAGCAGCACACCGACGAAGAAGATGGCCGTCTCGCCGGGGATCTTGAGGTACTTGTCCAGCAGCAGCGCGGTGATCGCGCAGATGAGCAGGGGAACCGCGACCGCGGCCACCCAGGAGATCGCCCGCCGATCGCGCGGGGTCGCCGAGCGCACCGAGAGTCCGCGGTTGGTCTCCTCGTGGGTGACCATGTGGACGTCGATCTTGCCGCTGTCCTGGACGATCGCGGCGCCGACTCCCTCATCGAGGATGCGCGACCACCGCGAGCGTCTCGATGTCCCGATGACCAGCTGGGTGGCGTTATTCTGGCGGGCGAAGTCGAGAAGGGTTGCGGGAACGTCGTCGCCGACAACCGTGTGCACCGTCGCGCCGAAGCTGTTCGCCAGTTCGCGCACCTTGCCCATCTGTGGCGCAGACACTCCGGAGAGGCCGTCGCCGCGGACAACGTGAACCACCATCAGCTCGGCGCTGGATTTCGATGCGATTCGCGAGGCCCGCCGGACGAGGGTCTCGGACTCCGGCCCGCCGGTCACTGCGACCACCACCCGTTCCCGGGCCTCCCAGGTGTCGGTGATCTTGTTGTCGGCCCGGTACTTGACCAGGGCCGCATCCACCTGGTCGGCGAGCCAAAGTAGCGCGAGTTCCCGCAGTGCGGTGAGGTTTCCGCGCCTGAAGTAGTTGGATAACGCCGCATCGACCCGAGCCGGCGCGTAGACGTTCCCGTGGGAGAGCCTGCGCCGTAACGCCTCCGGGGTGATGTCGACCAGCTCCACCTGAGAGGCGCCGCGGACCACATCGTCGGGTACGGTCTCCTGCTGTTCGATGCCGGTGATCTGGGCGACCACGTCGTTGAGACTCTCGAGGTGCTGCACGTTGACGGTGGAGATGACCGAGATCCCGGCGTCGAGGAGTTCCTCGACGTCCATCCAGCGTTTCGGGTTCTTGCAGCCCGGGGTGTTGGTGTGGGCCAACTCGTCGACGAGGACGACCTGCGGCCGGCGCGCCAGCACCGCCTCGGTGTCCAGTTCGGGAAATCGGCTGCCGCGGTAGTCGATATAGCGCGGCGGGATTATCTCGATGCCGTCGAGCAACTCGGCGGTCTTCTGGCGCCCATGTGTTTCCACGACCGCCGCGACCAGATCCGTGCCGCGTTCGAGCCGGCGGTGCGCTTCGCCGAGCATCGCGAACGTCTTGCCCACACCGGGTGCCGCCCCGAGGTAGATGCGAAGCTCCCCCCGCCGGATTGCACTCGGGGTCACGGCCGACCGCTCCTCGTTCTCCGAGAGCGGTTCCGGCGGCGGCTCGCCGCCGGACTTCACGCGCGGCGGGTGAACGGTGTCCACGCCCCTATCATCCACCCGTGCTGCTGCCCACTGTCATCTGCTGACCGGGAATTGCCGGTCCAGAGCGATGTTGAGTTCGACGACGTTGACCTGCGGCTCGCCGAGGAAGCCGAATTCACGGCCGTCGGTGTGGGCCGCGACGAGCTGGCGAATCGCCTCGATCCGTGCATGGCGGACCTTGGCGATGCGCGGCGCCTGCAGTTCGGCGTAGGCCGGCGAGATGTGCGGGTCCAGACCGCTGCCGCTGGCCGTCACCGCGTCGGCGGGCACGGCCGGCGAGGCGGGGCCGGCTCCGGGGATCGCGACGATCTGGCCGATCGAGTAGTCCTCCCCGGCGGCCGCACACTGCACCCGTACACCTTCGTAAGAGTCGAGGAACGGCCTCGGGGTGGTCGTGCACGGCTCGTTGACACTGATAACCATGCTGGGGTCGACGACATTGCCCCGCGCGTCACGGGGGCCGATCACCGCGAGCACGGCGCCCACACCGTTGCCGGTGCAGAACGGCCGCGAGCCGTCCACCCCTTCGGTGTCCCCCACAGCCTTGCTTCGTGCGCACACTGTGGTGAGCAGTCCGGGCTTGTCGGGAGCGTCGACAATGCTTTCCGGCCCGAGGTTGGACGCGCCGGAGCTCAAGGGGTCATAGCCGTCACCCGCAGCCGACGGCCTGCTCTGGAAATATTGCGGGAGGGCGTTGCCGTTCGAGTCGGTGAAGCTCTGCCCGATTATGCTGCTGGCCAGAGGCCTTCCGTCGATCGCGATGATCGATCCATCGGCCTTGTTCTTGAGCCCGGGCAGTTGCGCCACAGCCCAGACCAGCAGCGGGTAGCCGAGGCCGACGACGACGGTGAACACCAGCAGGGTCCGCAGCGCGGCCCAGTGCTGACGGATGAGGCTGGAGAACTTCATGTCACATCCCCGGAAGGAACTGGATGACGAGATCGATGGCCTTGATCCCGATGAACGGCGCGATGATCCCGCCGAGGCCGTAGAGATAGAGGTTGCGGCTCAATAGCTTTGACGCGCTGCTCGGGGTGTAGCGCACTCCTCGCAGCGACAGCGGGATGAGCGCGATGATGACGATCGCGTTGAAGATCACCGCGGAGAGGATGGCCGACTGCGGGCTGTGCAGCCGCATGATGTTCAGCAATTCCAGGCCCGGAAAGATCGCCACGAACAGCGCCGGGATGATCGCGAAGTACTTCGCGATGTCGTTGGCGATGGAGAAGGTGGTGAGCGCGCCGCGAGTGATGAGCAGTTGCTTGCCGATCTCGACGATCTCGATCAGTTTGGTCGGATCGGAGTCGAGGTCGACCATGTTGCCGGCCTCTTTGGCCGCGGTGGTGCCGGTATTCATGGCGACACCGACGTCGGCCTGCGCAAGTGCCGGCGCATCGTTGGTGCCGTCGCCGGTCATCGCGACCAGCTTGCCGCCCTGCTGTTCGCTCTTGATCAGCGCGAGCTTGTCCTCCGGAGTCGCTTCCGCGAGGAAGTCGTCGACGCCCGCCTCGTCAGCGATCGCCTTGGCCGTCAGCGGGTTGTCGCCGGTGATCATGACGGTGCGGATGCCCATTCGGCGCATCTCGTCGAAGCGCTCCCGCATGCCGTGTTTGACGACGTCCTTGAGGTGGATGACGCCGAGGACCTCGGCTTTGCCGCCCGTCACCTGACCGACCACCAGGGGAGTGCCTCCCCCGGCAGCCACCCCGTCGACCACGGCGCCGAGGTCGGCCGGTACGGTTCCGCCCTGCTCGGTGACCCATTGCGCGACCGAACTCGCCGCGCCCTTGCGCAGGAGGTGTCCGTCCTCGAGGTTCACCCCGGACATCCGGGTGGTGGCCGAGAACTCCACCCATTCGGCATTCGTGAGCTCCCCCGGTGTCCGGGCGCGCAGCCCGAAGTTGTCCTTGGCGAAGACGACGATCGACCGGCCCTCGGGGGTTTCGTCGGCCAGGCTGGAGAGCTGCGCGGCGTCGGCGAGCTGGGCCTCGCTCACTCCAGGGAGGGGGATGAACGCCGAGGCCTGACGGTTGCCCAACGTGATGGTTCCGGTCTTGTCCAGCAGCAGGGTGTTGACGTCGCCGGCGGCCTCCACGGCTCGGCCCGACATCGCCAGCACGTTGCGCTGCACCAGGCGGTCCATACCGGCGATGCCGATGGCGGAGAGCAGCGCACCGATAGTGGTGGGGATCAGGCATACCAGCAGGGCCACCATGACGATCCCGGCGACGCCGTAACCGTTGAGAGCGGGTGTGTCCGGCACACCGGGATTACTCGCCTTGGAGTAGATGGCCAGCGGCTGCAGGGTCGCGACCGCGACGATGAAGATGATCGTCAGCGCGGCCAGCAGGATGTTCAGGGCGATCTCGTTGGGCGTCTTCTGCCGGTTTGCACCCTCGACCAGTGCGATCATCCGATCGATGAAACTCTCGCCCGGTTTCTGGGTGATCATCACCACGATCCGGTCGGAGAGCACCGTCGTTCCGCCGGTCACTGCCGAACGGTCACCGCCGGACTCGCGGATCACCGGCGCCGACTCGCCAGTGATGGCCGATTCATCCACGGAGGCAATGCCTTCCAACACGTCGCCGTCACCGGGAATCACTTGTCCGGCTTCCACCACCACGAAGTCACCCTGCGCGAGCAGGGGCGCGGCGACCTGCTCCTCGACCCCCGACCGGCCCGGGGCCCAACCGACGAGACGTCGGGCCATCGTGTCTGCCTTGGTCTTTCGCAGCGTGGCCGCCTGAGCCTTGCCTCGCCCTTCGGCGACCGCCTCGGCGAGGTTGGCGAATACCACTGTGAGCCAGAGCCAGAAGACGATCAGCCAGGCGAACCAGCTTGGGTGCAGTGCGGCCAGGACGGTGCTCCACACCGCACCCACTTCGACCACGAACATGACGGGGTTCCGCCACAACGTGCGCGGATCCAGTTTTCGCAAGGCGTCGGGCAATGACTTCCACATCATCGCCGGATCGAGCATGCCCTGCCGCGGGCCGGAGTCAGGTGTGTGTGGCGCGGACGCCGCGGGTGCCGTTGTGGTCGTCACGGTCAGTGGATTCCTTCCGCGAGCGGACCGAGCGCGAGCGCCGGCAGGAATGTCAGCGCCACCAGAATGAGCGTCACACCGGCGACGAGTCCGACGAACTGCGGCCGATGGGTGGGCAGCGTGCCGATCGATTCCGGCGTATGGCCCTGCTGGGCAAGCGAACCCGAGAGGGCCAGCACGATGACGATGGGCACGAACCTGCCGAGCAGCATCGCCAGGCCTAGAGCGGTGTTGTACCAGGTGGTGTTGACGCTCAGGCCCGCGAACGCCGAGCCGTTGTTGTTGGCCGCGGAGGTGAAGGCGTAGAGCACTTCCGACAGTCCGTGGGCGCCGCCGTTGAGCATCCCGGCCCGGGCTTCGGGCAGCGCCATGGCGAGAGCGGTTCCGGTCAGCACGATGACCGGTGTGGTGAGGAAATAGGCTGCGGCGAGCTTGATTTCACGTGGGGTGATCTTCTTGCCGAGGTATTCGGGGGTGCGGCCGACCATCAGGCCGGCGATGAACACCGTGATCACCGCCAGGATGAGCATCCCGTAGAGACCCGAACCCACACCGCCCGGCGCGACCTCACCGATCTGCATATTGAACAACGTCATCAATCCGCCCAAACTCGTGTAGGAGTCGTGGAACGAGTCGACCGCGCCTGTCGAGGTGAGTGTGGTGGCATCGGCGAAGACCGCTGAATCGAAGACGCCGAACCGCTGCTCCACGCCCTCCATGGCGGCGCCCACAGCGGTGGGAACGGTGCCGTGGTGCTGCATCTGGAACTGCAGGATCAGTGCGACGCTGACGATCGCCAGCACGGCCATCACCGCTGCGATCGCGTAGCCCTGCTTCTTGCTGCCCACCATGCGCCCGAATGTGCGAGGGAGGGAGAAACTGATCGCCAGGAGCAGAAAGATCTCCAGCCAGTTGGTCCAGGCGGTCGGGTTCTCGAACGGGTGCGCGGAGTTCGCGTTGAAGAATCCCCCGCCGTTGGTGCCGAGTTCCTTGATGGCCTCCTGACTGGCCACCGGACCGCCGGGTATCACCTGGCTGCCACCGGACAAGGTGTTGACCACCTGGTCGTGGAGATGAAAGTTCTGGATGGCTCCCCCGGCGATCAGCGCCACAGCGGCGACGACGGCGATCGGCAGCAGGATGCGCAGCGTCCCGCGGACGAGGTCGACCCAGAAATTGCCGATCTCGCTGGTGAACTGACGGGCGAACCCCCGCACCAGTGCGACGGCCACAGCCATCCCCACGGCGGCAGAGGCGAAGTTCTGCACGGCAAGTCCGGCCATCTGGACGAGGTGGCCCTGGGTCGACTCACCGGAATAGGCCTGCCAGTTCGTGTTGGTCACGAAGCTGACGGCCGTGTTCCAGGCCAGCGCGGGCGTCATCGGTGTCGCCGGGTCATGGAGGTGCAGGGGGAGCCTGCCCTGGATCAGCTGGAAGATGAACAGGAAAACGACGCTAACCGCCGAAAAGGCGAGGACGCTTCGGGTGTAGGCACCCGCAGATTGTTCGGCCTTGGGGTCGGCGCCGATAAGCCGGTAGACCACCCGTTCCGCAGCGTTGTCCCGGTCTGAGGTGTACACGCGGAACATGTAGTCGCCCAGCGGCACGTGCACAAGAACCAGGGCGGCAACCAGAAGGGCGAGAAACATGATTCCCGCGGTTGTCGTATTCACCTAGAACTTCTCCGGGAACAGCAGGGCGGCGACGATGAAGAGCACGAGCGCGAACGACAATCCGAGCCCGACGGCATTCTCAAAACTCATAGCCGCTCGAAGAACCTCTGCAGGATGCCCAGAAGGCTGAACATCGCCACCGTGAGAGCCAGGAACACGATGACCGCGGTCATTTCGACTCCAATCCCTTGTCTGATATCGACACTAGGGGGGGTCGTCGGCCGATACCGACGCCTTAACGGTTTCCTTACAGCCGGATTGGGGGCCTTTACGGAATCCACGCGCCGCAGTGTCGGCGCTCACCCCTACTCGTTACGCACCAGTGCCGCTAGGCCGTCGCGGTCGGTGACATCCAGCTTGGCGAAGATCCGGTAGAGATGGCCCTCCACCGTCCGGCGCGACAGCACCAGCCGTTCGGCGATCTCCCGGTTGTTCAGGCCGTGGGCCACCATGGTGGCGATCTCCCGTTCCCGGGCGCTCAGCGGCAACGGGCCTGAGGCCGCCACCTGGGCGGGCGTGCGCAAACCGCCGCACTCGACGGCCAGCCGATGAGCGGTGGCGGCGGCTTCCAGGGAGTCGCGTCGCCGGCCCGCTTTCTCGAACAGTGCGGCTGACTGCGCGGCCGCATCGGCCGCCGAGAGCAGGGCGCCGATGCGCTCGAATTCCGTTGCTGCGCAATAGACCTGTGTGCCGTCGCGATTCAGCAGGCCGGTGGCGTGGGCGGCGTCGGCGGCGGCGAGTGGTCCGCCCACCGCCCGGGCGACCTCGACCAGGCGCGGCAGGGCCGACCTGTCCCCGAAGCGGGCCGCGGCATGCAGGGCCATGAGTTCGACGGCGCGCTGGCCGCCTTCGGCGGCGAGGTCGGCAGCGTGGATCGCCGCTGCGATCGCCACGCTGCATTGCCCCTCGGCGGCCGCCAGCCACGCCTCGGCGATGCGCACCGAGGGGGCGAAGGACTGTCCTCCGCTACCCACCCGGTCGCCCAGCTCGGCCACCAGGGGTGCCGCGGCCTCGTCCATGCCCAGTCCGCAGTAGCACTGGGCCAGCAGCAATCGGGCCGGCAGGATCCACGCCGCCGAGGTCTCGCCGCTGAGCGCCGCAAGGTTCTCCTCGAGGCGCTCCATAGCCGCCCGGAGCCGTCCCCGGCCGACCTCGACGGTGGCCGCCAACACCTGCGCCATGGCACGGGCGCGGAACTGGCTGGGCGAGGTGATGCGAACGATGTCACCCGATCTCGACTGCGCGGTGTCGAAGTCCCCGGCGAGGGTCAGCGCGCGGACTTCGCCGAGGGTCAACATGAATCGCATCAGGGCGTCGATATGCGGGTAGGTGTCGCGTCCCCGTTCGGCGAGCCGGGCGGCGTCTGCGGTGCGTCCGTTGAGCGCCGCGGACATCCCGCCGCCGAACACCGCCCAGCCCACGGCGATCGGCGGCGCGGACGGCTCGCTCAGGACGTGAGCAGCGAGTTCGCCGGCCTGCTGCAGGTTGCCGTCGAGAACCAGCAATGCCGAGCGAAGGCCGTCGAGCATCAGCCGGATTCCCGGATGGCACACCCGTTGGGCCAGCATGTCCAGGATCTGTTCGGCCGACTCGGCGTCCCCGACCGACCAGCGCAGGTTGGCGATCCGGGCGATCGCCCACCAGGCGAACTCGAATTCGTTCAGCGATTCGGGATCGAACGCAGCCAGGATCGTCTCGGCCTCAAGGGTTTTCCCTTGCATCATCAATGACCGCGCGAGCAGTTCGCTGGCCGCGAAGCAGCCGCCGTCGGCGTGGGCGATCCGCGCGAGCCGCTCAGCCGTATCGATGTTCATCAGCGCGATGGCGTCGGCGGCCGCGTGCAAGAGGACGCGGCTGTCGACGCTCACACCGGCTTCCACGGCGAGTTCGGCCCGTCGAATTCGCTCCGCCGCGCCGGTCGGCGGATGGTCCTGCAGGATCGCGAGCAACTCCGCCTTCAGCCGCCTCCCCGCAAGCTGGCCGGTGCGCTGGCGAATCACCTCGCCGATCAGCGTGTGGGTGAAATCGACTCGTGCCGAGCCGTTCTCCTCGGCGACCGTGATCAGGCCGGCCTGCTCGAGATGTTCAAGGGTGGGACTGTCCACCAACTCCGACATCACGGCCAGTGTCAGCGGCTGGCCGACGGCGAGGATCTGCAGCGCGCGCGCCTCCTCGTCGGACAGACGGTCCAGCCGGTCGCTGAGCAGCGTCGCCAGCTTGGTCGTGACCGACACCTGGCCGCGGAGCTGCCAGACACCGTTGACCTGGCGCAACGCTCCCGCATCGAGAGCACCCTCGAGGAGGTGGCGCACATAGAGCGGGTTTCCGGCGGACGCCTGCCAAATCAGGTCGGCGCTGAGCACCTCGAGCCGACCGTTCAGTGCCGTCTCCACCAGCGCGACGACCTGGGACCTGTCCAGCGGCTTGACGTCGAGCCGCTTGAGGTAGCCGTCCTTCCACAGTGCGGTGACCGTCTCGGGTACCGGCTCCCCGCTGCGGGCGGTGGCGACGATACGGACCGTGCCCTCGATGGCGAGCTGATGCAGCAGGGTCGCCGACAGATGGTCTGCCAGATGGATGTCGTCGACGCCGATCACGGAATACCTGTGCTGCTTGATCGCGTCTAATGCGTTGGCTAACAGGGCGATTGGATCTGTGGGAATCGAAGTGCCGAGCAGGTGGGCGAATACACCGAGGGGAACGTCACGGCCCGAATCCGCAGCCGCCACCCAGTGGGCGCCGCTCCCGAGAGCGTCGGTCACCGAGCGGGCCAGGCTGGTCTTGCCGACACCCGGGTCGCCCAGCAGCAGGACACCGCACGATCCGGGTCTCCCGACGAGGGCGGCGTGAACGGCTTCGAATTCGCTACGGCGCTCCAGTGTCGGCCATGCTTGCCGCCCCACAGCCGGAGCCTACGCCCGCCACGCCGGATGCGCGCCCCCTCCGCGCAACAGGGTGACAGCGGGTCGCGAACCACCGGGGCCGCCTCACCGCCGGTGGTCCGGACATAGAGTTGAACGATGTCCTCTGCGGTTCGTTCCGCGCTCTCAACGCTCTTCGGGCTCCTCGCTTTCGTTCTGTTGCTCTTTGTCCCGGCCGGGACACTGCATTACTGGCAGGCGTGGGTCTTTCTCGGCGTCTTCGTCATCGTGACGCTGATTCCCAGCATCCGGCTGAACCGGATCGACCCGGCGGCGATCGAGCGCCGCAGGCGGGCCGGACCGAGTGCTGAGACCCGCACGGTCCAGAAAATCGTGATGACCGCGATCACGACCAGTTTCGCCGCCGTGCTGGTTGTCGCGGGGCTCGACCGCCGGTTCGGGTGGTCATACGTGCCTGCCGGCGTGTCGCTGCTGGGCGACGTCATGGTGGCCGCCGGCCTGGGAACGACCATGCTGGTGATCTTCCAGAACCGGTACGCGGCCGCCACGATCACCGTCGAGAAGAATCAGCCCCTCACCGACACCGGCCTGTACCGGATCGTGCGTCACCCGATGTACTCGGCCAGCGTGGTGATGATGCTCGGCATGCCCCTCGCCCTGGGTTCCTACTGGGCACTGCTGCCGGTGCTCATCGGTATTGCCCTGCTGGTCGTCCGGATCCTCGACGAGGAGAAGCTGTTGCGCGAGGAACTGACCGGGTACCGCGAGTACACGCACAACGTGCGGTACCGATTGGTTCCGTACGTCTGGTGATCAGGAGAAGTCCAGGCCTGCCGAGTCGTTTGCGGCGACGATGGCCCCTTCACGATCCAGCCTGAACCGGAAGCTCAACGCCGTCGCGACCGCAACGTAGGCACTGATCTCCCCGTTGCAGCCCTGCTCGATCCGGCTGACGAGTTGCCGCGACACCCCCGCGCGCTCGCCGACATCGGTCTGCGTCAGAAACGCCTCGACGCGCGCATCCCGCAGTTGGGCTCCGATGCTCTCCAGGCTCTCCTGGATCGATTTCCCGTCAACCATGATTGTCACGGTACCGTAACATCCAGAATGGAACAATATCCTGACATCGTCGGACCGGACGCCCTGAGCCCCTGGGAAAGGTAGCGTCGTGCCGATGAAGTACGGAATCTTCGGCGGCGCCGTCAACGATGGAACCCTCGATGACGTGGTGGCCGAAGCCGCCGCGGCCGAACGTGACGGCTTCGCCGCCTACTGGGCGCCCAACATCTTCGGCCTGGACGCGCTGACCGCACTGGCGGTGGTCGCCACGAAGGTCCCCCGCATCGAACTGGGCACCTCCGTGGTGCCGACCTATCCACGGCATCCCCACGCGATCGCCCAGCAGGCCCACACGGTGGCCGCCGCATCCGGCGGACGGTTCACGCTGGGGATCGGGCTGAGTCACAAGATCGTGATCGAGAACATGTTCGGGTTGAGCTTCGACAGGCCGGTCCGGCATCTGCGGGAGTATCTCAGTGTTCTGATGCCGTTGTCGCGCAACGAAACCGCCAACTTCGACGGCGAGATGTACCGGGTGCACGCCGCTGTCAAGGTCAAGGGTTCTGACGGGTTCGGCGTGGTGGTGGCAGCGCTCGGTGAGCAGATGTTGCGCGTCACCGCCGCACTCGCCGACGGCACGCTGACCTGGTGCACCGGTCCGGTGACGCTGGCGTCACACACCATCCCCACCATCACCCGCGCGGCCGAGGAATTCGGCCGGCCGTCGCCCCGGGTGATCGCGGCCCTGCCGGTCTGTGTCACCGCCGACCGGGAGGCCGCCGCGGGCAGGGCTGCGGAGATCTTCGCCGCCTACGGCTCCCTGCCGAGCTACCGGGCGATGCTCGATCGCGAGGGCGTCGCGGGCCCCGCCGACATCGCCATCATCGGTTCGGCCAGCGAGGTGCAGGAGCGGATTCAGGCCCTGGCGGAGATCGGTGTCACCGAATTCGCCGCCGTGGAGTTCGGCGCGACGGCCGACGAGGTCGCGGACACCCGCGAAGCACTCAAAGGCCTTTTGCGGTAGGCACTTCCGTTCGCACCGGCCGGGACCGGTTCTCATCGCACGGCTGCTCCTCGGGACGGCGTCCCGCATCGTCGTCACGCTAGGTGTTGTTCGGCAGCCCGAAGCGCACGAGCGTGCCCGGTTGGTAGATGAGCTGATAGAGGCCGCCGTCGGTTCCCGGCCCCCGGAGCAGTTCGACGGTCGTGCCGCCGTCCGGGTCGAAGTCCTGCGGGTTACCACACGATGTGTACGCCGCGTCGCAGGTCAACCTCCTGATCCAGCCCTGAACCTCGTCGGCGATGAAGACGGTCGAGTTGTCGATGGCCAGCACCGAACTGAAGGCCGCGCCGGTGCCGTGGGCATAGGTGTAGATGGGGTTGATCTGCCCCGCGCAATCGCTCGTACAGACACCTTCGGAACCCGGCCAGCCGTAATTCCCGCCGGCGGTGACCCGGTCGAGTTCCTCGAAGGCCGCGTTGCCCACGTCGGCGACCAGCAGCTGGCCCGTCGGGGTGAAGGTCAACCGGAACGGGTTGCGCAGTCCGTAGGCGTAGATCTGCGGCAGGGCGCCCGCCGGAAGCGACGGATTGTCCGACGGCGTACTGCCGTCGGGGTTGATCCGCAGGATCTTGCCGTAGATGTTGGTCAGGTCCTGCGCGTTCGCCCCGGTCGTGTTGTCGCCCTTGCCCCAATAGAGCTTGCCGTCGGGGCCGAAGGCCAACCCCCCGCCGTGGTGGTAGGCCGCCACCGTGTCCGTCGTCTCCATGAGCACTTTCTCCGATGCGGGGGTGGCGGTGTTGCCGATCACCGTGAACCTCGACAATCGGTCCTTGACGGCGGAGGTGGTGTAGGCCACGTAGATGTGGCCGTTTGTGGCGAACTGCGGATCGACAGCCAGACCGCTTACCCCCCGCTCGCCCACCGTGTTGACCGACAAGGTGATCAACGGCTGCGGCAGGACGCCGCCGCCGTTGGCCGCGACCACCTTGATCGCCCCGCCCTTTTCGGCGACGAGGATCCGGCCGTCGGGCAGAAATCGGAAGTCCACCGGGCCGTCCAGGCCATCGGCGACGACGGCGCGCTGGTCCCCGATGAGGACGGTCTCGGTCCTCTTGTGCCCACTGGAACCGATCAGGCCGAACGACAACAGGTTGAGAAGTCCGGCAAAGCCGTGGATGTGGAACCCGCTGCCGGCGTCGCTGACGGTGACGTCGAACATGTCCTGTCCGGTGAAGTTCGCGCCCGGGGCGTAGTCGAACGTGCCGTTCTGATTGACCGTTACGGTTCCGAACGAGGGATTAGTCGCGGTGAACGCCAGCTTCGTCGAATCACTATCAGCGGGATGCAGGTTGCCGACGATGTGACCGTTCACGACGGTGTTCTCGGCGGGGTCGTAGGACAAGGTCGGCGTCTGATTGTTGAAGAACGAGTTCGGGGTGACCGCCGCAGCAACGGCCGCGGCAACGTCGGGTGACGTGGAAGCGCTGGGGGCGTGCGCCGGCGAGGGTACGAACGGCCGGGCCTCGGCCGCCGGGGCATCCGCCGGCAGGGACTGGCGCCGGTGCGTCCGACTCGGAGCCACCGCAGCCGCGGGCCCGGCCTGAGCGGTTGATTCCGAATGAGATGTCGCCGCCGTTCTGAACTTCGCCCTCGCCTTCGAACCGGACGCCGGCCGCGGGCCGGGGTCCGCGTCCTGCGATGACGCCGACGTGCTGTCCGAGCCCCCGGTCCCCGAACCGGTCTCCGCTCCCGCCACAGCGGTGCCGCCAAGCACGGCGGTTCCGACCCCGAGTGCGAATGCCAAACCGCCCACCCGTCCGACCCATCGGGCATGACTCATCGAGTGTCCGGCACCGGAGGATGGAGCAATCGACCGCAGCGGATGGTCGCTGAAAGTTTCCATAGTCAAAGGTAGTGCTGAACACCTGCCGAACACAATGCTCCGATTTTGAACCGCAACGCGGTTTCGGGTCTACCCGCAGCGGCTCACGGCTGCCGTTGTGCGGCAAGGAATTCCTCGACAACGGGCAGTGTGCTCTTGGTCCTGCCGAGAATGACGAGCAGGTCTCCCGGGCGTGCCAGCGACAACGCGCAGCGCCTCGATTCCGCCGGTTCGGTGACGCAGTGGATCACCGACGCGTCCACGCCTTGGTCGATGAGGAATTGACGGGTGTTCGACAGGAAGGTCTCCATCGGCTCGGGTCCGTCATAGTCGCGACTGAGAACGAATTCGTCGAATGACTGGGCCAGGAGCGGGGCGACCGCTTCGAAGTGGGCCGGGTGGTGGTTACCGAGATTCAGGGTGCACAGGATCCGTCGTCCGGTCACCGGCAGTTGCGGGACGATCCGGCAGATCTCCCGCACGCCGTCAGGATTGTGGGCGAAGTCGACGAGGAGTTCAAACGGCAGCCCATCAATGAAGTTGTAGCGCCCCGGAGCCTGCTCGACCGTGTTGCTGAACCCCCGAAGCGCCACAGCGATTGTCTCGCAGTCGATCCCATGGGCCCAGGCCATTGCGGCGGCGAACATCGCGTTGGTCTGGTTGAACCGCAGCAGTCCGCCCCGTGTCGCGGGGATGTCGTGGGTGCACATCAGCGGCGTCTCACTGTCGCCGGCGCACAGCATGATCCACGGCGCTCCACCGACATCGGTCAGCACAACCGCTTCACCTCCGCGGCCGCGGTGTTCGCCGACTTCCGGGTTGGCGGAGTCCCGGGAGACGAGGATGTGCCGCTCAGTGCCCGCGCGGGTGCGCACCGCCATACACAGCGGGTCGTCGGCGTTGACTACGGCAGCTGTGGTTGCGCGCTCGAGGATTTCGGCTTTGAGTTCGGCCATCTGCTCGATGGTGTCGATGCCGTCCACGCCGATGTGGTCGTCTTGAACGTTGAGCAGGGCGGCGACGTCGTAGCGGTCGCAGGGATGGCCGAAGACGACGAGACCCTTGCGGGGCATTTCGAGGATCGCGGCCTCGACGCCCGGGTCGGTGAGCAGAATGCGGGCGCCGGGCTGCCCGGAGAGGTTCTCTGCGGTGACGAGGTTCTCGCCGACGCGCACCCCGGTGGTGGCGCTCAGCCCGGCGCATTTCCCGGCGGCGAGCCAGATGCGGTGCAGCATCGTCGAGGTGGTGGTCTTGCCGTTGGTGCCCGTGATCGCGGCGGTCGGGATGCGGGTCGGATGCCCGGCGAGGAGGAGATCGAGAACCTCGCCGTTGAGGTCCCGGTCCGGGTCGGCCTGCCAGTGCGTCTCGAACGAGGGCCGGGCGTCGACCGCGCGGATCGCCCCGCCGACATCGCGCCAGGTGCGGCTGATGTCGGTGGTGGTGAACTCGATGCCGGCGATGTCCAGGCCGAGGAGGCGGGCCGCGCGGTTCGCGAGGCTTCGATTGTCGGGGTGGACGTCGCTGGTGACGTCAATGGCGTTGTCGCCGTTGCATTTCGCGGACGCGACGAACCGGTCACCGACGACCAGCAGCCGATGGTCGTCGCCGGGGATGTCGCCTTCGGCGGTGTCACCGGCCTCACCGAACGACACGGGCAGACCGGCATCGGCGAGAGTTCGACTGGTCTTGAGGCTGTCACGCGCGGTCTCGACGGCGAGTGAACTGGTGCGCCCGGTGCACGAACCGTCAAACCGGATGGCGCGGGCACCCCATCCCAACTGCACGTAAGTCCGCCGCACATCGAAGGGGATGCTCCGGTCCACCGCGGCCCCGATGAATCGCAGGGAGATGGGATCCAGGCCATCCTGCTGAATGCTCCCCAGACCGTTGCGCAGCCAATGGCGCAGCTGCGTGAGCACGGCCTGATCAGGCCGCACCTGACAGCACTGGGTGATCAGGCGCACCGAAAGCTCCAGTGCGGATCCCAGCAGCGCATCACGAAACCAGGGGATCGCCAGCCGTAGCCCGTCCTGCCGGGCCTCCAACACCCGTCCTCGCCACACCGGGTCGCGGGCCCACCGCTGCTGGGCCACCGTGATCGCGATGACCCAGCCTCCCAGCAAATCGGCTATCTGGTCGCGGGAAGCGTCGTTACTCTTCGCCGGCAGCAGGAATGCCTGAGGCCAGTCATCGTCAGAGACCCCGAACAAGGGCTCGTTCGGCCACAGGCTCAGCACCTCAACGCGGATACGGGAATCGGCCGCGGCTATGTCAACGCCCGCGACGTCGCCCGCCAGCCCCAACTCGACGAACGCCGTGCGCTCGTCCAAACCGCCCGAACAGCCGTTCAACAACCAGCGGGAGACCACCTGCATCCCGATGCCTGCCACCACGTGTCTTTATCACGACAGGCGCGTCGAACAAGCGGATGGGACGAAATCCGCGAGTCGGGCTGTCTATGTGGAGCAGTGCGGAAGGGTGTAGAGGTCGCCGACGCCGGGGGTCACCGAGCACCCCACGGCCACGACCCTCAGGGGCCGCGGATAACTCCACGACGAGGCGTAATCGTGTGTGCCGTCGCTGTACTCGGCGATCGGCTTGGCCTCAAGATCGCTGTTCACCGAAATCGCCAAGGTGTTCCAGCCGTGGATCAACGTTGTGCCGTTGACCGCGACCACGGTGTTGTCGTGGTCGTCGGTATAGGGGGCGGTCGACCGTTCCCACACGTAGCCCGCGGTGCCGTTGACTGCGATGACGCGGTTGTTCGATCGATTCTGTCCGGTGGTGATCGCTGACGCGGTCTTGGTGACACCGATCGCGATCGCGGTGCTTCCCCCGGCGAGGTCTGTCGCCTCGGCCACGGCGGGTTTGAACACGCTGACCGCCAAGGCCTTGTTACCCGCCGTGGCATGGGCGGTGGCGCCGGCGGCGGAGGTGTCGCCGATGTGGATCGGGTTGCCGGTGCCGTTGTCATAGGCGACGCCGGGGGCCGCCTGTGCAACTCCGGCGCCGGCCAAACCAGCGGCGAGAAAGCCTGCGGCTACTGCTATGCGGATCATGAGGTAAGCATGCTCGGGTCGTGCTCGAACTATCTAGAGTGGGACCTCACTCGATTTGCCGATGGTGACTGCTCAGCCGAGGCCCTGCAATCCCGTCGCGGCGGCGACGGCGGCGCCGGCGAAGTCATCCTCGCGAAGCTTCGGTTCGACGTTGTTGCGTCGCAGGTCGTCGACGGCCTGCTGGGAACCGTTCGCGGCGGCCGGTGAGGCCAGGAAGGCGTACTTCCGCTGCTTGGTCGCGACGGCGAGAATGGCGTCCCGTTCCCCCATCCTGGTCATGGAACGGGTCGTGCGGGCCCAGTCCACCGGCGGGACGTTGAAGGCGTCGACGTAGACCACCCACAACCGGACGTCGCGCGCGGCCTGCAAACTCTTGAGGGCTGACTTCACCTCGGCGGTCTGCTCGGTGCTCAGTGCTCCGGCGGAATCCGTGACGGCAAGGTCCAGTTTCATCGGAGCCGTCGCGGCCGTCTCCCGTGGGGCTTGCGACGGCGCGGGCGCCGGGGATTGGGCTGCCTCCGATGGCGCGGCCGTCGGCGATGCGGGCTGTACCGTCTCCTGGCTCGTGGCCGCCGTGTCGCCTTTGTGCAGCAGGGCATTCACCCCGTAGCCGATGCCGCCCAGAAGCGAGAGGCCGACGAGGATGACGGCGATCCGCTTGGGCCAGACGTACTTGATCGGCGGACGCGTTCCCATGGGCTGGCCGTCGATGGTGCCGAGGGAAGTGGGCTCGGGGTAGGGCCCGGGATAGGGCGGCATGCTCATCCTGGTGCGCTCCGATCGTGACAGTGCCCCGTGGGGTGGTGGACTTCGGATCGGCGTGGAGTCACGCGCAGTGATCAACGAGTCGTGCTGAAGGTTAGGCGATTTGGAGTTGTTCGGCTACCGGTTTCTCGGCTGTCTGCTTGGCG